>Ga0308157_10006297_pt1 | contig 14328 bp, 16 predicted proteins | sample PhyBR1_FD_201035 | JGI IMG/M metagenome (GOLD analysis project Ga0308157, IMG submission 201035) | Phyllosphere microbial communities from UC Gill Tract Community Farm, Albany, California, United States - DLSLB.R1 | ecosystem: Host-associated > Plants > Phyllosphere > Unclassified | place: USA...
CACCAGCTGGGGCGAGGCGCTCCTCGAGCCGACGCGCCTGTATACGCTCCAGCTGCTGAACCTCATCTCCCGCGCCCCCGGATCCGTGCACGCGCTCAGCCACGTGACGGGCGGCGGCATCGCGGCGAACCTCGCGCGCGTGCTTCCCAAGGGCACGTGGGCTGACGTCGACCGCTCGACCTGGAGTCCGAGCCCCGTGTTCCGCACGCTCAGCGACGTAGCCGGCACCTCGCTCGAGTCGAGCGAGGGCACGTGGAACCTCGGCGTGGGGTTCTTCGCCGTCGTGGCGCCCGATGCGGTCGGCGATGCGATCTCTTCCCTCGGCGCCGACGGCATCGCGGCGTGGCAGGCGGGCGTCGTGCAGGCGGGCGAGGCCCCCTCATCCGATTACGAACAGGGCGCGAAGGGCGTAGACGGCGGAGCCGTGCGTCTCGTCGGCCACTACTCAGACGGAGCGAAGTAACCAGCACATGTGCGGCATCGTCGGTATGGTCGGGCGCGGCCATGTGAACCAGGACATCTACGACGCTCTTCTCCTGCTGCAGCACCGCGGTCAGGATGCCACGGGCATCTCGACGGCAGAGCCGTCGGGCGTCATGCACACGGTGAAGAACCACGGCATGGTGCGGGAGGCGTTCCGCACCCGCGATATGCGCACGCTGCTCGGCAACGTCGGCCTCGGTCACGTGCGCTACGCCACGCGCGGCACCGCGTCGAGCGAGGAAGAGGCGCAGCCCTTCTACGTCAACGCCCCGTACGGCATCACCCTGATCCACAACGGCAACCTCACGAACACGCGCGAGCTGACCGAGGAGATGGCGAAGAGGGATCGTCGTCATCTGAACTCCTCGAGCGATACCGAGCTGCTGCTGAATGTGCTCGCGAGCGAGCTGCAGCAGACCACGAGCGCGGTCGACCTGGACGCGGATCGCATCTTTCAGGCGGTCGCACGCACGTATAAGCGCATCGAGGGTGCGTATGCGGTCGTGTCGTTCATCGCCGGATACGGCCTGCTGGCGTTCCGGGATCCCTTCGGGATCCGTCCGCTGATCCTCGGCCACCGCACCGCGGCCGACGGCAGCGACGAGTGGGTCGTCGCGAGCGAATCCCTCGTTCTCGAGAACGCCGATTATGAGGTCGTGCGAGAGGTCGCGCCGGGCGAGGCCGTCTTCATCACGCACGACGGCCGGCTGTTCAGCCGCGAGTGCGCCGAGGATCCCGTTCTCGCTCCGTGCTCGTTCGAGTACGTCTATCTGGCGCGTCCCGACTCGATCATGAACGGTCAGAGCATCTACGAGTCGCGTCTGCGCATGGGCGAGAAGCTCGCCGTCACGATCGCGAAGCACATTCCCGTCGAGGAGATCGACGTGGTCATGCCGATCCCCGACTCGTCGCGCCCCGCCGCGATGGAGGTCGCGCGCGTGCTGGGGATCGAGTACCGCGAGGGCTTCTACAAGAACCGCTACGTCGGCCGCACGTTCATCATGCCGGGCCAGGAGACGCGCAAGAAGAGCGTGCGCCAGAAGCTCAACGCCATGTCGACCGAGTTCCAGGGCAAGAAGGTGCTGCTGATCGACGACTCGATCGTGCGCGGCACCACGAGCAAGCAGATCATCCAGATGGCGCGCGATGCGGGTGCCGTCAGCGTGACGTTCGCGTCGGCGGCGCCTCCCGTGAGGTACCCGCACGTGTACGGCATCAACATGCCGTCGGCGACCGAGCTCATCGCCCACGGCCGCACGATTCCCGAGATCGGCCAGGAGCTGGGCGCCGATCACATCGTCTTCCAAGAGACGGAAGACCTCAAAGCGGCCATCGTCGAGGGCAGCGCCGTCGGCGGTGTCATCCTCGACGATGTCGACATGAGCTGCTTCGACGGCAACTACGTCACGGGCGCCGTGAGCGACGAGTACCTGCAGTGGGTTGCGGCGACCCAGACGTCGTAACCGAATCCGATAGGCGCCGGTCACCCCGCGGGGCGACCGGCGCCTTCGCGTATGCGTCGACGACGGTGAGCGCGTTTCGTCAGACGAACAGTGCTCATAGAGTAAGTTGAGCAAAAGAAAGTTGACGGATTGTCGGACAGTCTGTCAAAGTGGACATCGGTCCTCAGAAGGGCCGACAGGTTTTCTCCGGCTCGATGACGGGCCGCGTACGAGGAGGTACACGTGTCCACAGCAGCTCCGGCCCCGAGCAAAGCGCGCGTGGCGATCGCCGTCGCCGTCGGAAACTTCATGGAGTGGTTCGACTTCGCGGTCTACGGCTTCTTCGCGGTCACGATCGGCCATCTGTTCTTCCCGGAGAACACCGATCCGCTCGTGTCGCTTCTGTCGTCGTTCGCCGTGTTCGCGGTCGGCTTCTTCATGCGGCCGCTCGGCGGCTTCATCCTCGGTCCGATCGGCGACCGGTACGGGCGCCGCGCTGCGCTCATGATCTCGGTGCTGTCGATGGGAATCTCGACGACGCTCATCGGCATCCTGCCCGTGTACAGCGTCGTCGGCCTTCTCGCTCCGGTGCTGCTCGTGCTGTGCCGGTGCGTGCAGGGCCTGTCCGCAGGCGGCGAGTGGACCGGATCGTCGGCGTACCTGATCGAATCCACGCCGACGAAGCACCGCGGCAAGTTCGGCAGCATCATCTCGGCCACCGCCGCGCTCGCGACCATCGCCGGCAGCCTGTTCGCGCTGTTCCTCAACAACACCCTGAGCGATGACGCGCTCGTGTCGTGGGGCTGGCGTCTGCCGTTCCTGATGGCGGCGCCGCTCGCGCTCGTCGGCCTCTACATCCGCATGAAGCTCGGCGAAACCCCCGTCTACGAGTCGGTCGCCGAGCAGGGCGAGGTGCTGAAGAAGAAGTCGCCGCTCGTCGACAGCGTCCGGTACCACTGGAAGCAGATCCTGCTGACGCTCGCGATCGCGGCGGTGCAGGGTACGGGCTTCTACTACCTCGCGACGTTCACCGTGAACTACCTCACCGAGACCGTCGGCTTCGATCGCGGTCCCGCTCTCGGCATGAGCGCGATCGGCCTGACGGTGTACATGGTGCTCTGCCCGATCGCGGGCGCGCTGAGCGACCGCTTCGGTCGTCGCCGGTTGAACATCATCGGCACCATCGGCTACATCCTCCTGCCGCTGCCCGTGTTCTGGATGATGTCCAACGGCAGCCCGTCGATCGTCGTCATCGGCATGGTCCTTCTGACCATGACGCAGTCGCTCGTCAGCGTGACGACCGTCGTCATGCTCACCGAGCTGTTCCCCGCGAACAACCGCTCGAGCGGCAGCGCGATCGGTTTCAACATCGCGCTCGCTTTCATCGCGGGCCCGGCGTCGTACATCGGCACGTGGCTCGTGAGCGCGACGGGCGTCGAAACCTCGCCGTCCTGGTACCTCATCGTGCTGGCCGTGATCGCGCTGCCCTTCCTCTGGAAGTGGCTGCCCGAGACCGCCGGGCGCGACATCACGACGATGCACAGCGCGGGTGAGACACAGACGGTCGTCACCGCGAAGGGCGGAGATCGAGTATGACCAACGCCGTCACGATCGTGCAGTACGGCACGCGCCAGGGCATGAAGTCGGAGGTCTACCTCAACTGGCCCATCTACGGTCGGCCCGACGAACCGATCGGCATGGACTACTTCTTCTGGGTGATCGACACGGGCGAACGCAAGATCGTCGTCGACACGGGATTCTCGGCGGCCGGCGGCGCCAATCGCAGCCGCACGTTCCTGGCAGCCCCGGCTGACGCCTTCTCGGCGGTGGGCGTCGAGCCGAGCGATGCGCCCGAGGTGCTCGTCACCCACGCACACTACGATCACATCGGCAACCTCGACCTGTTCCCCTCATCGCGCGTCACCATCGCGCGCGAGGAGTGGCAGTTCTGGACGAGCGGCATGGCGGATCGTCGGCAGTTCCACCACTCGGTGGAGGACGCCGAACTCGACCACCTCCGCGCCGTGCACGCGAGCGGACGTCTGCGCCCGTTCGACGACGAGATCGAGATCGCGCCCGGCGTCGTGATGAAGCGCGTGGGCGGCCATACGCCGGGCCAGTCGATCGTGCTCGTCGATACGGCGGCGGGCCGCGTCGCCCTCGCGAGCGACGCCGTGCATTACTACGAGGAGTATGACGACGACGTGCCGTTCGCGTTCGTCGCCGACCTGCCGGCGATGTACGCAGGCTTCGACTTGCTGCATCGGTGGGAAGAGGACGGCACGATCCAGCACGTCGTCTCCGGACACGATCCGTCGACGCTCGACCGCTTCGGACGGATCCCGGACGGCCCGTTGCCCGGTCTTACGGCGCGGATCGAATGAGAGGAAGACAGATGAGATTCGAAGGACAGACGATCGTCGTCACCGGCGCCGCGAGCGGGCTCGGGCGCGCGTCCGCGCAGCGGCTCGCGTCGGAGGGCGCGAACATCATCGCGGTGGATCGCAGCGAAGAGGTTCACGACGCGGCGGAGGCGCTTCCGGGCGATGCGCTCGCCGTCGTCGGCGACATCTCGAACGAAGCCGACGTCGATGCGTACATGGCGGCGGGGATCGAGCGCTTCGGGAGTATCGACCGGTTTCACCTGAACGCCGGGATCTTCGGCGCCTTCGCGTCTCTTCCGGACCTCGAGGTCGACGAGTTCGAGCGCGTGATGCGCGTGAACGTCACGGGGCAGTTCCTCGGAATGCGTGCGGCCTTCCGCCACTACCGCGATCGCCGCTCGGGCGGTGCGATCGCGGTGACCGCGTCGATCGCGAGCCTTCGTGCAGCGGGCGACCTGCTGCCGTATCACACGTCGAAGCACGCCGTCGTAGGCCTGGTGCGCGGATCCGCGGTCTACGGCGGACCGCTCGGCGTGCGCGTGAACGGCGTCGCGCCCGGCATCGTGCCGACGGCGCTCTTCTCCGCAGCGGCGACGACGCGCGGGGGCGGGAACGACATGTCGGCGCGCGCCGCCACGACTCCGCTGCGCCGGGCCGGTGCGGCGAGCGAGATCGCTGGCGTCGTCGCGTTCCTGCTGAGCGACGACAGCTCGTACACGACCGGCGAGATCGTCTCCGCCGACGGAGGCGCGTCCGTCGTCAACACCGTGCGCCCCGCGGGCGGCGCCGGTGCGTGGGACGCAGCCGGCCTCGACGAGACCATCTACACATCAGACGAGCTGCAGGCGGCACGGGAGGCGCGAACATGAGCGAACAGCGGATCGGGTTCATCGGGCTGGGGAACATGGGCGGGCGAATGGCGCGCCAGATCACGGAGGCCGGCGTCGACCTGCTCGGGTTCGACCCGCGCACCGAGGCGATCACCGAGGCCGGCGGCCGAGCGGCGGCATCGGCGGCCGAGGTCATCGAATCGACAGATGTCGTGCTGATGTCGCTTCCCGACAGCGCGGTCGTCGAGGCCGTGCTCTACGCAGATCGAGCGATCGATCGCGCGCATGAAGGACAGGTGATCGTCGACCTGTCGACAGCGAATCCCGAGTCGACGCGTCGTATCGCGGCCGACCTGTCGGGGAAGGGCGCCGCGTATCTCGATGCGGGCATCTCCGGCGGCGCCGCGGCGGCCGAGAAGGGTGCGCTGACGCTCATGGTCGGAGGTGCGGCAGACGCACTCGAGAAGGTCCGCGGAGTGCTGGAGCACTTCTCGACGAAGATCGCGCACTGCGGAGCCTCGGGCGCCGGGCACACCGTGAAGCTGCTCAACAACTTCCTCAACGCCATCGCGCTGTCGGCGACGGCCGAGGTGATGGTCGCGGCGAAGAAGGCCGACCTCGATCTCGCGACGACGCTCGACGTCATCAACGCGTCCTCGGGCGTCAACTTCGCGACCACCAACCGATTCCCGCACATCATCGAGGGCGACTACCTCGAGGGCGGATTGACGAACACACTGATGCTCAAGGACGTGTCGCTCTACCTCGAGCTGCTCGCCGGACTGGGCGTGACGAGCCTGAACGCTCCGGGACCGGTCGCATCGTTCGGCCTCGCGCGTCAGCTCGGGTACGCCGATCGCATCAGCAACACCGTCGTCGACGCGATCGGCGATGTCTCGGGCGGCGTGCGGCTGCACGAGCAGTCACCGGAGGAGAACGCATGAAGATCAAGCACCCCGACGAGTTCGACGGCACGGCCGGTAAGCCCGGCTCCCAGTTCACGGGCGACGTGTTTCCGTACGTCACGATGGCGGCCACCGACGGCGTGACGATCAACACCGTCAACTTCACGCCCGGAGCGCGCACCTTCTGGCACTTCCATGAGAAGGGGCAGATCCTGCAGGTGCTCGCGGGCCGCGGCTACGTGAGCACGAGCGACGGGATCCATGTGATCCGCGCGGGCGACACCGTCTGGTGCCCGCCGGGGGAGAGCCACTGGCACGGTGCCGCCCCGGATTCGTTCATGACCCACACGGCGATCTCGCTCGGCACGACGAACTGGGCCGATCCCGTGACCGACGACGAGTACACGGCGACGCCGGTCGGCGCCGCGCAGAGCGAGGAGGGCGACGATGTTCGCTGAAGGCACCCACAGCGAGACCTACGACGAGGGGCTCCGCATCCGCAAGGAGGTGCTCGGCGACGAGCACGTCGAACGCTCGCTCGAGCGCTCGAGCGCGTTCGGCCGCGCCGCGCAGAACTACGCGACAGAGCTCTGCTGGGGCGCGATCTGGGGCCGCCCCGGCCTCGAACGCACCGAGCGCAGCCTGCTGAACCTCGGCATCCTCACGGCGCTCAACCGCATGCACGAGTTCGGCGTGCACGTGCGCGGCGCGATCCGCAACGGCGTGACGGTGTCGCAGATCCACGAAGCGATTCTGCAGGCGGGCATGTACGTGGGCATCCCCGCAGCGCTCGAATCGTTCCGCGTGGCGGAGCAGGTCATCCGCGACGAGCTCGGTGACGAGGCTGTCGAGAACTTCATTCCGGCCGAGGCGTCGCAGTGACCCGCGTCGCGTTCGTCGGCCTCGGCAACATGGGCACGCCGATGTCGCGGCGCCTGATCGAGGCGGGGCACGACGTCGTCGGCTCGGATCCGTCGGTCGCCGCCCGCGAACGCCTCGCCGAAGCGGGCGGCTCGGTCGCGGACTCCGCGGCGGACGCCGCGCGCGGATCCGCCGTCGTGATCCTGATGCTCCCCAACTCGGCCGTCGTGCGCAGCGTCGTCGACGAGATGATCGGCGCCGATGCGCTCGCAGACGGCGCGCTCGTGATCGACATGTCGTCGTCCGAGCCGCTCGCCACGCGCGAGCTGCGCGACGAGCTCGCCGCCCACGGCGTGCGCTTCGCCGACGCGCCCGTCTCGGGCGGCGTGACGGGCGCGGTCGGCGGCACGCTCACGATCATGGTGGGATCGGATCCGACCGATCGCGACGACCTGGCGCAGGTCCTCGCCGAGCTCGGCCGCGTCGTCGAGTGCGGCGGGGTCGGCGCGGGCCACGCGGTGAAGGCCCTCAACAACCTCATGTCGGCGACGCATCTGTGGGCGACGAGCGAGGCGATGGAGGTCGCCGTCCGGTTCGGGCTCGATCCGAAGGTCGTCCTCGACGTCGTGAGCGGGTCGAGCGGGCGCAGCGGATCGACCGACAACAAGTGGCCGAACTTCATCCGCCCCGGAACGTTCGACAGCGGCTTCGGGCTGCGCCTGATGCTGAAGGACATGCGCATCGCAGAGGCGCTCGCCGCAGAACTGGGATCGCCCCTCGAGCTCGGATCCGAGGCGGTCGCGCACTGGGCGGCGGCCGCGGAGGCCCTGCCGGCCGACGCCGATCACACCCGGGTCGCGCAGTACATCGCCGAACAGGCGGAGACCGGAGAGGCACGATGAGCGAGCTGAACGAGCGGCAGCAGGCCGCGAAGGATGCGTTCGTCGCCGACCGCGGCACATGGTCGCCGAGCTGGGAGGCGATCGCGCGACTCGACCCCGAGTTCCTCGACGCTTATCGCGAGCTGTCGATGGTGCCGTGGCGCAAGGGGCATCTCGATGCGAAGACCAAGGAGCTCATCTACATCGCACTCGATGCGAACGCCACGCACATGTACCTCCCCGGTGCGCGTCAGCACATCAAGGCCGCACTCGCGCTCGGTGCGACGCCGCAGGAGATCATGGAGGTGCTCGAGCTGTCGGCGACGCTCGGCATCCATGCCATGAACATCGGCGTGCCGCTGCTGGTCGAGGTGCTCGAGGAAGAGGGGCTGCGCACCGGCCCGAGTGAGCTCGACGCCGATCAGCAGCAGATGAAGGACGAGTTCACCCGCAATCGCGGCTACTGGCACGCGTTCTGGGACGAGATCCTCGAGCTCGACCCCGAGATGTTCCGCGCGTACACCGACTTCTCGAGCGTGCCGTGGCAGACCGGCACCCTCGAGCCGAAGGTGCGCGAGTTCATCTACTGCACCTTCGACGCGGCGGCAACGCACCTCTACGTCAAGGGCCTCAAGCTGCATTACAAGAATGCGCTGAACCACGGCGCGACGGTGGGCGAGCTGCTCGAGGTTCTGGAGATCGCCAGCACGCTCGGTATGCACGCCGTCACGGCGACGGCGCCGATCCTGCTCGAGGAGGCGGCGGACGCCGGCGCGGCGATCGACTGATCGCGCGCGATGACGGGGAGGCCGGGTCTCGGACCCGGCCTCCCCGTCATCCTCAGTCGACGGAGGGAGCGAGGTTGGCGAGCGCGGTGTGAGCTGCGGCACGGATGTGGGCCGAGCACAGCGCGCTGGCCGAGAGCGCATCGCGGCGGCGCGCGGCGGCGACGATCCCGTTGAGCTCCTCCACCGTCTGCGCCGCGCGGCCCGGCGCCGAGAGGCTCGTCGCCCGAAGCACGTGCACGCGCGTCTGCAGCTGTTCGACCAGTTCGCGGAACACCGCACTGCCGGCGCCGTCGAGCAGCACCGAGTAGAACTCATCCTTCGCGCGCAGAGCATCGACGACGTCGCCGTGTTCGGCCACCTGATCGGCGAAGTGCTGCACGGCGGTGCCGAGCGCGTCGATCTGCTCGTCTGACGCGCTCTCGACGAAGCGCTCGACGATGAGCGACTCCAGTGCCGCGCGCACCTCGTACATGTCGCGGGCTTCCTCGTAGGTCGGGGCGCTGACGATCGCACCGCGACGCGGAATGATCCGGATCAGCCCTTGGGAAGCGAGCTCGCGCAGCGCCTCGCGGATCGTCGCGCGAGACACCCTGAGCGTCTCCATCAGCTCGCGCTCGACGAGGCGCTGGCCGGCGACCAGACGGCCGCCGAGGATCGCCGCGGTGAGCGCTTCGATCACCTGTTCGCGAACCGGAGCGGCGAGGCGCGGCAGCTCGCCGCCGAGCCATGAGTCGGGCAGCGAGCTCACGGAAGTCATGCGGGAATTCTATCGCGTGATCGTCGATTGTCGGACAAGAAGCCGCCCGCGGATCCTTTGCGGATCAGGTGTCGAGTGATGCGCCCCGCACGATGCCGACGATGCCCATGACGACGAGAGCGACACCCAGGAAGATCCAGAGCCACAGCGCCGCCATCAGCGGGGAGATCACGACGAACACGCCGGCGAGGACGCTGACGATGCCGTAGAAGATCGACCAGCCCTTGTGCGCCTTCGTCGCGCCGGGCAGCGCACCGTCCTTCACGCCGAGGGAGAACAGCGCCACGATGCCGTCGATGATCCACGCGACGCCGATGAACGTCGTCACGAGCACGGCGAGCAGCAGCGTCGACTCGCCGAGGTTGCCGAAGGCGACGACGCCCGCGACGAGGAAGACGACGCCGAGCGCGATCAGTCCCGCTCGCGTCCAGCCGCCCACGCCCTTCGAGTGGATGCCGTTGACAAGGCTCAGCAGGCCCGCGATGATCGCGTAGATCGCCATCACGATCGTCACCGCCATGGCGGACTTCACCGGCCACACGAGCACGACGATGCCGAAGACGAGCGACGCGATCGCGCTCACGAGGATGACGGTCCGCAGGCTCTCGAGGGTGCCGAATCCGGTGGCGGTGGTGGGGGTGCTGTTCATGGCATGAGGCTACCGCGATCCGCTCGCGCGCGTGAGGGAGATTTCGCACCGCGCGCAGCCCGCCTAATGGATCCCGTCGGGAACGTTCCGTTTACGTGGAAAAAGCCCCTTCGCGCGGACCCGATCGTGATTCGGGTCCGCGCGAGGGGCTCGTCTCCGCAGATGCGGCGCGCCTACGCGCGGTCGGCCCACTCGTAGAGGGCGTCGCGCACGAACGTCGCGCCGTCGGATCCGCCGTAGTTCGCGCCGAACCGCGGATCCGCGACGTACATGTCGCCGAGCCCGCGCACGTATCCGGCGACCTGCGCCGGATCCTGCGCCGGCGTTCCCGGCATGCCGCGCAGCCACGCGACGTGGCGCTCGGCGAGAGCCTGCGCCTCGTCGGAGGTGGGCTCGACGCCGCGCTCAGCGGCCCGAGCCCAGTCGGCCGCGAGCTCCGCGGTCGTCTTCTGGAAGCCGGCGCGCTCGTCGTCGCTCAGACCGCGCCACCAGCGGTCGGAGCGGGCGTAAGCGTCCGATCCCCACCGTTCGGTGACCTCGTCCTTGTACTGCGTGTGGTCGAATCCGTCGAACATGTTCTCGTTCATGGGCTGTTCCCCTCTTTCCAGTGCGTCGACCGTCTGGGTGACCGCGGCGATCTGCCGCGCCAATCGGTCCTGTTCCGTGTGAAGCCATCCGAGGTGCGTGCGCAGGGCCGCCGCCTCGTCACCGTGTGCGTCCAGGGCATCGGCGATCTGCGGAAGCCCGAGTCCCAACTGCCGCAGCAGGAGGATCCGCTGCAGCCGTATGAGCTCCGCGGATCCGTAGAGGCGGTAGCCGTTCGCTCCCGTGCGCGCCGGGTGCAGCAGCCCGATGCTGTCGTAATGGCGCAGCGTGCGGCTCGTCGTGCCCGCGAGGCGGGCGACCTGCTGGATGGGCATCTCCTTCATGGTCACCACGTTAGAAGTTGACGCAGCGTCAAGGTCAAGGCGTGCACCCTGAGAGTTTCTCGAACATGGTGGTCAAACGCGATACATCGTGTTTTACTCGAGCTATATCTCGAGTTGGGAGAAGACATGGTGAACGAGAAATGGGTCATCCATCCGGGTGAGACGCGCGTCATCGACGTCGCTGACATCACGCGCCTGAAGGCGGCGCTCGTCGGCGGACAGATCGACATCGTCGCGCATGACGAGGAACACGTGCGCGTCGAGGTGCACAGCGTCGCCGTCAAGGACCTGCGCATCGAGGTCACGGGCACGGAGCTCGAGATCGATCACCCGCAGCTGCGGTGGGACAACTTCATCAAGGCGTTCGGGCACTTCGGTTCCTCCGGTCCCCGCGCCGAGATCTCCGTCGCCGTGCCGCGAGGGGTCGAGCTGTCGCTCGGCGTCGTCTCTGCGAGCGCGCTGGTCGCAGGCCTCGAGGCCGACGCCACGATCAACGCGGTCTCGGGCGACGTCCTGGTCGACGGGATCACGGGCAGCCTCAACACGCACGCCGTCTCGAGCGATGTGCAGGTGCGCGGATTGGCCGGTCGCTTCTCGAGCGACATGGTCTCGGGCAACATCGCCGTCGCGGGCGAGGTGTCGAAGACCGATATCAATACGGTGTCGGGATCCGTGTTCATCGATGCCACGGGCCCGCTGCAGACGGCCGAGTTCAACTCGGTGTCGGGGGCTGTCGCACTGCGTCTCGATGACGAGTACCCCGCCCAGTACAGCGTGCACTCGATCAGCGGACGCGTGCAGATCGACGGCGTCTCGCGGTCGAAGAACTACTCCGGCCACGCCGGGGCTCTCTCGGGCATGTTCGTCGACATGCGGGCGAACTCCGTCTCCGGAGACGTCTCGGTGCTGCGCCGAAACGGCGGGATGCCGTCGGGCGGCACCGACACCGAGGTCGAGTGGCCGAACGGGGGCGTGCGCTGATGCCTCCCGTCTTCAGTCACGGCGACCTGCGCCTCTACCTGCTGAGCCTGCTCGACGAGAAGCCGATGCACGGGTACGGCATCATTCAGGCGCTCGGCGAGCGCACCGGGGGAACGTACACGCCGAGCGCGGGAACGATCTACCCGCGCCTCGCGAAGCTCGAGGACGAGGGCCTCGTCACGAAGACGCAGGACGGCCGCACCGCCGTCTACGCGATCACCGACGCGGGGCGTGCGGAGGTGCGCGAGCGGGCCGAGGAGATCGACGGGATCCAGAGCGGCCTGTCCGACTCGGTGCGGATCATCGCCGACGGCGTGCGCCAGAACGTGCGCGAGGCGATGAAGAGCCTTCGTGCGGATCTCGCGGCGGCTTCCCGCGCGCCGGCGGACGAGCCGCCGCAGCGCGAGGATCCGCGCCAGGCGGCGCGCGCGCAGCAGGCGCGGGCCGAGGCGGCGCTGAACGCGTTCCGCGGCACCGTGCGCGCTGATCTGCGCACGCACGTCGCGCGCGGCGGAACGCTCGCCCCGGAAGTCGTCGAGGCTCTCCAGCGCGACCTCGACGAAGCATCCGCTCGCCTGCGCGCCGCGCTCGGCGGCTGACTCGTCCGGAGGGTCGCCGAGAATCGCTGCTTCCGGTGTCGCCGAAGCAGCGATTCTTGGCGACCCGTTCCACTCAGGCGACCCGGCGTAGAGTAATCGGATATGGCGCGCCTGCAGAATCCTCCGAAATGGCTGCGGGTCGCCGTCTGGGGCATCGCCTGCATCGCGTATCTCGCCGCGATCATGTCGCGCACCTCGCTCTCGGCGACCGCGGCGATCGCCAGCGGCCGGTTCGAGCTGACGAGCGGCGATCTCGCGGCCTTCGGCATCCTGCAGCTGCTCGTGTATGCGGGCGCACAGATTCCCGCCGGGATGCTCATCGACCGCCTCGGCGGACGGGCCGTGCTGCTGAGCGGCCTCGTGATCGTGGCCGGCAGTCAGCTGCTGATCGGGTTCGGCGAGACCTTCTCGGCACTGCTCATCGCCCGCGCGTTCGCGGGGTTGGGCGACGCCCTGATCTTCCCCTCCGCCGTGCGCCTGACGGCGGTCTCGCTGCCGACGAGATGGATCTCGATCGGCACACAGATGATCGGCGTCATCGGAAACTTCGGCATGGTCGTCACGGCGACCCCGCTCGTGTTGTTGGTCGACGCCGCCGGGTGGCCGGCGGGCTATGCGTTCATGGCCGCGTTCACGGGGGTCGTCGCGCTCGTCGCGTTCGTCATCCTGCAGGGGATGGGGCGGGATCCGTCGCGCACGGCCAGCGGCGAAGGGCTCGGATCGGTACTGCGCGGCACACTGGAGTCGCTGCGCCAGGGCGGCGCGTGGCTCGCGTTCACCGGTCACCTCATGACGTCCGCTGCGTTCACCGCGTTCGTGGTGACGTGGGGACCGCTGTTCCTGCAGCACGGCGCGGGGCTCGACGCGTCGGGAGTCGGGCTGTACCTGCTCGCGATCCCGTTCGTCGGAATGGTCGCGGGCACGCTGCTCGGGCGTACGCTCGTCGGGCGTCCGCGTCTGCGGTCCCGCGTGCTCGTGGGGTCGGTGCTGTCGCAGATCATCGCCTGGATCCTCGTGCTCAGCTGGCCGTCTCCGACGCCGATCGCGCTGCTGGTGCTGCTCGCGCTCGTGACGGGCGTCGGGGGTCCGGCTTCGCTCACGGCCTTCGACATCTCACGCGAGATCATTCCGGGCAATCTTGCGGCTCGGGCGAACGGCATCGTCAACACCGGCGGATTCTCGGGCGCCCTCGTCATCATCTGGCTCACGGGCGTGATGCTGACGCTGCAGGGCGCGACGACGCCCGAGGACTATTCGATGGCGGCCTTCGGAATCGCGTTCATCCCGATGCTCGTGCTGCTCGCGGTCGCGATGATCGTCTACGTGATCTTGGATCGGCGCTACGGACCGGTGAAGAAGTAGCCCGAATGCACGCGATGGGCGCCGCAGGGGAGACCCTGCGGCGCCCATCGCGTGAACGAGCTGCTATACCCTCGCGGACTCGTCGTCTTCGTCTTCGCTGTTGTACATATCGCTCCAGCGGTCGACATACTGATCCTCGTCGTGATGCGTCAGCTCACGTTCGAGCGCGGCATAGTCCACGGTGGGACTAAACGACTTCAATTCACGAGCGAGCTTGGTGTGCTTCGCCTTCTGACGGCCACGCCCCATAGCGCGTCGACCCCCTTTTAACGTCGATCTGGTGGGTGAACTAGCAAACCCTATTCAGATACATGCTTTCATGGCACCCGGATAAACACCGGAAAGAGTAAGCTTCAGGGTACCACGGGGCCTGAACCGCGGGCTCCGCCGGCGGGAAGGACGCAGTCATGTCTGACGCTCAGAACACCTCCGACACGCCTGACGCAGTGCCGCACGGCGCCGTCATCGCAGCGATCA
>Ga0308157_10006298_pt1 | contig 14328 bp, 6 predicted proteins | sample PhyBR1_FD_201035 | JGI IMG/M metagenome (GOLD analysis project Ga0308157, IMG submission 201035) | Phyllosphere microbial communities from UC Gill Tract Community Farm, Albany, California, United States - DLSLB.R1 | ecosystem: Host-associated > Plants > Phyllosphere > Unclassified | place: USA...
CTCACTTTTTAGAACAGGATGGGTAAAGGTTATAATCATTACAGTTAGGTAATAAATTGAATAAAACATCCTGTGCAATAAGCTATGTTGACATGGTTTGAGGTATGCAACCGCATATAATGATGCTATAATATGACAATTTTAAATGGTAACAGTTAACAACGATCTTGATAGTGGTGCAAATTAACAGTTGGTCTTTTCAAGTATCTCTCCCAAAACTATTGTAAAATTGCAGTTATCGGAAGTTAACATCTCAGCATTTCCATCGTCCACCTCAATAACCACCTCTTTTACTTCAACAATCATCTGAGGTGCAGCCTTGGTGTATCCCAGTTGGAATTTAACGGTTTCGTACTGTCTGCATCCTACAAATGCTCCATCTTTTATAATACCCAACCGACTTATGTTGTGATCCGTGAAAGCACGGTACTCTTCCGTCTTTTTTCCTTCAAGGATTTCATTAAACCATTCTTTCGCCAAAACCAAATACAGTTGCTTATTATCTTTCCCTTTGGAAGTTTTGGCTTTCATCTTTTTAGAAGTATCTTCTAAGTTTGGGGTACTATCTTTTTTTTTTACAAAAGTAACCTCGCATGCTTTGCAAAGTCTTTTTTCCTGCACATACTCATTAATATCAAACCAACCACCTGTCTTCTGCCAAATATCCAATCCACGACCTAATACGATTTTCCATCCGTTATTTAAGTCGATGGAACGGTCATGAATGAAGTTATCGAATTCGTAGGTAAATAAGATTCCAACTGACTCCAAGGACATCGTCATTTGCTCAAAAGCATCTTTCGAATCCTGAACAAAATCTTCATTATTAGTAGTGATGAGATGAACTTTTACTTCTTCATCCTGCGTTTTTTTCTCAGAGATAAGTTTGAGTAGTTCCATAAGATTTCTCAACTGATAAGGTAATCTCACGTATGGATCGGTGATCTTAACGTCCGTTGCACCAGCTAAATAGTTCCCAAACAAATTGTTGTAGGAAATCCCTGTTTGATTATCCCTAAGGATTTTCTGTCCTTCTGTCAGCTCAATTTGCTGTTCTACCGTAGTACCTATATTATCTGTAGATTCATTATTCTGAAATAAACTTGCAGACGGTTCGGGTGTTAAATGTTCCAACACCTCTAACGTATCTACCGTCACTACTGTACCTGATTCTTTAACTATATAACTGAAATCCACTTCCTCGAAAGTTTCATCTATGCTTTGAAGCTGAAGTTTAACCCGTTTCCTACACTCAATTGCAAATTCTAAGAGTTCACGAATCTCCTCTTCCGTATAAACCCCATCAGGATAAATCACTTTTAACAATCCTCCAAGGGTTTTTGTAATACCGTCTTTATCCCGAGTGGTTATACTATTGGAAAGTTGAAAATATTTTGAATATTCATTGTTTCGGTCCTCTTTTCTGAGTTCCTTTAAGATTTCTGCTAAGTAATCTACTATAAAACCATAATCGGAAGAAAACATCTCGTTTCGAAGTTTCTGAATTTCCCACCCAGGTAAATATGCATGAATTCTGTCTAAGAATGCGGTATCGTAATAATCCTTGGGAAGTGCATCAAACAGATTTGAATGTTTCAACATGTAAGGAACACTATGATCAGTATTTCCAACAAAAACCATGGATGCAGATGCACCGTACACATTGGTTCCTCTTGAAAAAGATTTATTCGCCATATAGTTCTTCATGATATCAACCAGACCACGGTTGGTATTTTTCGATTTCCCTGCAAACTCGTCATAAGCGACCACATCCCAATAACCAACCAATCCTATCTCACCTGAACTGTTGTTCACAAAAAGTTTGGCTGCGGTTACCTCCCCGCCTGAGATTAAGATTCCATGCGGGGAAAGTTCCGAGAAAATATGGGATTTACCTGTACCTTTCGGTCCAAGTTCAATCAAATTATAATTATTTTCAACAAAAGGAACAAGACGGGTTAACTGAAGAAGTTTAGATCTAAACGTAAATTCATCAGGATTTAATCCCATCGTTTGTAGTAAAACATCAATCCACTCCTCCTTGGTGAAGTGGGATCTACCCTCTTTGTATTCTTCGAGATTAATATTAGAAATTTGAATAGGTTTCAGGGATTCAATTACCCATGGGGTTGAACCTTTCTCATCTGTGGAAATATAACCCAATGTTAAAATACACCAGACCCCATGAGTCAATAATTTCTGAAATTGGGTAACCAATTCTCCCGAAATCGGAACTTTATTAAGTCCAAGGTTGGCGAATGAAGCTTCATATTGGTCTTTACTGTCATTTAATTTAACAGATACCTTATCAATAATACGGTGGGAACCTTTTTCTTTAACCGTAGATTTCACGATCTGTGCTTCATCTCTGTGAACAAAGTGCTTCGATATGACTGATTTTACTGTCTCTACACCTTCTACAATGGTTTGATCATCATCAGTGGCACAATATTGTCCCAAAAGATATTCCAAGACATACATGGGAACAATCGCATTTCCCTTCACCAATTTGGTAAGGTCTTTACGAACTACTTTTCCTCCGAAATACTGATTTAATTTTATATCTAAGTCCTTCATATCATCTGTGTATTAATCCTCGTTATTTAGTCGTCAAAATCGTGTGTAAAGGAAATGTTTAAAGTGTAATAGAACTCCTTATATTCTTTCCATTTGGTAGAACCTTCCACAGGTTCTTCTAATAACAATCTTACTCTTTGGTTTTTATATTTCCCGCTTGCTTTGGATGACAGTTGGAATCTGTGTTTCACTTCCCTCTGTCTCTCACTACCATCTTCAATATCGAATTTAAATTTAAACTGATCACTCAATTCTTCACCATCTTCCGCTACGATTACTGCACGTATAAATCGAGGTAACATCTGTTGAGTAACCAAATCATTTTGGATAAAGGAAACTGCCAAAATATTAGTGGTAATTTTATCGGTTGATTTAATAATATCAATTTCAACTTTACTTGTTGTAGCACTATCTTTAACGGAAACTTTAATAACAGGAATTACGATTTCTTGCAGAGTAGAACCACCGTGAACGAATCTTGATCCTGCGCCCTTAACTCTCAATCTGTTAATGGACTTAGGAATCAATACATCAATTCCCGATTGTAATCCTAAGTCTTCACCACTAAATTTCTTAGTTACATCATCATTGGTTAAATCTTTACCGATGATAAATCTTCTATTCTCTTTCCAAACTTCACCTGAATGATTCGATACACTGAAATCACTTTCATGCAATTCATTATGTTGGTAGATAAATCCATGATCGGAAGTAATGATCATATTTTTACCATTCATCGCGTTCACTTTCCGCGTTATTTTCATTAGATAAGAGATCTCTTCTTCAACCGCTTCAAAAACTTTTGTTTCAGACACTTTATCGTCGCCCGTTTTGTCGATTCTATTGTGGTAGATATAAATAAGATCGTATTGTTTCACAAAATCCCTTCCTTCTTTTGCAGAGTTCATGCTCATAAAGTCTTCCGCCTTTATTGCCGTAGCACGGGAACCTGCATTGGTCTGCAAGATTTTTGTTCGGCTCGGTGTTCCCTGAGTAGACATTCCGTCCGAAAGTACACCGTCTGATCCTTCCTGAATGGTGAGTTCACCATGTGGAAGTAAAGAAGCCATCCCCAGATTGGTGTAAGACGGCAAACTCGAAATCATTGGTGATATTGAAGCTTCAAACCTGTTTTCTGCATGTAATCTTTTGGTAAATTCTACCCCACATTCATACCTAAAAGCATCAGAGATAATGATGAATAGTCTGCGCTGTTTGTCGAAGGATGATTTTATGTAAGTATTGTAGAAGTCTGCCTGATTATTTTGCGGTTCCCATTTGTTCGTTTTGTCTATTACCTTCTGCCAATTGTCCCCATACACCATTAACCAATCATTGGAATACACTTTATCAATCTTCTCGGCTAATTCAGAAAGTATTTTATTCTGATTCGTCTTTCTGTAACTCCAAACGAAGTTTCTGTACGTTTGATCAATACTGTATAGTTCATTGGAATAATCCGTAACTCCTTCATTGAAACTCTCATATTTCGTACTACCGTACTTACGGATTAATGCAATGAGTTGGGAAGCATACACCGTACTCAAATATAAATGTTCATATTCCTGAAACCAAAACTTGTTTTCTCTTACCTTTACAATCTGTGCAACCCGATCCACAGAAATATCCTCTTCTGAAATCAAATGAACCAATTCATGAATAATCTTCAGATCAATCAATTTGAAAGTATCATCAGACAGCATATCTTCAATCACTGCCGAATTTAGTTTGGCTTCTACATCGGTATCAGTGGAAATCTTATCGGAAATTTTACCGAAATAATCACGGTATTGGAATGTATCTTTCCAAAGTGAAAGTAACAGTCGGGATTCTTTTAACAGATCGGTTTTCTGTCCCAGCGAAAAATTAGTAGAGAAAACCTCTAACAGGAAATCATAAATCGATGGACTTTCACTGAAGTAGGCGTACTTTCTCTCAATTTCTTTCCAAAAGAATTCTTTGAGGTTATACCTTTCAAGATCTTTCTCGTATCTGTCACTGTTATCGATAAAAGCGGAACCGTAAGTGTAAACAAAGGTTGGAAGACTGATGTTTTCTGTGCCAAAAACTACGGCCAACATTTTATATCGGATGGTTAAGAAATCATCGTCTCTATCGATGTATTCTTTTAATTTATTCCGTCGGTCTTTTGCTTTAAAAAATTCAAGATGTTCCCCAACCAATTCTTTCAAATGATAACTGAGTCCCATTTCCTGTAAGAACATCGCTTCCTGATCGGTTTGGAAAATATAGTTCGCTAATTCCAAATCCAACAACCAATTCTCTTCGTTTACGGGTTTGGGGGTATTGAAATACAGTAAGAATTTATCCGTTGGAAACTTTTTAACCACGATGTGTTTTATTTCAAACTCATTTCCCTGAACCTGAATTTTCTTCACGTTTTCAAGTAACAGTTCGTTATACTGATCTGCGAGTTCTTGGTTCTCATCGTACCAAAAAATAAGTCGGTGTTTCCCGAAAAGTTTAATCAGTGCTTCTTCTATCTTGTTCATCGTATTTCTTCTGTATTAATCCAATCGAATTCTCTTACCTTTTTCTTGGTCTTGGCATCATTCAAACCTGCAACATCTTTGATGGCTATACCAAATTTATTGTAGTTCACTAAAACCCCATCATCCAAATCTAACGGAATTCGGTCGATGGCAAGGGGACGCAAAATTTCTCTTTCGTAATCCACCAATTCCATGATAACGAGTTTCAGACGGTCTTTTTCTTTCTGTGCTTTGGTTTGATCCGCAGAAGATCCTGTAACGATGACATGATCTAAATTTTCAATTTTGATATTGAGTTTTTCTCGGTACTGAATTAAATACCCGTTCAGGATTTTGTTTAACGTATCAGGAGTGTAACGGTGCATGTAGATCAACACATTAAAAGATCCTTTTGGGGATGAGAACATCCAATAAATTGGTCTTTTCTTATACCGTTTGATGTGATCGTTATAGAAATTCTTAACGAAATATTTACGGATATCGGTTCCCAAACATTCTTCGACAAATGAAAGGTTTTTATCAAAGTTCTCCTTCCCGAAACTTGCTTTAAGGAACGCATAAAAACGGTTCACAATATCATCTTCAAACCACTCATCATCAAGAACAGGAATAATATTATCTTCATCAGGAAGGTAGGTCAGTTGGTCTTGGGTAAGTGCTACCTTTTGTAAATAATCTTCTAACGTTTCTCCCTGATTGGCGAGGATTAACCCTTCTTTATCCAAAGAATACCTGCCAAACATACAACCTACCGCATAACTGAGGAACTGTGCAAAAACTTCTGTTTTATTGAAGACCAACTGATTGTTTACAATAGAAGTTTCTTCTTTTAAAATGGTAATATCCTCCAAAGGTACATCAGGAGTGAGTTCATCCTGTAAACCATAGATCTCTATAAACTGACGGTTGAGTTCTTCTTCATTTTGATGAAGTTGGAAGAATTTGTTTTTCCAATAGTGTTGATAGAGATCGTAGGTTTCTTCGAGGTCTTGAGCTTTCAAGCGGATTAGTTCATTTTTTTGAAAATCCCAAGTATTTTCTCTTGAATCCCAATCAGATTTTGAAATAAAAATCATACTTCTAACCAATGATATAATTAATTCTTGATCTCTTTTTTGTACTTTTATAATAGGAAAAACAGATAGGTTACCTAACTGAAAAGCTAAAGTGGGATTTATTGCTTGTAATAAGAAATAACCGATTTTAGAACATAATCTCCCGTGAAGAATTTCTATTTCTTCTCTGTCAGTTGGAAATATACTCATCCCATTAATGTCAAAAATAGCACCAATAGGTTGATATCTTAATGCAAAAGAACCATTTGCTAACAACGACCACGTCAGAGATGGTTTAAAATAAAAATTTGTATTTTGAGGTCGTGATCTTAATTTATTTTTAGAATCAAAGTTATTTTTAATTTTGAATCCATTTTTGTCCCAATTAACGACAAACTCTTGATTTCCATACCATCTTTTAGTTTCGCCTCCCTTGTTGTAGGGAAACCACTTATAGTTTTCATCATAGCTCTCAGAATCATTGGAAAATTTTCCTTTATCTACTTCATGCCAAATTCGTAAAAATTGATTGTTATCTCCTGTTGCTAAACCTTGTTTTAATTCGTGTAATTCTACAAGTTTTGTATTAGCAAATATTCTTTTTGCATTATCGGATAACCAGTAAGCGATATTAAATGTAGATATTTTCTCGAAATCCAGTTGATTTGATTTAAAATACCAACTACATTTTGAATTTGTAATAGCTTCGATTGTTTTTTCTCTCTTTAATTCACTTGCATTAAAATCTACCAATCTAATATAAACTCCCTTTTCGTCAACTATATGTTTCCAAAAAGTAAAGGACGTATTTTGAACCACTTCACCTCCAATTTCAGGAAAAGTTCTTGGTCCCAAATGAAGATTGGTATCAAAGAATGTTGTTTCAATTAACTTTTTACGGAGGTTTTCATAACTGCTCAGGAACATCCAAGAGTGTTGGTTAATCATTCCTAAAAATCCTTTAGGTAAAAGCATCCTCAAACCCGCTTCCATGAAACACGCCATTAAATCAGCTTTAGAAGCAGGATAATTTGTTTTTACAAAATCTCCCAAAACTTTGTTCATATTTCCACCACCCATATACGGTGGATTATCGACAATACAATGGTATTTTCTGCTTAAAGGTAAAAGTTGTTTTACGGCAAGTTTCAAACGTTCCAACAGTTCAGCCTGAAAAACATCTGCTTTGGGATAAACTTTCTCTATTTGTTTCAGCGCATCAACAAGAAATTGCGCAGAAGATTTCGGGATAATTAAGGAACCGCAATTGGTCGCCTGTGCCAAGATCTTTAAATCATACTGAAACTCAGAAGATTTGTCGAGATAGGTGAAGGTTAATACACTTGTAAGTTCTTCTAAGGTAAACGATACATCCTGATAGGTCAAAATATGGGGTTCCACCCGTTTCTTAAAGAACCTGCGGTGGTAACTTCTTGCTTTCATCATCAATGCCATTCCCGCTAATTGGGAAGCACGTTCATCAATTTCAAAACCGTGTAAGTTTTTAGTGATAATCAGTTCAGGAATTTCGGTTGGGTTGTATCCCTCCTCTTCATAAATTTTATAGAGTAAATCGAAACCATAGACCAAAATATGTCCGCTGCCACACGCTTGATCCAACAACGTGAGATCTTCAATGGAGTTGAGCTTCAGATAGTCTTCAGATTTGGAAGAAGGAGACTCGATATAATATTCCATGTGTTCACGGATCTTGGAATCAGGTCTGTTCTGCAACCATAGTTTTCCAACCGTATTCTGCACCATATATTCTACAATCCAACGTGGTGTAAACAACTGTGTAGCCGCAGGAATATCTTCTTTCTTTACTGCTTTTTTGGATGCGAAAACCTCGTCCTTCTTCTCCGAAATATAGAACTGATATAACCACCCAATGATTTCTACTTCTTTACAATCTTCAGCTGACATCCCGTCCCTCACATCCTGAATAATGGACAATTCAGACGTTAGATCATCGGGAAGCAGTAATTCGGTGTAATCGTTAATCCTTTCGAAAAGAAAAGGAAATACGGAACTTAAATGATTACAGGAAGCAATGAGAAGTTCCTTGTAGGCTTCGTTCTGAGGATTGTTACTCGGGATTTTTCCATCTAAAATATCATATATTTTCTGACGGTTTAGATTTAAATCTTCAGCGATATGACCTCTTTTGGCTTCATCTAAAATCTCAGGCAAGGTGTAACCGTCATTCGGAGTTACGACTTTCGTTCCTATGGGTTGGTAATCGTTTACATCCATAAAACGCAACGCCATCAACCTGTTGAACCAAGTATAGGAAACCCGTTCTATGATATCCTGTTTGGTAGATTTGGAAAGGATTTCTTTTAGTTTGTTTACCTGTTCACTTTTTTCCCTGAGTTCAACAGAATCTGTGTTGAGAACATATTCCAATTTGGAACTGATCTGTTCCATCAGTTTTGTTCGGGTTTGTTGGGCAAACTTTTTTAAAATATTGGTATTCATACCTTACAGGGAAATTCGTTTGTGTTCTTTAATTTTTTCTAAAAATGATTTGCGGATGGATTCCACATATTCATTCACATCATCTTCCGTTCTTAATTCAGTTTTGTTGAAAGTTGGTTTAATGGAAGAACCTCTCACATAATGCACAGGAGCCACAACCACAGGTTTATCGCCACCATTTGGAAGATCAGGATTGGGTTTTGGTTCAGGAGTTACAAGCCGAACAATTTCATTTAACTGTTTGGTATAAAGGAATTCTGAGACAAATACCATTGTATTTCTCATGTTGCCAATATAGCGCTGAGATTTCAACTTATTGATTTCATTCTGAAATGGGGAAAGAATTTTAGTTTGGTCTGCTTCGGAAAGTCGGTTATAATCTTCGTTTGTTTTGATGATTGCTATTACTTCCTCCGTTTTTTGAATGGCTTTATTTCGTTCTTCTTCAATTTTATCCTGTAATTTTTTGGTAATGTTCTCGTGGAGGACTTTCGCATCCCGAACCGTATTACCTTTGTATGGTGCACGGTCTTCCATCACGGATTTTATTTCGGAAAACTCATTACCGTCAACATATTCCACATTGGAGAGATCACTTTTGAGGAAATTCGAAACTTTCTCGTAGATCTTCAATTGATCACCGTTGATGAACTTCTTAATTGGATCTAAGATATTTTCCTTGGTATCTAAAAGTTCATCTTCAAAATCTTTTAGGTTGGTGAGATAATAACTGTATTCTTTGTTTTTTAATTTATGAAGTTTGTCTCTGAAATCAGTTAAAACGGCTACAAAGGGCAATTCGGTTTTTCTGACTTCCAATTGGGAAACTTCATTATACATTTCGTTCAGTTTCTCTTTGAATTCGTTTGCCACTTCCTTGGCTTCGATTTTAGAAGGGGCTTCATCAAATGCTTCTGCATACGTGCGTTTTAGATTAACAACTAATCTGGGATCTATCACCGCTTGTGGTTCCAACATCACATTGGCAAACGATGCGGAATTCAATAATGCCTGTACTACTGCATTGTCTTCAAGATTATTGGAATCTTTTTTCAGTTCTATTTTCCCGCGTTTATACAGTTGCGCCACCAAAGTCCAAACGGCATTCTGATACCATCCGTAAGGTTTTTTCGCAAAGTGATTTTTTAAATCATTGAGTGAAGTACGGTCAGACTGTCCTTTTCTACGGTTGATGATATTCAGAATTTCAGATTCACCTTCGGTCATCGTATTATCATCGGTATCAAAAAGACTGTCTTTCCCACCAAAAATAACTGACTTGAAGGTGTCTTCAGAATACTGAATATTTCCCAGCATCCTCAGATTGGTATATACTGTTTTCACCAAATTTTGGAAGGAATTAACTACTAAGGTTTTTCCGTCTGCTACATTTCCTGACTGAATTTTTTCACCGTTCAGATAAACGGAAGCATCCGAAAGGAGTTTATTCCCCAGAAGTATTAAATTTCTTTTCCTCTCCACATTTTGGATTGCTTTCTCCTGTAAAATTCTTTTTACTTCTATTTTATTTGATGTGGATTGGTTCTGTTTACTGTATGTATCTGTACGCAACCACATCTTCAAATCCTTCATAAACGTAACGTTGGAAGGCAGAACAATTCTCATTCCCGTGCTTCCCATCGTTTGTCCCTGAATATGTAAGGTGTTGGTGTAATCGGAGTAATTCTCAGTAATGATTTCGATGGCGAGTTCTTTTTCTCTGCCTAATAAAACACCGTCGATCTTACTTGTGAATTCATAATCCTGTTTGGTGTCAAAATATTTTATTCTGCTGTCTTTAATAATTTCATCAAAGAAGATTTCTTTTAAAAGTTGAGTAACTTTCTGTTCTTCAACATCGGTGTTTTTAATTTCCTGTTCAATGTCTTTTTCTTCATCAGTAAGGAATTCATAAACCTCTCCGTTTCTCTGAACGTAACTCTGATTTTCTAATAGGTTTAAAGCTTCATCAATATTCTGTTCATGCTGTTTCAGATCAATATCAATTTTATTAATCATCAGAACCGAAATATTTCTTCTTGTAGTTTTAAAATTACCGTAGTATTTCACAAGGAATAAAGTCTTTAACACTTTAATCGCAAAGTCATTATCAATATTTCTCTCTGCAAGTTGGATGGTATTTTGGATTTGCCCTTTCAGTTCGTTTCTCAACCCATCAAACATTAAATCGAAACTTACCAAAGTGTTTTGTCCCTCCTCTTCAATATTCTGAATTACCTGTTGAAAAACTCCCAGCATACTTCTTTCCCCAACAGATGCATGTTTCCCTTGAAATGCATTGTGTGATGCTAAAGCAATTCTACATTGTTGAAACAAATCAAACTGATAAGGAATAAAAGGTAATTTATTCGCAAAATCTGTTTCGCCTTTAAATCCTTTAAACTGAACCCCCGAATCTGAAAAACTCAAAAGGGTATCTAAATGTGAACTTTCTTTGTTGAAGGTATCTGCAAGATGTTTTTGTGCTTCGGGTTTCTTTTTTAGCAGTCTTTTTTCAATCACTTCATCCACATTCGCAGACGTTAAAGGAACTTTGATTCTAAAACGCGCCTGAATACGGGAGAAATCGTTTTGTTGGCTTTTATTCATATCGCCTACAATTTTCTCCATATCTTCCTGAGACGTCACCAAAATCCATGAATGACCATGGGTTACTGTCGCCAAAGATTCCGCAATGGTTTGCAGGTTTAGCATCAGTTTGGTATTCTCTGAAATAAACTGACCTACTTCATCTACAAAAAAATTCAATCTGAATCCTGATGGTTTGGATTTTATATATTCATTGACCTTTTGAGCAAAGTCCTCTATGGATTGTTTCTGTTTACTTTCTAAGACATCCAAGATATCATCGTATTCAGACGGATTAGTGCCAAAAATCCCGCCTAACACTTCAGATGTGGTTTTGGTTACGCGTGGATCAAAATAATCCATTCTTGCTGTCTCCCAGATACTTCCAAGAATATTTTCAAATTTAGATTTAAACTCCCCGTATTTTCCTTGCTTATCCAACCACATCTCAAATTCGGCAACGTGAGGTTGAAAACCGTAATACCCAACATGGTCATAAAATACCTTGTAAAATACTTTTAAAATAGCGGAAGGATCATCTTTGGTGGTGATCTGTGCCTGTTGGTCAATATTAAAAAGAACTGATTCAGAAGGGATTCGGGTTGACGATACTATGTCACCTTTAAGCAGAACATCATCTTCGATTTTCTCTGCGAAGAGTTCACCACATTTATAACCATCGACATCCTTATTCTCCAAGACGTAAGAAAGAATTTTCAACAGGTGAGATTTACCACTACCAAAAAACCCTGAAATCCAAACTCCATTTGAGCCACTATAATTTGTATAATTGCTGAACAGTTCACGTATTTTATTTCCTATCTCTTTGGTGATTACATATTCCGCAACCTCTGTTGAAATGTGATCTCTGTCATCTGCTTTTATTACAGTTTCGATGTTACGGTTTATGTCTTTCTCAAAAAAGTTTTTTATGATCATGGTTTTGCGTTAATTAAGTCAATATTAAATGCTCTGTAATAGTTGTCGTCTTTCATTGCACCGAAAAGGTTTAATGAGGTCCCGTTGTAGTCTCCTGGGAAGAAAATAACGGTTGGGGAGTCCTTGGCGATATTCTGTAAATTATTTAAGATCGTATGAGATCTGATGTAAGGAAACACCAAGCCAATTCCCGTGAGTAAATATACATTGGATGGGTTTTGGTCAATAATGTCTTTAATTTTGGGTGTAAGAACCTGATGAATGTTGAGGGTAGATTGTAAGGCATTCAGAAACTTATCCTTCTTTTTCAGTTTTTCAATTTCGAACATTCTATCAACACCTCCTTTGGATTCCAAAACAGCACATACAATATCATAGAGATTAAGTTCTAAAACGCTAACTCCCGAAGTCTCCAATTTGTTTTTTAAAAACTTTATAGAATCGGTTACTTCATTTTCCATTGTAGGATCGTAAGCACTTATAAAAAAAGGAATTTCACCACCCAATGACTCCTTCTGTAAAAAGTTAGGTGATGAAATGATGTTATATAAATGTGTAAATTTCTTCGCTATATCTTCCATTTTTAATTATAGTCTTTTTATATCCGTATCAGAAATAAGAAAAATCTTCAACCAATTGGGGTTGTCTTTACGTATTGTTTCTAATACCTTCGAATCTACGAATTGTGGTTGAATCATCCTATTTTTAATATTGTCAATAATTCCTGCCTGCTCATAAATTTTGAAAATCACTGATTTTACTTTATTTTCAGTCTGGGGAGTTAAGCCTTCTAACTCGTCATGTTCCTGCATTTTCCCTCTGAAAAAACTCAGATAATCACCATCTGTAATCTCGTAATCGAAAACCAATAATTTATTTCTTAGAACTTCAATCGTAAAATCATTGATGAAACCATAAGTTTTACATACCGAGAGAAAACAAATTTGTTTCTGCGTTTGCAGATTCCCATCAATTAAAACATCTACTTCATCGGAGGTCAAATTTTTCAACCTTTTTTTGAGTTCAGCGTAATACTTTTTTCCCGTCGCCGACTTCCCATTCCCAAGTATTTCCACATAATTGAAGTCCACATTATTTCTTATCGACTCGGCAATTAAAACCATTCCGTTAACCATTAACGAAGCGGTTGTAAAAGAAAAACTATATTTATCTGTTCCCCACATTAACTTAATATCTATCATTCATTAGTGTGTAAATATACGAAATGACGGTGTTTGCAGAAATGAAAAAGAGAGTGATGAAGTTCTAAATTAATTGGCAGGTAAAATTTGAATACGATACTTCTCTAACTTCTGATTACCAAGGTAAGGTACTAATAACTCTAAAAATGTTAATTTAGTTCCAGATTATTATGATGGATGAAAATAAAAGTAGTAAAGTTGATCCGAGTAACCTGATGGATTAATCAAGACATTCATGAATTCGGAAATAATATGGTATATAAGTATGTTCAAGAAAGCGGGTACCAAAATAGTTATGGCACGAATGATATTGATCTAAGTCCTCAATAGATATTGGGAAAGGTAAACCAACTTTATTTCATCGTGAAAACCACCGCCTCGGACGGATCTCACAAGTCTTATGACCCCAGACTATCTAAGTAATCAAACAGAATGCAGTCCAACACAGTGCGAAAGTACTTTACGCAGGAATTGGATATGATGTAGTATGATTCATGGAAATGAACTCTACAAGAACAAACCTTTTGTGGTAGACTTTAGAGGATTTGAGGAATGTAGTGAAAGTGGACCTGATAAATTGAACTTGTTGTGGCCGATGTTGTAGCCAAACAAAGATTTTCAAAATTTTCTCTGTGGTCAAAAGGTTCAATGCTACCCTCCAACTCCACATTTTAAATGATAACCGATTGTTTTTCAGTCGGTTATTTTTGTTGGATCAATTTATTTCCAGATTTTAAAATTCAATAAAAATTTCTTTTTCTGAATTAAAGTGCGCCAATCGATAAAAAGCAGAAAAAATAAAAGTGTAAGACTTAAAAACAAACTCAGGAAAGATTGCCACGAGAATGTTTGATCTACTATTTTCTGAAAGTTTTCTGAAGCATATTTTCCCACATGCAGGGCAATGCTGTCACTTGTAAATTTACCGATGAGAAAAGCGGGAATAATGTAAATGGGTTTTATTTTGGAAAT
>Ga0308157_10006299_pt1 | contig 14327 bp, 10 predicted proteins | sample PhyBR1_FD_201035 | JGI IMG/M metagenome (GOLD analysis project Ga0308157, IMG submission 201035) | Phyllosphere microbial communities from UC Gill Tract Community Farm, Albany, California, United States - DLSLB.R1 | ecosystem: Host-associated > Plants > Phyllosphere > Unclassified | place: USA...
TTTAAGAAAATTACGTGTTTCAAAAAATGCTATAACTGTAATTCTGATCATTTTTCTGTTGATTTTCAGTTTAATGGCAGGTTTTTCAGGATCGGTAGTTCGTGCGGCATTAATGTGCTTAATGACGATTGTTGGAACCTTAACCGGAAGAAGAATTTACACCATAAATCTTTTGGTTGGCAGTATGTTGTTAATTTTGCTTTTTGAACCTAATTATTTGTTCGATGTCGGTTTTCAGTTGAGTTATCTTGCCGTTTTTTCCATTGTGTTTTGTTATCCGGTTGTTCAGCATTACTTCACATTCAAAAACTGGATTTTAAACTATTTTGGTCAGTTAGTTGGTGTTTCTTTGGTTGCACAGTTAGGAGTTTTGCCTTTAAGTATCTATTATTTCAAGCAGATTCCAATACTTTTTTTAATAGGAAATATCATTGCAATTCCAATAACATCATTTTTACTGTGTGCGTGGTTTATACAAATGCTTTTAAGTTTGATTTCGGTAAAGTTATTTGCTTATTTTACTCCGATTTTAAGTTGGATAAGCACCTTTTGTTTTGACACTTTAAGCAGATTATCTGACTATTTTTCAGTTAAGACCATTGATTTTCATTTTGGAAGCTTACAAACTGTTTTGGCATTGTTGATCGTTTTTACGATATTTTGGTTCTTTCAAAAAAAGCAATTGTATAAAGTTTATGTGTTTTTGTCGATCGTAGTTTTGTTTCAATTAATCACATTGCAGAATGTAATCGAAAATAAAAAAAGAGAGGAAATTGTTGTAATGAGTGATGCTGATAATGTTGTTATTCTAAACAGAGTAGGAGTGGGCATTAATCAAATTGGCAATGCAAATAAGTTTACGTTGCAGAGTTTTAAAAATTATGAACTGCACACCAATTCTAAAATCATAACTGTTGATTCTTTGAGAAATTCTTTTGTGTTGAAAGATAAAAAATGGCTGGTAATTGATAGTTTGGAAGTGTATCCTAAACAGCAGTTTGATTACGTGGTTTTATATCAAAATCCAAAAATTAATTTAGACCGGTTGATACACGATGTTCAACCTAAAATAATTTTGCTGCACAATGGTAATTATCAATATTTGATTGATGAGTATGCAGAATACTTTAAGAAAAGAAAAATCCCTTACTATGATATGAAAAGTAAGGGAAGTTTTGTGATAAATTATAATTGAGGCAATAAGTCTTCAGGTGTTTTATAACCTAAAATATCTTTTGTTTTTTTACCGTCTGCATCAAGAATAATCATATTTGGATAGGCTTGTACTCCAATATATGTTGCAAATTCGTGAAAACCGTTTCTAGAATTTTTTCGAGCTTCTTGGTAACCAGGATTTTTGTATAATTTTCCGCCAAATTGAATTTCTTCGTTTCCTTCGGCATTAAATTTTACTGGGTTGTATTTTTCGTTGATTACCATGGCAACTTTTGCATCGGAAAAGGTATTTTTATCTAACATTTTACAAGGTCCGCACCAAACGGTGTAGGCATCAATAAAAATAGGTTTTTTGTTTTTTTTCTGTGCTGCAATGGCATCTTTCATGCTCATCCATTTAATTTCCTGAGCCTGGCTAACAAAACAAGCCATAGTAAATAATACTAGTAATATGCTTTTTTTCATTGTTTAAAAATTAATTACGTAAATATAAAAAAAATCCGATAGCAAAACTATCGGATTTGTTATTTTCAAAAAGCGTGCCTTATTTAACACCGTGCATTAGTTTCTTTAATACAGGGTTCAACATCATTACTAACAAACCAGCCACAATTGGTACAATTGTAAAGATTAAGAAGAAGGTTGATAAAGAATACTCTTTAGTTATATTATCAATTTGTCCTCCTAAAATAGCTGCTAATTTGTTACCAATTGCAATTGCAAGATACCACATTCCAAACATAAACGCAATCATACGAGCCGGAACTAATTTTGATACATACGAGAGCCCGACTGGTGATAAACAAAGTTCACCTAATGTGTGGAATAAATAAGCTAAGACTAACCAAATGATTGATACGCGAACACCTTCTGAAATTCCGTAAGAACCAAAAGCTAAGAATCCAAATCCGATTGCCATAATGATTAAACCTAATCCATATTTTACAGCTGCTGAAGGATTGTATTTTGAATCCCAAATACGAGAAACTAACGATGCTAATGCAATGATAAAGAAAGAGTTTAAAGTAGAGAACCACGAAACGGTAATGCCTACCTGACTATCTTTAATTTCTGCAACTTTTGCAGGAACAACTTCGGATGGTTTGTTTTGATTTTTATATTCGGCATCTAATTTTGCTACATTTTCTGGAGAAACCAACACAAATTTGTCGCCCTCTTTATGAATATTAATAGTAGCATCTTGTGTTAAAGCATCTTGAGAGGCTATGTTAATTACATCGTCAACAATTACATCAGTGGATTTTGCTACATAAGAGGCTGTAACAGGCTTTAAGTGAAATGTCGGCTGTCCTTTATCATCTAAAACAGGTTTTCCCGCATCATCTATTTTAGTGGTTTTGATCGCTTTATACGAAACATCGTAAGAATGAGAAGTCCAATTGTAATTTAACATCCAAATTGCAGCAGCCCAAATTCCTAAGAATGTAACTGCTAAAACAACATTAGATAAAGCTGCTTTTTTAAATGTTTGCTTTGCTAATAAAATCAATACATAAGAAATAAACAGTAACGGAATAACCGTTAATAAGGTATTGAAAACGTTGAATGCCATTGCGGCACTGCCAACTAAATTACGTTCTGTATTATCACGTGCGAAAATTACTAATGAGGTAGCTCCTTGTTCAAAAGACATCCAAAAGAAAATTACAAAGAACGCAAAAATAATTACAGCAATCATTCGGTCGCGGACTACTTTTGTGTAATTTGCCAAACGACGAATTACAACGAAGAAGAATAAGAATAACGCAATTAAAATAACTACATTTTGCCCTGATAATCCTCCAATAGAGAATTGGAATAAGTTAATTCCTCCAATTGCACTTAAGGGATCATTGAATGCGTACCCTAACCCTAAAAGGGTCATAATTACAATTAAGATTTGATCTAGAACAGAGAAAGGGTTTGGTTTTTCTCCGGGTTCGTATTTAGGGGTGTCATCATCAGCCGTAATTTGGTTTCCTGTTTTTGAAGGAACTTCTCCAATATGACCAAATAATGGTTTGGCTAACCAAAATTGTAATGTGCCTAATAACATAAAGATTCCGGCTAATCCAAATCCCCAGTGCCATCCAACTTTTTCTGCTAAGAATCCACATAACATCATTCCGAAGAATGCACCAGCGTTAACTCCCATGTAGAAAATAGTGTAAGCCCCATCTTTTTTTTCAGGGAATGACTTATACATTTCAGATAAAATAGATGTCATATTTGGTTTAAAAAATCCAGTTCCAATAACCAGACAAGCCAATCCTAAATACAAAAATACCGGTGTATCAAAAGCCATGAATGCGTGACCCAAGGTCATAATAATTGCACCAATCACAACTGCCCATCGATAACCTATATACTTATCGGCAATAACTCCACCAAAAATAGGAGTAATATACAATAACATTGCGTAGGTTCCATATAAGGCTGTTGCTTTTTCAATAGACCATTCCCAACCTGGATTTAACCCAATAACTGTAGCTGTTAGAAATTGGATTAATAAAACCCTCATTCCGTAAAACGAGAAACGTTCCCACATTTCAGTAAAGAATAGTACAAATAACCCGGAAGGATGACCTAAAACTTTTGATTTAAAAAAATCTGGATTAGCTGTTTCTGTTGCCATTAATATAATTTTATTGTTTTTATTAAAAGTGCTGAAAGGTACTTAATTTATTTAATTTATTAGCTGTGTAAATTAAATTTTAGTCGAAGCTGATCGTTGACGACGTTCTAATGGTTTGATAATTAAGCGGTCGTAAATGGTTAACGATACGATAGAAAATATACCGATACCCACAATTACATACCATATTTTGTTTGGGTTGTATGTTTCCCAAAGCATGTTGGTCATATCCCAATGGCTCATTCCCAATTTTTGTTCTGCCAACGTAAAATATTCATTTTTAGAAAATGGAAAATGTATTTGATTGATATTTATGCTTTTAGAAGTTGCGAAATCTGTAAAAGATTGTTTCACAACTGTCCAGTCAATTGTTTCGGCTTTTAGATTGAATTGTTTTTCAAAGGCTGAAATAGACATGTTCAATGTTTTTGATCCTTCTTCGATAAACTGTTCTTTGGTTACCACTTCGGGCATTTCGATGTTTCTGCCCGCCATTTCTTTTTTTAGTAATGATAATTTATCTGACCAAGACTGATACAGACTTCCCGAAATAACACTCGTTACAAAATAACTTGCCGCAACTGGTAAAAAGTAGGTTCCTTGGTATAAACCTTCTTTTCCTTTTGGTGTAATTAAAGCGATAAATGAAGATACGGTTGGGCTTGACATCATTTCTCCGATAGCAAAAATCATGGTTCCGATAATGGTAAACCAAACATTGCCTGAGTAAAATGTTAAACCGATACCGATTGTTGCAATTACGGCACCACGAATTACCGCGTTTATATGACGCATTTTAATTACGAAGAACGAAATGGTAATTTGAAAAAGGATAATCATTAACGAATCGATGTTTGTAAACCATTCCGGTTTTACTTGTCCGTCTTGCGTTAGCAATCCACCAACTGTAGGAAGATTTTCATTCAGCCAATTACTTATTGTGGCAGAATTTACCCAGTCTTCTATAAAGTTTGGTAAAGTATTGAATAATTGGTTGAACATTGTCCAGAACCCGATCATTAATAATAATAAAATTCCCAAACGAATGTCTTTCAATGCTTCAAAAATTCCTTTTATTGAATCAACAATAGCTTTACTAATAGAATCTTTTGGTTTTTCAACCTTTGGTTCTTTATAAAAAAGCAATAAAATAATTAAATTGAGACCTATTACAATAGCTGCTTGTATGAAGATGATTTTCCATCCGTAAGTAGTTCGTAAGCCCGATGACATTGCTGGACCAATAAATCCACCAATATTAACCATCATATAAAAAATACCAAAGCCCATTGTTCCGGTAGTTTCATCGGTATTTCTTGCAACAATTGCCGATGCTACCGGTTTAAAAAACGCAGCACCTACAGCCACCAGCAAGAAAACCATATAAACACTCCAATAAGTGTTTACTTCGCCTAAAAGATAATAGCCGGAAATCATAATTAGAAACGAAATAGTTAACGAGACTTTATAGCCAATGCGGTCTGCAATAACACCAAAAATCAAAGGTAAAAAGTAAAGGATACCTACAATGTTACCCATGATGTTACCTTTTTGCACGTGATCAAAACCTAAACCACCGGTATCGGTTGATCCTACTAAATAAAGTCCTAAAAGGGTGTAAATTCCGTACCAAGCCCAACGCTCCATTAATTCCATAAAGCTGGCAATCCAGAAATTTTTATTGAAAGAGCCTACCGTTTTAAAAAATGACGGTTTTGTATTGTTTGACATATTTTTAAGAAAGTTTAAAAGTTACAAATAAAGTAAAATATTTAAAATTATGCACAAAAAAAGCGACTAAAAAGTCGCTTTTAAATATAATGGCTAAAAATTATTTTACTTCGTGCATTAATTTTCTAATTAGTGGTGAAATAACAACCAATAAAATACCTGCTGCCAAAGAGTAAATGGCTAATTGCTGGTATCCGTCGGTGTATGCCATTAATTTGTCTGTTAAAGAGGCATCGGGACTTGGATCGCTCATTCCGGCACCTAAAATTCCTGCCAAATATTGTCCGTAAGCACTTGCAAGGAACCACAATCCCATCATCATTCCTGCCAAATGTTTAGGCGATAATTTGGTTACCATTGATAAACCAATTGGTGATAAACATAATTCGGCAATGGTTACAACAAAATAGGCCAACGCAAACATTTCTAATGAAGTCATTCCTTGTTCGTTAGCGAAGAATCGTAATGCATAGAAAATGTAATAAGCACCTGCTAAAATCAAGAATGATAATCCAAATTTAATTACCGTATTAGGTTCAGTCTTTCTTTTTGCCATCCACAGCCACACAAGGCCTAATAAAGGGGCAAAAATAATTACATATAACGAATTGGCACTGTTGTTTACGATGTTTGGATCTAATGATAAACCAAATAGCGACGGGGTAACGTTACTGTTTGCAAATAAGGCTAACGAACCACCTGCTTGTTCAAAAATGGCGAAGAACAAAATTGAAAAAGCAATCATAATGAACGCTGCTATGAATTTTTGTTTTCCGGCAGAACTTTCAATTTTTGTTAACTGAAAAATATAGTATAACACGGCTAAAGGACCTACAATAAACATAAATAAATCAGTATATTTAGTATTGTTGATCATAATGAAAATCAATGGAATGCAAATTAAAGCACCTACGTAAACCATAAATTCTTTTGATTTTCTTTTTGGAGCTTCTAAATGATTAATCGGAGAGTTTCCAATAGGACCTAATTCTTTTCTAATAGATAAAAAGAAAATAACCCCAATAACCATTACCGCCGCCGCCGCAAGGAAGGCGTAGTTCCAACCGTAGTTTTTGCCCAGGTAGACACATACAATACCACCCAACAAAGCACCAATGTTGATACCCGAATAGAACAAACTAAAACCGGCATCCCGTCTTGGGTCTCCTTCGGCATACAGTTCGCCTACCATCGATGAGATATTTGGTTTAAAAAAGCCTGTTCCAATAATGGTTAACGAAATTCCATAATAGAAAAAATCGTGTGGGTTGATCCCAATAAGCAGGTTTCCGGCAATCATTACCAAACCACCAAAGACCAATGATTTTTTAAAGCCGAGAATTTTATCGGCAAAAATTCCACCTATAAACGTAAAGGCATAAACAAAAGCTTGAATGGCTCCGTATTTTAAGTTAGAATCTTTTTCCGATAAACCTAAACCCATTAATTGGTCAGCCATAAAAAGGGCTAAAACACCACGCATTCCGTAGAAACAAAAGCGTTCCCACATTTCAACCATAAAAAGATGCCACAATTGTTTGGGATATTTGCCCTGAAAGTTATGGATTTCCTCTAACTGTTGTTCTTCAGTTGTTGTCATATATAAAATTTATTTTCTCTTAAAAGATTGTTAAGGGTTTCAAATGTACTAAAATTATGTTACAATTTTTCTAAAATATAATCGGTCATTTTTGTATATAATTGTTCGCGGGTTTTACCACCGTAAATTCCGTGGTTTTTATCGGGATAAATCAACCAGTCAAAATTTTTATTTAAATGGACTAATTTATTTATTAAAACCATACTGTTTTGTACGTGTACATTATCGTCTGCGGTTCCGTGGATTAACAAGAAATTTCCTTTTAATTTATCGGCATGTGTAATATGCGAATTATTATCGTAACCCGAAGCATTTTCCTGTGGAGTGGTCATAAAACGTTCTGTGTAAACACTGTCGTAAAAACGCCACGATGTTACAGGTGCAACCGCAATTGCTGTTTTAAACACATCGTTTCCTTGAAACAAGCAGTTGCTGCTCATAAATCCACCAAAACTCCAACCCCAGATTCCAATTCTGTTGGCATCAACAAACGACTCTTTTGCCAATTGTTTTGCTACATAAATCTGATCTTCAACCTCAAATTTTCCTAATTCTTTTTGAGTCACCTTTTTAAAATCGGCACCTTTAAAACCTGTTCCACGACCATCAACACATACAATAATGTATCCTTTTTGAGAAAGCATCATGTGCCAGTAATCGTTAGAATCGAACCATTTGTCGGCAACTTGCTGTGATCCCGGACCTGAATATTGATACATTAACACCGGATATTTCTTTTTAGCATCGAAATTTTTAGGCTTGATAATGTATCCGTTTAAATCGTTCCCAACCTCGTTTTTAAAAGTTGTAAATTCTTTTTTAGGAAGATCGAACTTTTTCAGTTTGTCTTCTAAAGCCGAATTATTTAAAATTTCTTTGACGTTTTTTCCGGTCGAAGCATCAACAAGCGAATACGAAGGTGCTTTGGTGCTTGATGAATGATTGTTTATGAAATACTTAAAATCGGGACTGAACGTAGCGTTGTTAGTTCCACTTTGGCTTGAAAGTTGTTTTTTGCCAGAACCGTTTAGCTGAATGCTGTACACATCGCGTTTGGTAGAACCGTTTTCAACCGACTGATAATAAATGGTTTCGTTGCTTTTATTGTAGCCGTAATAATTTGTAACCTCCCAATTTCCGGTAGTAACCTGTTTTTTTAACGATCCGTCGTTATTGTAATGATAAATATGGTTGTAACCGTCTTTTTCGCTTGTCCAAATAAAACTGTTATCGTTTAAAAAAGTCAAATTTTCTGTAACATCTACGTATGCTTTGTCTTTTTCGGTAAGAATGGTTGATGTTTTGCCCGAATTAGCATCAACAAACAATAAGTTTAACTGGTTTTGATGACGGTTTTGTGTTTGCACACTTAAAACATTGGCATTGTTGGTGAATTTTATACGCGGAATGTAGTAATCTTTTTCAGCGTTTAAAGCTACATTTTGAGTTGATGCTTTTGAAACATCGTATAAATGCAAGCTCACTTTAGAATTGTTTTCACCCGCTTTAGGATATTTGAAAACCTGCTGTTGCGGATACAAATCTTCGCCATAAATATCCATTGAAAAGACAGGAACATCGCTTTCATCAAACTTAATAAAAGCCAGTTTTGTTCCATCGGCATTCCAATCAAACGCACGAACAAACGCAAATTCTTCCTCGTAAACCCAATCGGTAATTCCGTTTATAATGGCATTTTTCTTTCCGTCTTTAGTAATCTGCGTCGTTTTTTTGGTAGCCACATCAAAAACATATAAGTTGTTTTCAAATGCGTAAGCTATTTTCGATCCGTTTTTGTTCAACAAAGGTTCCTGAATGGCATTGTCGCTGATTTTGATTAATGATTTTGAAGCGATATCATACAAATAATAAACTGAAGTAAACGAATGACGGTAAATAGGGTTGTAATTTGTTGCAATTAAAATTTTATCGTCGGTTTTATTGATAGAATAATCAGAAATTTCTTTGATTTCAGGAAAATCACCCGTAGAAAATAACGTTTGAACCTTCTCTAACGTAGTAAAATCAAACGCATCAATAGTAAAGGTTTTGGTGTTTCGGTTATAATCTAAAACGCTGTATTGGTTTTTGGTATGTAACGTATTTAAAGCGTTTAGCTGGTTGGTTCTAAAAGTTCCGTTCCAAATTTGTTCGACTTCTATTTTTTGTTGTGCCTGTAAAGTCATTAGCGGTGCCAAAACCAAACCAGCCAGCAATAAAATATTTTTTGTTTTCATTAAGTAAAAAATTAAACCAGCAAATTAATTCTTTTTTTTGGTTTTTTTATTCAATTCTATGTCTTTCTGCCAAATTGCAATATCAATTTCTTGAGGTGTTAAAGAAAAATGTTTTGCAATATTTCTAATTATTTTCAAATAATCACTATACTCTTTAGCTGTATAATTCATTTTTCTTTGTTCGGATTTATATATCTGTTTCCAATTTCTGAAATCAATTACTGAATATTTTTCGGGATAACAAAGAGTTAGTATTGCAGAAGCAACAGGAATTTCAACACCTGAAATAGACGTCAGTATTTTCAATTTCAGTTTAGTTTCATATTCATCATTAGTATGATTTATTCCAAAAGCTGTTCGAGTAATTGCAATAATATTTTCGTTCGTATTAAGGTTTCGGTGTTTTAATTGGCGACCATATTGGGAACGCAATTTCCATTTAAAAATTTTTTCGAGTTCATTCAATGTAAGATAGAATTCACTTCGCTCACTTTTCAGTTTTTGAAAACCTTCTGTTAACTCTTTTGTATCATTGGCGTTGTCAGCACGTAGAATTAATTCTTTTATTACTTCTTTACTTTCAAATAGTGTTTTCATATAATTTTAATTAAACCCAAATATACAAATCTATCTTTTGCTATAAAACAAATCTGTGCATCAGTGGCAAATCAAAACTAAAACCCAAAACCAAAAAAACGTATCTTTGTAAAAAAAATCCGCATGAATATTGTTAATGGTTTTTCTAAACTTACAAAACAACAAAAAATAAACTGGCTGGTTGAAACCTACTTTAAGAACGATCAAACGGTGGTTCAATTGTTAAAATCGTATTGGAACAGCAACGAAGAACTGCAAAAACTGCACGATGAGTTTATAGAAAACACCATTACCAATTTTTACCTGCCAATGGGTATTGCGCCCAATTTTGTAATAAATGGCAAAACGTACACGGTACCAATGGTTATCGAAGAAAGTTCTGTGGTTGCAGCGGCATCAAACGCAGCAAAATTCTGGAGTAAACGTGGCGGTTTTAAGGCAACCGTTTTATCTACCGAAAAAATTGGCAACGTACATTTTATGTTTGGCGGATCAAAGCAGAATCTGGTGCAGTTTATCGAAAAATTCCAGCCTGTTTTCAGATCTCGTACCGCAAACATTACACGCAACATGGAAAAACGCGGTGGCGGAATTTTAAAAATTGATTTAATTGACAAAACTGCCGAGCTTGAAAATTACTACCAATTGCACGCTACGTTTGATACAAAAGACAGCATGGGTGCGAATTTTATCAATTCGTGTTTAGAAGAATTTGCGAATGTTTTGCGTGAAGAAGTTTCTAATTTTGATTTTTTTTCTATCGAAGAAAAAGAATCGTTACAAATTGTAATGTCAATTTTATCGAACTACGTTCCAAATTGTTTGGTTCGTGCCGAAGTTTCTTGTAATATTTCCGATTTAAAATCAAAAGAAATTGAAAATCCGCAGGAGTTTGCCGAGAAATTTGTTCAGGCGGTTCGCATTGCCGAAATAGAAACGTATCGTGCCGTAACGCATAACAAAGGAATTATGAACGGAGTAGATGCGGTGGTTTTGGCTACAGGAAACGATTTCAGAGCGATTGAAGCCGGTGTACACGCATTTGCTGCAAAAGATGGAAAATATACATCGCTTTCTCATGCCGAAATTGTTGGTGATGAATTCCGTTTTTGGATGGATCTTCCGTTGGCATTGGGAACTGTAGGCGGATTGACGAATCTGCACCCGATGGTAAAATTCGCTATGAAATTACTGGAAAAACCAAACGCCGATAATTTAATGCAGATCATTGCCGTTGCCGGATTGGCACAGAACTTTGCAGCCATAAAATCACTGACTACGACCGGTATCCAGAAAGGACACATGAAAATGCACTTAATGAATATTCTAAATCAGTTTAATGCTTCGGCTGATGAAAAGGCAGCAGTTTTGCAGCATTTTGCAGAAAAAACGGTTTCACACAGTGCAGTGGTTGATTTTATTGAAAGCTTACGAAAGTAATTTATTTATAGCAACATTTATATTATCTTGTGTATGCAATTAAACCCTTAACATAAAAATTAGTTATGAAATTTTGCAAATGTTGTGGTTATAATACAATTTCTCCATCACAAATAAGTTTTGAAATTTGTGAAATATGCTTTTGGCAAAATGATGCTTTTCAAAATGAAAATCCAAATGATAGTGGTGGGCCAAATAGTATATCATTAAATCAAGCTCGGAAAAATTTTATTCAATTTGGGGCTTGTGAATTTGATATGATTGTACTCGTAAGAAAACCATATGATAGTGAATTTAGAAGTGATAATATTTAATAAATTTTATATTTAACGCATAGAATGGCTCATACCCATACCAAAGTTGATTCAGCTTCTCAAGAAAAGTGTTTTTAAAAAATAATTATGGAATTTTACAGCAACGGTAAACTGTTTATTTTAGGCGAATATTATGTGCTGGAAGGCGCAAAGGTTTTTGCGTTGCCTACAAAATTCGGACAATATCTGAATGTTTTTCCTTTAAAAACCAAAACCTTAAGTTGGAAAAGTTACGATGCCGACGGATCGGTTTGGTACAACGATGAAATTCCTGTAAACGATATTTTATCAAACAGTCAATCAAGTGCGGATAAAGTTCGAAACACGCTGATCGATATTCTGCATCAGGCACATTTAATAAATCCTTTAATTTTAAGAAATAATGGCTTTTTAGTTGAAACTAAATTGACATTTCCACGAAATTGGGGATTAGGCACATCTTCAACCTTAATAAACAATATCGCACAATGGTTTCAAATTGATGCTTTTCAATTACTGCAGAAATCTTTTGGTGGTAGCGGATTTGATATTGCCTGTGCACAAAACAATACGCCTGTAACGTATCAGGTTGTAAGCAATGAACCTGTGGTTGAGCAAGCGGCTTTCAATCCGACATTTAAAGATTATATTTATTTTGTATATCTGAACAAAAAACGCGACAGTAAAGATGCGATTGCAAATTTTAGAAAAAAACAAAAGAATTTATCAGCAGAAATAAAACAAGTTTCACAAATGACCGATGAATTATTACAGATTCAAGATTTGCAGTTTTTTATAAATTTCTTTAAAAAATATGAACAAAATTTAAGTGAAATTTTAGAAACGCCAACAATTCAAAAAGAACTATTTAATGATTTCAACGGATTGGTAAAAAGTCTTGGCGGTTGGGGTGGCGATTTTGTTATGGTGGCATCAGAACAAAATCCAACAGAATATTTCAAACAAAAAGGATACAACATCATTATTCCTTACAACGATATGATATTATAAAAAAGGCATCGGTTTTTTCGATGCCTTTTTGGTTGTTTGTTGTTAAAAATTAGTTGAATTGAATAGTTATTTTTCCGGACGTAACTTATCGCTAAATGTAATTTTGTAAGGTTTATCGTCATTTACATCGCCTTTCATTACATAAATAAACTTGTGTTTGCTTGCCTTGTCTGTGTTAATGTAAATTGTTTTTTTTGTGGCTTTGTCGTAAATGCTGGTAACATCGGTGTTTATTATTCGCATATTTTTAGCCAAACCGGTTTTTTTGTTGGTTAAAACCATTCCTTTGTAAAGGGTGCTGTTATCGTTTTTTACAGCAACTTCTTCGCCTGTAAAACCTTGTGTGAAAAATAAAATCGAGTATTCTTTATCGGTAGCGTTATATGCTTCTAAAAATTTTTGTTGTGCACTTTCGCTTACTGCTCTAAAATCGTTTCTGGTTTGTTCAGTAAAGAAAATTTCTTCCTTTTTGTCAGATCTAACAAGTTCTTTCTTATCTGTTGTCGTAGCGTCTTTATTATTGTTTTTTTTGACAGTTTTACACGAAACCAGACTTAACATACCAAAAGCTACAAGTAGTATTTTATATTTCATTATAAATTTCATCTTATTAGGATAATATGATTTGTTATCTTTGCAAGATACGGATTTATTAGCATAAATCGTTCCAAAAGTAAAAGATATGGATAATTAAAGAATTTTGGTTAAAAAAAAATCTTTTATTCCACATTTTGTAGAAATTTATTGTAGAAATATATGCACAATTTTGATGTTATTGTTGTAGGGGGTGGTGCTTCGGGCTTTTTTACCGCAATTAATCTGGCAGAACAAAACCCGGATTTGCGAATTGCAATTTTAGAACGAAGCAACGAAGTACTGTCTAAAGTTAAAATTTCGGGTGGTGGTCGTTGCAACGTAACACATGCCTGTTTTATACCAAATGTTTTAGCCAAATTTTATCCTCGTGGCGAAAAAGAACTCAAAGGACCTTTTCATAGTTTTTGTACGGGCGATGTTATGGAATGGTTCAGCGAACGCGGTGTTTCATTAAAAATTGAAGAAGACGGACGGGTTTTTCCGGAATCGGACAGTTCACAAACCATTATTGATTGTTTTTTGAACGAAGCAAATAACTTCAATATTAAAATCATAAAGCAGACGATTGTTCAGCAACTTTCTCAAACAGATGATTTTTGGAAGATAGAAACTTCTAAAGATAGCTATCAGGCAAAGCAACTGATTATGGCAACCGGCAGCAACGTTAAAATTTGGGATTTGCTTAAAACGGTGAATCATTCCATTGTAAATCCGGTTCCATCGTTATTTACCTTCAATATTAAAGACGATCGAATTAAAGATTTAATGGGCGTTTCAACCGAAATGGTTTCGTTAAAAGTGAAAGGATCAACCCTAAAAGCAAACGGACCGTTATTAATAACGCATTGGGGAATGAGCGGGCCTGCCATTTTAAGGCTTTCGGCTTGGGGTGCTCGCGAATTGTTCGATAAAAATTACCAATTTCAGTTGATTGTTAATTGGACAAGCGATTTTGTTTTCGATGAGGTTTTAGAAGAATTAATGCAGCAAAAACAACAACATCCTAAAAA
>Ga0308157_10006300_pt1 | contig 14326 bp, 10 predicted proteins | sample PhyBR1_FD_201035 | JGI IMG/M metagenome (GOLD analysis project Ga0308157, IMG submission 201035) | Phyllosphere microbial communities from UC Gill Tract Community Farm, Albany, California, United States - DLSLB.R1 | ecosystem: Host-associated > Plants > Phyllosphere > Unclassified | place: USA...
AACAAAAGGAACTTAATGAATGCGAAAAAGAGATGGCAGATACAGAAACTAAAATAGCTGAATTGACAAAAAGTTTATCAGCGATAGCGGCTTCCGACTATATGAAGATTCAAGAAATTTCGGATGAAATTGAAAAGTTAAAAGTTAAACACGATGATTATACAATGCGGTGGCTAGAATTATCAGAATAAATCTAAATAACTTTTCATATGTTTCGTCGTTATGTTTCACGTGGAACATTCAGTTCAGTTGTGATGCAAGGCTCAACCAAACTTTTCAACAGGAAAAAATAAGTGCTTGAATCGGTTCAACATACTAAATAAATAATACAATTGTTCCACGTGGAACATAATAGAAAAAAAATGTTTTCAAAATACGATTTGATTGTTGTTGGTGCTGGACATGCAGGATGCGAAGCTGCTGCCGCTGCCGCTAACCTGGGCTCGTCAGTTTTATTGATCACAATGAATATGGGTACCATAGCCCAGATGAGTTGCAACCCAGCAATGGGTGGCGTAGCGAAAGGACAGATTGTTCGCGAGGTAGATGCGATGGGTGGATATTCAGGAATTATATCTGATAAATCAACCATTCAATTTAGAATGTTAAACAAGTCAAAAGGCCCTGCAATGTGGAGTCCAAGAGCTCAAATTGACAGAATGCGCTTCGCTGAAGAATGGCGTTTAGCTTTAGAAAGAACCCCTAATGTCGACTTATGGCAAGATAGTGTTGTTGGCTTGCTAGTTAAAGATAATACCGTGTATGGCGTAAAAACATCTTTAGGAATGGAAATTAAAAGTACAGCAGTAGTACTTACAAACGGGACTTTCTTAAATGGGGTAATGCACATTGGAGAAAAGAAATTTGGTGGAGGCAGGACAGCAGAAAGAGCATCAACTGGAATTACAGAACAATTGGTGGAATTGGGTATGGAAGCTGGAAGAATGAAGACAGGCACTCCACCTCGAGTAGACGGTAGAAGTTTAGACTATACCAAAATGGAAGAACAATGGGGAGATGAAAACCCCAGTAAATTTTCTTTCACAGATACCGAAGTTTCAAAAGATCAACGTTGTTGCTGGATTACTTATACTAATGGGGATGTACACGAAACCTTGAAAGAAGGATTCGAAAAATCGCCAATGTTTACTGGCAGAATTAAAGGTTTGGGTCCGAGATATTGTCCTTCTATTGAAGATAAAATTAATCGTTTTGCCGAACGCGACAGACACCAAATTTTTGTAGAGCCGGAAGGATGGAACACTTGTGAAATTTACGTGAATGGTTTTTCAACTTCTCTTCCAGAAGATGTACAGCAAAGAGCACTCCGATTAATTCCAGGTTTTGAGAATGCAAAAATGTTCAGACCCGGTTATGCTATCGAATACGATTTCTTCCCTCCTACTCAATTATCACTTACTCTAGAAACTAAATTAATTAATAACTTATTTCTAGCTGGTCAGATTAATGGAACCACAGGTTATGAAGAAGCAGCTTGCCAAGGTTTCATGGCTGGTATAAATGCGCATCAAAAAATCAATGACAAACACGAGTTGATTATGAAAAGATCAGATAGTTATATTGGTGTCTTAATTGATGATTTAGTAACCAAAGGAACTGACGAACCGTATCGAATGTTTACCTCCAGAGCAGAACATCGTTTATTGTTAAGACAGGATAATGCAGACATTCGCTTATCTCCTATCGGACATAAATTAGGTCTGATATCTGATGAACGCTTAGAAAAGGTTAAACATAAAGTTGAAGCAGCAGAAGCTTTAGTTAAATTTACCAAAAGTCAAGGAATAGAAATGGCTGATGCTAATCCTATGTTAGAAAGCTTAGGTTCGAGTATCTTAAATCAAAATGTAAAAATTCATAGTTTAGCTGGCCGTCCTCATGTGGGCTTACAAGATCTTATAAAAGTAAGTAAACCTTTGGCTGAAGCAACCAAAGATTTAGATAATGAAACAATAGAACAAGCGGAAATCAAAATTAAATATGAGAGTTATTTTGAAAAGGAAAATGAGATAGTAGCTAAAATGTTGAAAATGGAAGACAAGGAAATCAAACCTGATTTCGACTATGATAAAATTGTTTCCATCTCAAAAGAAGCCCGTGAAAAGTTATTCAAAATAAAACCACGCACTTTAGGCCAGGCATCAAGAATTTCTGGTGTATCTCCATCAGATATCTCAGTTTTAATGGTCTATATTGGTAAGTAATTAATTATCAATGATTTATATAGAAATATATCGACTTAAAATAAAGCGATATAAAAGCATAAAAACTTTTTTTAATATCAGATTTCCAAAAACATCAAAAATTCGTCATAACGTTTAAAATATGCCAAATTTAAAAGCTCAGTATTTTAACAAAATAATTTTAGCAGTTGTTATCATCTCTCTCCTATTTATGGGTTGCGCAAGTATGCAAACACCACAGGGAGGACCGAAAGACTCAACTCCACCTAAAATTTTAAATATGACGCCGAAAAATCAAACCCGTAATTTTAATGCAAAAAAGATTACAATTGAGTTTGATGAATATTTTAAGCTTGTGGATGAATCGAAAGAATTTAGTATTTCACCAGAGCAGGAACGAGCACCTATTTTAAAAATTCGTTCTAAGCGATTGGAAATTGAACTTCAGGATACATTAGAGAAAAATACCACTTACACGCTAAATTTTGGAAAGGCAGTGGCCGATATCAATGAGAGTAATGTGGTCAAAAATTTATCTTATGTGTTTTCTACCGGAAATGAAATCGATTCCTTATCTGTGAGTGGAAATGTAAAAAGCTCGCTAAACGATGAATTTGAGAAAGACGTTACTGTTTTCATCTTACCATTAGCACGTGACACCCTGTTTGGAAAGAAAAGGCCATCAATATATACCTTGACTGACAGTTCTGGAAATTATAAGCTTAACAATCTAAGAGCTGGTCAGTATAAAATTTATGCACTTAAAGAAGGCAGTGGTGGTGGAGATAAAATATATCAACAGGTATCTGATGAAGTTGGTTTTTTGAAAGATCCAATCACTATTGATAAGAACCTCGATAATATCAATCTCCAGGTGTTCAAAGAACTGGCGACAGATTTTCGTGTTACAGATCGTAAACTTGCTAATGATGGAATCATCACCATTACAACAAACAAACAACTTAAGGATCCGAAAATCACTATTACGGATCCTCCGAAAGTAGATGTAGGTAAGTTTGTTCACTTTAATAAAACTAACGATACCGCCAAAGTATGGCTTACTGATTTAAGCTTCGACTCCGTTAAGGTAGCCATTCAGGATGAAGGGAAGGTTTTACAAACCCTTAATTTTAGCAAAGGAAAAAAGGATAATTACGTTCGCGATGTAAACATTAATGATAACGCAAGTGGTGGTAAACTTAATCCCTACCAAACTTATACCTTAACTTTTCCTTTCCCAATAACAGCAGCAGATGCTTCAAAGATTATTTTATTAGAAGATTCAGTTAAAAGAACAACCTTTCAACTGATAAAAGATAGTACCGATTTCTTGAAATACTACATCAGGTATCCATGGAAACAAAAACGAACCTATGATATAAAATATGCTGCAGGAGCTTTCACAGCAATTTTTAATGCAAAAAATAAGGAAATCAATAAGACCTTTAAACTAGATCCAACAGATAATTATACCACATTAATATATAATGTAACTGTACCAGATTCAAGTAAAAACTATATCGTTCAATTTTTGACAGAGAAAAAGGATCTGATCAAATCGTTTCCGATAAAAGGAAACACGAAGCTTCGTTTCGCAAATTATCCCGCCGGAAAATATATGATTCGAGTAATTTATGACGAAAATAGAAACGCAATTTGGGATACTGGAAATGTAAAAGCAGGTACTCAACCAGAGAAAGTATGGTACCTCAAAGCACTTTTAGATCTAAAACCGAATTGGGAAAGAGAAGATCCCTTAGCTATCCCACCACCACCGAAAGATTAATTATGGATTTGTAAACCAGCTGGAATACATGATATAATTATCTGGTAACTTATTTAATAAAGCCCTTTGCTCATCAGTAATGGGCTTTATTTTTTTTGCTGGGGTGCCAGCGTATAAATAACCGGTTTCACAAACCATGTTCTCCAACACTACCGATCCAGCGGCGATGATACAATACTCTTCAATAACAGCATGATCCATTACAATTGCACCCATACCTACCAAAACATGATCTCGAACTGTACAACCATGAACGATTGCATTGTGACCAACAGATACCCGATTCCCAATGTGTGTTGAGGCTTTTAAATACGTAGCATGAATTACAGCACCATCCTGGATATTGGATTCATTTCCAATTGTAATGGCGTTTACATCGCCTCTAATCACCGCATTAAACCAAACAGAACAATTGTTTCCTATAGTGACATCGCCCACAATTGTAGCGTTTTCAGCGATGAAATTATCATTTCCTATTTCAGGATATTTGTTTCTTACTGGAAGTATTAATGGCATAGCTTTATTTTCACATACTCCTGAATCTAAATCAGGTTTTTAGGGTAATCGTTTATTTCTTTCTATATACTCAAATAGATCAGCAAGCTGGCATTATCATTTAAAAAACAGAATCAATTAATTCTTTAGCGTGTTCAGGGTAATCAGTAGTAAAATGTAACCCTCTACTTTCTTTACGCTTCATGGCTGATTTTATGACTAAGTAAGCAGTCTGAATTACATTCCTCAATTCGCAAAGCTTCACCGAAACCTTGTTTTTTTTATAAAATTCTTCGGTTTCCTGATAAATTAAAAATAATCTTCGGTGCGCCCTTTCTAAACGAAAATCAGAACGAACTATACCAACGTAATCACCCATCACTTTCTGCAATTCCCTTAAATTGTGTGTTACCAAAACATCTTCATTGCTTTGTGTAACCCCTTGCGAATCCCATTCTGGAATATTTTCAGGAATTACATTATTTTTGAAGTTTTCAACCGCATCCTGATAAATACGATGTGCAAAAACAGTCGCCTCAAGTAAGGAGTTAGAAGCCAATCGATTAGCACCATGCAAACCAGTTGAAGAAACCTCACCACAGGCATAAAGGTTTTTGATTGAAGATCTTCCGTATTCATCAACTAAAATGCCACCACACATATAATGAGATGCCGGCGTAACTGGTATATAATCCTTTGTCATATCAATACCAATAGATAAACATTTAGCATATATATTGGGAAAGTGTTTTAGAATATCAGCCTTCTTACGCATTGTGATGTCTAAATAAACAAATTCATCACCCGATTTTTTCATTTCATTATCAACTGCCCGAGCAACAATATCACGAGGTGCTAATGATTTACGCTCATCGTATTCATGCATGAATTCTTCACCGTTTTTACGGCGAAGAACACCACCAAAACCACGAACGGCTTCAGAAATTAGGAAGGAAGGATACTCTCCGGGATGGTACAAAGCAGTTGGGTGGAACTGAATAAACTCCATATTCCTTACTTTTCCCTTTGCTCGGTAAACCATCGCCATACCATCACCTGTTGCAATTACAGGGTTTGTTGTGGCAGAATATACATGTCCGGCACCGCCCGAAGCCATAACCGTAACGTTTGCCACAATCTTTTCCACATCGTTAAGTTCTGTGTTAAAGGCATATACCCCATAACAGTTAATATCTTCAGTACGTTTATCAACAAACTCACCTAGGTGATGCTGAGTGATTAACTCGAGTGCAAAGTAATGTGTTAATATCTCTATGTTCGGATTCTCATGAATTTCCTTTAAAAGTACCCGCTCAATTTCATATCCGGTGATGTCTTTATAGTGTAGAACACGGTGTTCGGAGTGTCCGCCCTCCTTGGCTAAATCATAGAAGCCAGAGTTATCTTTATCGAAATTTATACCATAGTCAATAATCTCCTGAATGCGCTGAGGCCCCTCTTTTACAACGATTTCCACAATTTTTTCATCGCATAAACCGTCGCCGGCAATCAAGGTATCGTGTATATGTTTTTCGAAAGAATCGTCTTTATCAACCACAACTGCGACACCACCTTGCGCATATTTTGTATTCGATTCATCTTCATTTGATTTAGTAACAATTAAAACCTTACCAAATTTGGCCGCCTTAAGTGCAAAACTTAAACCCGCTATCCCTGAACCAATTACCAGAAAATCTACTTTTCTCATCTAAAAAACATTTACTTTATCAACGCTGTTGATAACTATAGAACAACTGTTAGCTTTATGTAGAAATAAGACTAACAAATAAATTTGAATGTTTAAAGCTACTCTAAAAAGACAATTTGCCACAATCTTTTACTCAATTTTTAAGCACCTTTGTACAAGTAATTAACTTTTCACACACTTATAAACAATTAACATTCCGATATGGAGAAAAATTAACCGGTTTTTCGATAGTGCTGAAAATCAATCTTATCATATTACAAAAATGTAATCTAAATGTTAGTAAACGATTAACAACTTACATTGAAGAACGTTTTTAATAAACTTACCAACGTTACCAACACACTAATAAACAAACAAGATTTATTTATTTAAAATAACTTATTAATTATTGAGACGTGGAAAGCTTTATCTTTGACCAACGTCAAAATTCAAAAAAGGAAAATTTAAAAATGAACATAGATGTCTTAGAAGAAATAAACAAAAAAGGTTACGTAGAAGAAGAAATTGACCCTACGCTTGACCTCTTTGTTGAAATCGAAAAACTGAAGAAGGAAAAAAATGCAATTATATTAGCACACTATTACCAAGAACCTGATATACAAGATATTGCAGACTATATTGGTGATAGTTTGGGCTTATCTCAGGAAGCAGCCAAAACAGATGCTGAGGTAATTGTTTTTGCAGGAGTACACTTTATGGCCGAAACCGCCAAGATTTTATCTCCAACAAAAAAAGTTTTATTACCGGATGTAAAAGCAGGCTGTTCTTTGGCTGATAGCTGTCCACCACATTTGTTTAGAAAATTTAAGGAGAAATATCCTGATCATTTGGTCATCACTTATGTGAATTGCACAGCTGAGTTGAAAGCCTTGAGTGACATTGTTTGTACCTCTACAAATGCTGTTCAAATTGTAGAAAGTTTACCAAAAGATCAGAAAATAATCTTCGGTCCGGATAGGAATTTAGGCGCTTGGGTTGCCAAAAAGACCGGTAGAGATTTGGTGCTTTGGAATGGCGCCTGTATGGTACATGAGATTTTTTCGAAAGAAAAAATTACGAAACTTAAAGAACGCCACCCTAACGCCAGGTTTATTGCACATCCGGAATGTGAAGAAGCCGTTTTACGAATGGCCGATTATATTGGTTCTACCACAGGACTTTTGAAGTACGCCATATCCAATCCGGCAACAGAATTTATCGTAGCTACAGAAAGTGGAATTATCCACCAAATGGAAAAAGCTTGTCCGGATAAAACATTTATTCCAGCGCCGCCTAATAATAGTTGCGCTTGCAATGATTGTCCATACATGAAGAGAAATACGTTAGAAAAACTATATTTATGTCTTAAAAATAGTTCGCCAGAAGTAACTGTACCAGAGCATATTATTGAGCAGGCACGTAAGCCGATTCAAAGAATGTTGGATATTTCTGCAGAGCTAGGATTGTAGTAAAATATTGAGTAGTAAAATAAGACGCTCGTCATTGCGAGGCACGAAGAAATCTTAAAGCGCTGGGTTTTCAATTGCGAAAGTAATGAGATTGCTTTCCCGAAAAGTCGGGACAGGCTGTACCTCGTAATTACGGATAAATGATAAGAATGAAAACAACTAATATCTTAAAAAATTACTCAGGCTTGCTTTGGCTACTCGCAGGGATTACTGCTGGAAGCATTATTGGGCTAATTTTTGGACAAAAGGTTGAAAGTATAAAGCCCCTGGGTGATATATTTTTGAATTTGTTGTTTACTGCCGTTATTCCATTGGTATTTTTTGCAGTCTCTTCAGCCATTGCAAACATAGATCGAACAAAAAAGTTGGGTAAACTGCTCACCATTATGGTATTGGTTTTTTTATCAACTATCCTTATTGCAGCAATTCTAACCCTGGCCGCCACATGGGTTTTTCCTATTCACCAGGCGTTGGGTAATAATCCAATTCCAACCGAACCAGAAAAAATTCAATCGTTCGGAGAGCAAATGACACAGCTCTTAACCGTTGGAGAATTTTACGAGATCGGCAGTAGAAAAAATATGCTGGCGCTGATTATTTTTTCTGTTTTAATTGGATTTTCTACCCTTTACTCAGGAAAAGAAGGTGATGGATTTAAAAACTTTTTAGTGTCGGGTAATGAGGTGATGAAAAAACTCATCATCTTAATTATGAAACTTGGACCGATAGGTTTAGGTGCCTATTTTGCTTACCAGGTTGGTGTGTTCGGGCCGCAACTTTTTGGTACCTATGCCAAAGCATTGGGATTATACTATGGAGTCGGGGCATTCTATTTCATTGTATTTTTTACGTTATATGCCTTTATTGCGGGTGGTTTTAAAGCAATAAAAGTATTCTGGAAAAATAATATTGTACCATCCTTAACCTCTATTGGCACTTGTAGCAGCATAGCAACAATCCCTGCGAATTTAGAAGGAACAAATAAAATGGGTGTTCCGGCGTACATTACCAATGTGACTATTCCATTGGGTTCAACGTTACACAAGGATGGCTCTAGCATTAGTTCTATAATTAAAATAGCAGTAGTATTTGCTATTTTTGGAAAGGATTTGGTTCATGTAGATACCATCATTTTGGCATTGGGTATTACCGTTTTAGTGAGTATTGTAGAAGGTGGAATTCCCAATGGAGGTTATATTGGAGAGTTATTAATGATTTCAGCTTACCAATTGCCACCAGAAGCTTTACCTCCAGCGATGATTATAGGAACTTTGGTAGATCCAATGGCGACACTTTTAAATGCGACTGGAGATAATGTTGCGGCGATGCTGATTGCCAGGTTTACTGAAGGCAAAAATTGGATGGAAAGTAAGGGTTTGTCATCATGAGCATGCTGTCATCCTGACGAAGGAAGGATCTGTTTGCCAAAAAACACTGGCTTCAAGTCGGGCAATAAATCTTTCTATACTCAGCATGACAAATAATTTTAAAAATAAAAAATAGGGGGTTTTACCCATTAGAAATGTATAATTATTAATAAAAGCCCCTTAATGGGTTTGGGTGAATATGTTTGAAAATAAAGAGCGTACAGATATTAACGAATTAGGTGAGTTTGGTTTAATCAAACACTTAACAACCAATTTTAAAATTAGAAACGATTACTCAGTTAAAGGTGTGGGTGATGATGCTGCTGTTTTGGATGCGAAAGGCAAACAAATCTTGGTTTCTACCGACTTGCTTTTGGAGGGAATTCATTTCGATTTAGCTTATGTGCCTTTAATGCATTTGGGTTACAAAGCCGTTCAGGTTAATTTGAGTGATATTTATGCCATGAATGGTAAGGCAAGTCAGATCACCGTTTCATTAGGATTATCGAGCAAATTTCCTCTGGAGGCTGTAGAGGAAATTTATAAAGGAATTGAATTGGCTTGCAACAAGTTTAATATCGATCTTATTGGTGGGGATACTTCATCAAGTAAGCAAGGGTTGGTGATTAGCATTACGAGTATTGGTTACGCTGATGCAGATAAAGTTACTTATAGAAATGGCGCTCAGGAAAATGATTTACTTTGTGTTTCGGGCGATTTGGGTGGCGCTTATGTTGGTCTGCAGATTTTAGAGAGAGAGAAGCTTATTTATTTGGAGAATCCACAAATTCAACCGGATTTAGAAGGAAAAGATTATATCATCGAACGACAGTTGAAACCTGAAGCACGCATGGATATCGTGGCGCTTTTGGAAGATATGGATATTAAACCCACATCAATGATCGATGTTTCTGACGGCTTGGCTTCTGAAATTCTTCATCTCGCTGAACAATCTGATAAGGGAATTACCATTTATGAGGAAAAAATTCCATTAGATCCAATGACTTATGAAACAGCTCGTGAGTTGGGTATTGATCCAACGGTTTGTGCTTTGAGTGGGGGTGAAGATTATGAGTTATTGTTTACAATCAGCCAGGAAGATTATAAGAAACTAAAACACGACGTAGATATTACCGTTATTGGTCACGTTACTGACAAAAATTCTGGTTGTAAAATGGTTTCAAAATCCAACAATGTTCATGAGTTGAAAGCACAAGGTTGGAACGCTTTTAATAAATAAATGCTATGAATAGCAATTTATCACACCAAAATTTTATTGAGCGTATTGCAGATTTGCTAAATAAGGCTCGCAATAAAATTGTAAATACAGTTAACCAAACAATGGTTTTAACGTATTATGAAATTGGTAGGATGATTGTTGAGGAGGAACAAAATGGCAAAGATAGGGCAGATTATGGAAAGGAAGTTATAAAAAGACTTTCTATTAAGCTAATTGCCGATTTCGGAAAAGGCTTTTCCATTCGAAATATTGAACAGATGAGGCAGTTTTATAAGGTTTACGCAAAAACGCAAACACTGTCTGCGGAATTCAAATTAAGCTGGTCTCACTATCTAAAGCTCATGAGAATTGATGATGATAAGGAAAGAAATTTTTATGAAATAGAATCATCTAAAAATAATTGGAGTTTAAGAGAACTACAAAGACAGTATGATACAGCCCTATATACCCGGTTATCGTTAAGTAGAAATCAAGACGAAATACCTGAATTATCAACAAAGGGGCAAATATTACAAAAGCCAAAAGATGCCATTAAAGATCCATACATTTTAGAGTTTTTAGGTTTACCAGATGAAAAAAGCTATTCTGAAAATGAATTAGAACAAAAGCTAATTGATAAACTGGAGCACTTTCTTTTGGAACTTGGAACCGGCTTTACGTTTGTTGCCAGGCAGAATAGAATATCTTTTGAAGAGAAGCACTTTAAAATAGATTTGGTTTTTTATAATCGAATTTTGAAATGTTTTGTACTCATCGATTTAAAAATTGGGGAGTTAAAACATCAGGATATTGGACAAATGCAGATGTATGTAAATTATTATGATAGAGAAGTTAAACTATCTGATGAAAATAAAACCATTGGAATAATACTTTGTCAAGATAAGAGCGAGGCCGTTGTACAATTTACATTGCCAGAAAATAATGAACAAATTTTTGCAAGTAAATACTCTACAGTTTTACCGAGTAAAGAGAAATTAAAACAACTTATTGAAGAGTAAATGGTTTCAAAATCCAACAATGTTCATGAGTTGAAAGCATAATGTTGGAATGCTTTAATAAGTAGATTTAGAGAAAAAATATTAATTTTAAAATAAATCATCCTATTATATAAACTTATATTAATGGGAAACTACCTGAGAACACTAAAAACAATTGATGTATTCAAATCAAGATCTGATAAATCACCTATCACAAAAATACTCGCTGCCAATCAATTCCGAACCATTGTATCGGAAAAATTGAGAAATGGAATAATTTGGTTTGAGATTATTTTACATGAAAAAACAACTGGCTTTATTAAGAAAGACAATGAAAGTATTTTTATCTGTAAACATTGCGAACTTAATGATGATAAGTTAATAGGGTTTAACTATAAATCAAAAAATAGTGATAAGCTATCTTTTTATGATATTTTTAATACAAGCAAAGTTTTTGACTTAAACGAAATAGATTTTGTTAAAGTCGAAAGAATATTACAAATTGATAAAGGAACAAAGGAACATATTGAATTTCAATATAATAAAAAATTGGTTGAGGTTTATCCATATATTCTAGATAAAGGTGATGAATTCTATATTGTGAATAATAAGATTGAGGGTGCTAGTGGTCTGATAGAAATCGATAATTTTGAAGGATTGAAAGGAGTTGCTCCAGTAAGTATTAACTATTTGGAAATTAAAGATAAGTGGGAAACAAATTTTGTAATCGGCTTTGGCATTATAACCATCTTCATAATTATTCTTATACTTTTAAATGCCGGTTTGCTTGTCTTAAGCTCATTTATGATAATTCTAGGTATAATCGTAGGCTCAATTATATTATATATGTTTAAATTTATTTTGAGGCCATTAAAATTCATTTTTTATCAAATTAAGATACGGATTTGATAAAAATATGTTTTTTCTGTTGGAGTCATACCAACCGATAAACCTACTCCCCATCTAAATACTTCATATCAATCTGTTTATTATTTTTCACTTTGGCACCTAATTTCTTAAGGTTTTCAATTTTAGAAATCATATTTCCCGAACCTTCTTTTAGTTTGTTAAAAGCGCCATCATAAGCTTTTTGTGTAGAGCCAATATGCCTTCCAATATCTTCCATATCCTTAAGAAAGCCAACAAATTTTTCGTAAAGAAAGCCTGCTTGCTCAGCGATTTCAAATACATTTCGGTTTTGCCTTTCCTGTTTCCACATGCTGGCAATGGTGCGCAAAGTGGCCAACAAAGTTGATGGACTAACGATAACCACCCGCCTATCCCAGGCAAAGTTAAACAGCTCCGCATCTTTTTGTACAGCAATACTAAATGATGATTCTATCGGCACAAACAATAAAACGAAATCTGGGGAATTGATTTTATATAAATCCTGATAGTTTTTTGCGGATAGTTCCTGAATATGATTTTTTATGGAGGCCAGATGCGCTTTTACATAGCCCTCACGCTCTTCTTCTGTTTCTGCTGATACGGAGCGCTCATAAGCTACTAAACTTACCTTAGCGTCGACCACAAGATGTTTATCGTCTGGTAAATCAATTACCACATCTGGCTGAAATCGACCGCCTTCGGCGGATACTAGCGAGGCCTGAATGCGATATTCCTGATCTCGAACCAAACCAGAACGCTCTAAAACCTTTTCTAAAATAACTTCCCCCCAATTTCCTTGTTTTTTACTGTCGCCTTTTAATGCTTTCGTAAGGTTGTTGGCATCTTCCTGAATCATTTTACTTTGGATCTGTAATTCAGAAATTACCCCTTTCAAAATATTCCGTTCATCAGATTCTGCCTTGTAAACCTTTTCTACTTTATCCTCAAAAGCCTTGATATTCTCTTTTAACGGATTTAAAATCAAATCGAGGTTTGTTCTGTTCTGTTCGACAAACCGAGTAGATTTTTCCTCCAAAATCTTATTCGCAATCAATTCAAAATCTTTGTTTAATTTTTCCTGAGATTGCTCATAACTTAATTTCTGTTCGGCTAATTTTTCTTTTTCTGCAAGATAAAAAGAGCGTGTACTTTCCAATTCGCGATTGGCATCAGCCAGGCGATCGCGTTCAGCCTGAAGCTCGTCTATTAAACGTTGTTGCTCTTGTTGCAGCAATATCGTGATGTGCTCTTTTTCCGTAGACAAGTTAGCAACCCTTTCCTCAACTCTCGCCAGTGCAATTTTTAGTGAATCGTTTTCCGCTTTGGTTTTCTCAAAATCTTCTATCGAAATTAATGCAACAGATTGTTGCGGCTTTTTAAAGAAAAGTAATACCAAAACAAGTAAAATAATAACGAGAAGGCCAATTGCAGCATATTCCATCATGATAAAAATTTTAGTAAAAATCGGTATTAAAAAGAGATTTACCAAAATAGTTTGCTTTTTGTACTTGCTAAAGTTTTGACCAGACAGTTTCAGAAAGAACTCTTAATCTATCTGATCTGTTAATCTGCGGCTCACTTTTTCTTTAAGATAGCTTCAATTGTAATTTATTCTACCCATCTGCAAATCAAATTTCTTATCATTGAACTTTAAATAAAATCAATGAACGAATTAACAATTCTCATCTCCTGTCCCGATCAAGTTGGTTTGGTGACCAATATTACTCGTGTTTTAGCCAGTCAACAGCTTAATATTGTTGCGATGAGGGAATTTGTGGATGAAGCCAATAAAGCTTTTTTTACGCGAATAGCATGTACCGGAAGCATCGATAACAAGAATCAACTGGAGCAAAAACTATTTGAAACGTTGCCCAACGATGCTGAAGTAAATGTGATTGCTCAGCAAGAAAAGCAGATTGCTGTTTTGGTGACAAAGGAATACCATTGTCTGGCCGAAATCCTGATCAAAAATCAGTTTAAAACACTTGGGGCTAATGTTAAATGTGTCATTGGCAATTATGAATCGCTTCGCGATTTTAGTGAGAAGCTAGGTATTCCATATTTCTTTGTTGATCATGTTGGAAAAGATAAGACACAATTTGAAGCAGAAATAAAAGATGTTTTAAATCAATTTGATTTAGATTATTTGGTTTTAGCCAAATTTATGCGAATTCTTTCTGCCGATTTTGTTAAGGACTATGCTGGTAAAGTGA
>Ga0308157_10006301_pt1 | contig 14324 bp, 6 predicted proteins | sample PhyBR1_FD_201035 | JGI IMG/M metagenome (GOLD analysis project Ga0308157, IMG submission 201035) | Phyllosphere microbial communities from UC Gill Tract Community Farm, Albany, California, United States - DLSLB.R1 | ecosystem: Host-associated > Plants > Phyllosphere > Unclassified | place: USA...
CAGCGTGGCCGGCTTCTACAAGAAGCTCGACAGCTTCATCCTGCGCACCCCGTCGGAATACGACTTCGCGCAGTACGTGACCCCGACCACGCCGCTGCCGGCGACCGGTCCGTTCGCCGGTTCCACCATCGGCGTGCTGAACCGTCCTGAAAACGGCGACGGCGGCAGCATCAAGGGTTACGAGCTGGCGATCAACATCCCGCTGGAGATGGTGAGCTCGTGGCTGGACGGCTTCGGCATCATGGCCAACCACTCGGACACCAAGTCGGCGATCAACATCCCGGCGCTGGGCTTCGGCAACGTGCAGACCGCGGCGCAGTCGATCCCGCTGCCGGGCCTGTCGCGCAAGGTCAGCAACCTGCGCCTGTACTACGAGAAGAACGGATTCCAGATCGCCGCCGCGGCGCGCAAGCGTTCGGACTTCCTCGGCCAGTCGCCTGACTTCTCGGACACGCTGCAGTACACCTTCGTGAAGGGCGAGACCATCGTCGACTTCCAGGTGTCGTACGAGATCCAGAGCGGCTTCGCCAAGGGACTGGGCATCTTCGCCCAGGCCAACAACTGGAACAACGCACCGTACCAGGAGTACACCGACAGCCGCGACTCGGTCACCCGCCGCGTCGAGTACGGCCGCACGTACCAGTTCGGCGCGAATTACAAGTTCTGATCACGGGGTTTCCAACTTCGGGCAGGACTACAATGCAACCCCTGACGGCGCCAGCCGCAGGGGTTGTTTTTCATTTGACGGATTTTCCGGGCAGGGCAGGGGACACATGCAGAATAAACCAATCAAGGACATCGTCATCGTCGGCGGCGGCACCGCCGGCTGGATGACGGCGGCGGCGCTGAGCAGCATGCTCAATGGGAGCTTCAATATCCGCCTGGTCGAGTCCGACGAGATCGGCATCGTCGGCGTGGGCGAAGCGACGATCCCGATGATCCAGCGCTTCAACCGCGTGGTCGGCATCGACGAGAACGAATTCATGCGCGAAACGCAAGGCAGCTTCAAGCTCGGCATCGAGTTCGTCAACTGGGGCAAGCTCGGCGAGCGCTACATGCATGGCTTCGGCCGCGTCGGCCAGGACCTGGCGACGGTGCCGTTCGAGGGCTACTGGCAAAAGATGCGCGCGCTGGGCAAGGCGGCGCCGCTGGGAGAGTACTCGATCACGCGCATGGCGGCCAAGGCCGGCAAGTTCATGCCGGCCCGGTCCGACGTGCCCAATTCGCCGCTGCGCGACATCGCCTATGCCTACCACTTCGACGCCAGCCTGTATGCGAAGTATCTGAGAAAGCTGTCCGAGGCGCGCGGCGTGACCCGCATCGAAGGCAAGATTGCGCGCGCCACCTTGCGCGAGCCGGACGGTTTCGTCGACGCGGTCGAACTCGACAGCGGCCAGCGCATCGAGGGCGAGTTGTTCATCGACTGCTCGGGTTTCCGCGGCTTGCTGATCGAGCAGACGCTCGCGACCGGCTACGAGGACTGGACCCGCTGGCTGCCGGCCGACCGCGCGCTGGCGGTGCCGTGCGAATCGGTGCCGGCCATCACGCCATTCACCCGCGCCACCGCGCACAAATCGGGCTGGCAGTGGCGCATTCCCCTGCAGCACCGCACCGGCAACGGCCATGTGTATTGCAGCCGCTTCATCAGCGACGACGAGGCGGCGGCCACCCTGCTGTCGAACCTCGACGGCCGCGCGCTGGCCGAGCCGCGCCTGATCAAGTTCCAGACCGGCATGCGCAAGCAGGCATGGAACCGCAACGTGGTGGCGATCGGCTTGTCGAGCGGCTTCCTGGAGCCGCTCGAATCGACCAGCATCCACCTGATCCAGTCGAGCATCGCGCGCCTGGTGGAGCTATTCCCCGACCGCCGCTTCAGCGACGTCGACCGCAGCGAGTTCAATCGCCAGTCGCGCTTCGAGTACGAACGCGTGCGCGACTTCATCATCCTGCATTACCACCTGAACCAGCGCACCGATTCGGCCTACTGGACCGAGTGCGCGAACATGGCGATTCCCGAGACCCTGCGCCAGAAGATGGACCTGTACCGCTCGCGCGGCAAGATCGTGCGCGTCGATAACGAGCTGTTCTCGGAAGTGGGGTGGCTGCAGGTGTTCGAGGGGCAGAACATGCTGATCGACGGCTATCACCCGCTGGCCGATACCCAGTCCGAGGCCGATATTGCCGAGTACATGGCAAGCGTGCGCGAGGTGATCCGCAAATGCGTGGACGTGATGCCGTCGCATGATGAGTACATTGCGAAGCATTGCGCGGCGCGCAAGTCCTAGACCACGGCCGATCGCGCCATGGCAGCCGCCTCGATGGGCGGCTTTTTTTCGTCCCTGCGAATGGCGGCGCCGGTATCTGGAGGTTTACTTGTAGCAAATTTTCAGTGTTGTTGTGGCTACTCGGTCGATCTGGATGATTTACTACGCGATGTGCACCAAAGTGGTGCATCGAGGCAAAATCTTGCTGATTTCCAGAGCATTTGTAGCGCGACTACAGAACTGCCAAACTGTCATGTAGCTCATAAACAACGAAAATCCCTTGGATTTACAGCCACTTGGCGAAAACAATGCCATGATCCTTGCTACAAGTAACTCCCGTTGACAGTGCATCTAGTTTTAATACAGAATCCCGGCCAAGGTTGATTTTGTCGCAAAACCGATCCCGGTCCGGCCAACGCGCTGTTTTCGGGACCACATCGTTCTGAGGGGACACATGAAAAATATCGCCACCAAGCGTGCCGCATTCCAGCTGAGCCCGGTTGCCGCCGGCTGCGCCATCTTTGTCACGGTCCTGGCCGGCAGCGCCCAGGCGCAAACCGCCAGCACCTCCGAGACCGCCGCCCTGAATCCGGATGCGCCAGTCACCACCGTGACCGTCACCGGCATCCGCCGCGCGATCGAAGATGCGATCGCCGTCAAGCGCGAATCGACCGGCATCGTCGAAGCGATCTCCTCGGAAGACATCGGCAAGCTGCCGGACGTGTCGATCGCCGAATCGCTGGCCCGCCTGCCGGGCCTGTCGGCCCAGCGCGTCAATGGCCAGGCCCAGCAGATCAGCATCCGCGGCACCTCGGGCGACCTGTCGACCGCGCTGCTCAACGGCCGCGAACAGGTCACCACCAGCTCCGACCGCAGCGTCGAATACGACCAGTATCCATCCGAGCTGATCAATGCCGTCACCGTGTACAAGACCGGCGACGCAGCCGTGATCGGCCAGGGCCTGTCGGGCACGGTCAATCTGCAGACCATCAAGCCGCTGTCGCTGCGCGAGCGCACCATCAGCGTCAACGTGCGCGGCGAGAAGAATTCGAAAGGCGAGATCAGCGCCGGTTCGCCCGACACCGGCAGCCGCGTCAGCGCCTCCTACATCGACCAGTTCGCCGACCGCACCATCGGCGTGGCGATCGGCTACGCGCGCCAGGACAAGCCGAACGTGCACCAGCAGTTCGAGACCTGGGACTGGGTGGACGACACCAATGCCGTGCCGGGCTCGACCGTTAAAGTGCCGAAGGGCATCAAGTCGATGGCCACCACCGGCGACCAGGTGCGCGATGGCCTGATGGGTGTGCTGGAATGGCGTCCGAACCGCAACTTCAGCTCGACCTTCGACGTCTATCACTCGCGCTTCGACCAGGAAGAAATCCGCCGCGGCATCGAGATCCCGCTGAAGGACGACGGCGAAGTGCGCTTCTCGAACGCGACCGTGGTGAATGGCACCGCCATCGCCGGCACCGCCAATAACGTCAATCCGGTCGTGCGCAACAACCGCATGACGCGCGACGACAAGCTGACCGCCTTCGGCTGGAACAACCGCTACAGCTCGGGCGACTGGGTCGGTATCGTCGACATCAGCCGCTCGAAGGCCGACCACAAGGAACAGCTGATCGAGATCAATGCCGGCCGCGCTGCCCGCCAGACCCTGGACTACAGCTACAACGGCGGCACCATCCCGCAACTGACGCTGTCCGGCGCCTACGACGATCCGTCGCAGATCGCCATCGGCGGCCAGTTCGGCGAAGGCTATGTGAACGCCCCGAACATGACCGACAAGATGACGTCGTTCCGCGTCAGCCTCGAGCGCAAGTTCGCCGACGGTCCGTTCAGCAGCCTGGAAGTCGGCTACAACCACTCCAAGCGCGAAAAAGAGAAGGAACACCTGGAAACCGGCTTCTCGAAGATCGGCGACGGCACCTTCGCGCCAGGCGTACTGAACAATTCGCAAGGCCTGTATGCACTGCAGAACTCGCTGAGCTGGGACATCGACTCGGTGCTGGCAGGTAACTTCGGCCCGTTCACCCCATCGGTCCTGGTGCCATGGGGCGCGACCAAGAACTGGTCGATCGAAGAGAAGGTCAAGACCGGCTACGCCAAGCTGAACATCGACACCGAACTGATGTCGATGCCGCTGCGCGGCAATATCGGCATGCAAGTCATCGAGACCGACCAGAGCTCGACCGCGAACACGCTGCGCGCCTGGCCGTTCGCCGACCTGGTGCCGCTGACCGACGGCAAGAAATACACTGACTACCTGCCGAGCGTGAACCTGGCCTGGAGCCTGCCCGACCAGCAATTCATCCGCTTCGGCGCCGGCAAGACCCTGGCGCGCGCCAAGCTGAACCAGCTGAACGCCGCCCTCGAAGTGGGCCTGACCGCGCAAACCACCGGCACCCCATGGGGCAACGGCGGCAATGCCCAGCTCGATCCATGGCGCGCCAAGCAGGTCGACCTGTCGTACGAAAAATACTTCGGCAACAAGGGCTATGTCTCGGCCGCCGGCTTCTACAAGGACCTGTCCTCGTACATCTACAGCGTGACCGTGCCGCGTGACTTCTCCGAGTTCAACCTGCAGGGCGCGCTGACCAATATCGGCACCATGACCCAGCCGATGAACGGCGAAGGCGGCACCCTGAAGGGCCTGGAATTCGCGGCCTCGACCCCGCTCGACATGATCCACCCGATGCTCGACGGCTTCGGCGTGACCGCCAATGCCTCGTTCACCAGCAGCGAAATCTCGATCGTCGACCAGCGCTTCGGCAGCCTCGCGATCCCGCTGCCGGGCCTGTCCAAGCGCGTGTTCAACCTGACCGCCTACTACGAGAAAGACGGTTTCTCGGCCCGCGTCAGCCAGCGTTACCGCAGCGATTTCGTGGGTGAAATCGGCGGCATCGGCGGTGCAACCGAGCTGACCTACGTGAAAGCTGATAAAGTGGTCGACCTGCAACTGGGTTACGACTTCAAGCAGATCGAAGGCCTGTCGGTGCTGTTCCAGGTGAATAACCTGACCGATACCGCCTTCCGCAGCTACGCCGGCACCGAAGATCGTCCGCGCGGCTACAGCAAGTACGGCCGCCAGATGCTGCTGGGCCTGAACTACAAGCTGTAATACGGCGCGCCGCTCATTGCGGCAGCTGCCAGCCCTTGCAGGTTTTGCCTGCAAGGGCTTTCGTCTTTTTCGGATTCTGTGGTTTTGGCCGCGGATCCGCGCCTGTTTAGTCCGCATCTAGTTCTAATTTAGCGCCTTGCGCTTGGCGACGGTGTAAACTATCGCTTTCGTTTCTACTTATTTAAGAGCAACTTCTACATGTCCGACACCCCACTCCCATCGTTTTCCGACCTCAATCTTTCGGCACCCGTCCTGAAAGCATTGAAAGATGTCGGCTACGAAACGCCGTCGCCAATCCAGGCCGCCACCATTCCATTGCTGCTGGAAGGGCGCGACGTGTTGGGACAGGCCCAGACCGGGACCGGCAAGACTGCCGCATTCGCACTGCCTATCCTGTCGAATATCGACGTCAAGCAAACCGCGCCGCAAGCGCTGGTGCTGGCGCCGACGCGTGAGCTGGCGATCCAGGTCGCCGAAGCCTTCCAGAGCTATGCCGGCCATATCAAGGGCTTCCACGTGCTGCCGATCTACGGCGGCCAGAGCTATGGCCCACAGCTGTCGAGCCTGCGCCGCGGCGTGCACGTCGTCGTCGGCACCCCGGGCCGCGTCATCGATCACATCCAGAAGGGCTCGCTCGACCTGTCGAAGCTGACCACCCTGGTGCTGGACGAAGCCGACGAAATGCTGCGCATGGGCTTCATCGACGACGTCGAGCAGATCTTGCAGCAAACCCCGGAAGGCCGCCAGACCACGCTGTTCTCGGCCACCATGCCGCCGGCCATCAAGCGCATCGCCAAGACCTATCTGCGCGACCCGCAAGAAGTGACCGTCGCCGCCAAGACCGGCACCGCCGACAATATCAAGCAGCGCTACTGGCTGGTGGCCGGCATGCACAAGCTCGACGCGCTGACCCGCATCCTCGAGGCCGAGCCGTTCGACGGCATGATCATCTTCGCGCGCACCAAGCTGGGCACCGAAGAACTGGCGACCAAGCTGCAGGCGCGCGGTTTCGCGGCCACCGCCATCAACGGCGACATGGCCCAGCAACAGCGCGAGCGCACCATCGAGCAGCTCAAGAACGGCAAGATCGACATCCTGGTGGCGACCGACGTCGCCGCGCGCGGCCTCGACGTCGAGCGCATCAGCCATGTGATCAACTACGACGTGCCGTCCGACCCCGAGAGCTACACCCACCGCATCGGCCGTACCGGCCGGGCAGGGCGCAGCGGCGACGCGATCCTGTTCATCACCCCGCGCGAGCGCGGCCTGCTGAAAGCGATCGAGCGCGCCACCCGCCAGCCGGTCGCGCCGCTCGAGCTGCCGACGATCAAGGCGGTGAACGAAGTGCGCGTCACCCGCTTCAAGGACCAGATCCGCGCCACCCTGGCCGAAGGCGGCCTGGAAGTGTTCCGTTCGCTGATCGAAGACATCGAACGCGACGACAATGTGCCGGCGATCGACATCGCGGCCGCGCTGGCCAAGCTGGCGCGCGGCGACGAGCCGCTGCTGCTGACCAAGCCCGATCGTGAAGCGCGTCCCGAGTTCGTGCCGTCGCAGCGCGAGTTCGGCGGCGGCGTCCAGGAGCGCGCGCCACGCGCACCGCGCGGCGACTGGGAAGAACGTCCAGCGCGTCCGGCGCGCGAACCGGGCTTCAAGAAAGAGCGCGTGATGCGCGACCCCGAGCCGGGCATGGCCACCTTCCGCATCGAAGTCGGTTTCGCCCATGGCGCCAAGCCGGGCAATATCGTCGGCGCGATCGCCAACGAAGCCAATATCCCGTCCAAGCATATCGGCCGTATCGAGATCTATGACGACTACAGCACGCTCGACCTGCCGGACGATATGCCGAAGGACCTGGTCGAGCACCTGAAGACGATCTGGGTCGCGGGCCGCCAGCTGGCCATCACGCGCGACGGCGAAACCCCGGCCACGCCGCCGGCCAAGAAGCCGTATGCCGCCAAGGGCGTCGAACGTCGCCTGGGTGAAAAGCCGGCCGGCAAGAAGCCGCATCGCAAAGGGCAGGCGTAAACCTGTAGTCAAATAATGGCCTACGCTGTTGTTTGACTACAAAACCCTTTCTTTACCTCGGTTCGTCGCGACGCCCTCACTATGAGTGCGCCGCGATTGACACCTAGAAACCTCCATGTTATTTTGCTACAGATACGCTAGCCGGACTGTAGTCGCTTCTTTTCGTCCCTTCCGGCCTCGCGCCAGATCCTGCACAAGGCACTATTGGTGCGCTCATCGTCGAGCGGCCATGCAATCACACACGAGAAAAGCCCGCTGACGTCGGGCCAGATTGGGGACACACAATGGATATGCAATCGACCGTGGGCAAGCCACGCCTGTCGTTCTGGCAGCTGTGGAATATGAGCTTCGGTTTCTTCGGCATCCAGTTCGGCTTCGCGCTACAGAACGCCAATACCAGCCGCATCTTCGCCACCCTCGGCGCCGATCCCGACAACCTGGCCCTGTACTGGCTGGCCGCGCCGGTCACGGGCCTGCTGGTCCAGCCGATCATCGGCTACCTGAGCGACAATACCTGGCACCCCAAATGGGGCCGCCGCCGTCCCTTCTTCTTCATCGGCGCCGTGCTGGCCGCGATCGCGCTATTCCTGATGCCCAATTCCACCGCGCTGTGGATGGCGGTTGCGGTGCTGTGGATGATGGACGCGGCGATCAACGTGTCGATGGAGCCGTTCCGCGCCTTCGTCGGCGACAAGCTCGACCCGGCCCAGCAGACCGCGGGCTATGCGATGCAGACCTTCTTCATCGGCTGCGGCGCGGTGATCGCGTCGCTGCTGCCGACCTTCTTCGAGAGCATGGGCGTGTCGAATGCCGCCGTCGGCGGCGTGATCCCGGACACCGTGCGCTACTCGTTCTATGCCGGCGGCCTGGTGTTCTTCCTGGCCGTGAGCTGGACCGTGCTGTTCGCCGACGAACTGCCGCCGCCCGACATGGAAGCCTTCCATAAAGAGCGCAAGGCCTCGCGCGGCGTGGGCACGATGTTCGTCGAGATCCTGGGCGGCTTCGGCAAGATGCCGCGCACCATGGTGCAACTGGCCTTCGTGCAGTTCTTCACCTGGATCGCGCTGTTCGCGATGTGGATCTATACCGGCACCGCGATCGCCGACAACGTCTACGGCACGGTCGATGCGCAATCGAGCGCCTACCAGGACGCCGGCAACTGGGTCGGCATCATGTTCGCGGTGTACAGCGGCGTGTCGGCGCTGGCCGCCTTCATACTGCCGGTGTTCGCCCGCGCCACCAGCCGCAAGATCGTGCACGCCACCTGCCTGACCATCGGCGGCTTGAGCCTGGCCAGCATGTTCATGATCACCGACAAACAGATGCTAATGCTGCCGATGATCGGCATCGGCATCGCCTGGGCCTCGATCCTGACCATGCCGTACGCGATCCTGGCGGGCTCGCTGCCGGCCAGGCGCATGGGGTACTTCATGGGCCTGTTCAACTTCTTCGTCGTGATCCCGCAGATCGTCAGCGGCCTGCTGCTGGGCAGCGTAACCAAGCACCTGTTCGGCGGCCATGCGGTCCTGACCCTGGTGCTGGGCGGCGGCTGCATGCTGGTCGCGGCTGCGCTGACCCTGTTCGTCACCGACAAGGCGGCGCCGGTCTCGAAGGCCTGATCCAGGCTGTTGCCAACCCGCGCGCGCCGTCATTTTTGCGGCTGTCGTATCGTAATGTTTTACTAACATATTCACCCCGTCCGGGGTGAGTATGTGAGCACAAACTTACCCAGACAGGAGCACAGCATGACCATCCAGACCGTCGCGACCACCCCGTTTGCCGGGCAGCGTCCCGGCACTTCGGGCCTGCGCAAGAAGGTGGGCGAATTCCAGCAGCCCGGCTATCTCGAGAACTTCGTCGAGGCCATCTTTTTGACCCTGGGCGAGGGCAAATGCCGGCACCTGGTGGTGGGCGGCGACGGCCGCTATTTCAATCGCGAGGCGATCCAGACCATCCTGCGCATGGCCGCGGCCCACGGCGTCGAACGGGTGCTGGTCGGACGCGGCGGCATCCTGTCGACGCCGGCCGTGAGCTGCGTGATCCGCAAGCACGCCTGTCATGGCGGCATCGTGCTGTCGGCCAGCCACAATCCGGGCGGCCCCGAGGGCGACTTCGGCATCAAGTACAACATCGAGAACGGCGGCCCGGCGCCGGAAAAGATCACCGACGCCATCTACGGGCACACCACGACGCTGACCGAATACCGCATCAGCGATGCAGCGGCCGTCGACCTCGACCGGCTGGGCGCCACCCGCATCGAGAACACGACGATCGAGGTGATCGATCCGGTGGCCGACTACGCCGAGCTGATGGCGCGCCTGTTCGACTTCGAGGCGATCCGCGCGCTGTTCGCGAGCGGCTTTACGATGCGGTTCGACGCCATGCATGCGGTGTCTGGGCCGTATGCCAGGGCGGTGCTCGAGGACATCCTGGGCGCCCCGGCCGGCACCGTGGTCAACGGCCAGCCTCTGGAAGACTTCGGCGGCGGCCATCCCGATCCGAACCCGGTCAATGCGGCCGACCTGATCGCGGCGATGTCGGCGCCAGACGCGCCCGATTTCGGCGCCGCTTCGGACGGCGATGGCGACCGCAATATGATCGTCGGCCGCGGCATCGCCGTCACGCCATCGGACAGCCTGGCCATCCTCGCCGCCAACGCGAGCGTGGCGCCGGGCTACGCGGGCGGCATCGCGGGCATCGCGCGCTCGATGCCGACTTCGCAAGCGGCCGACCGCGTGGCCGCGGCGCTCGGCATTTCCTGCTTCGAGACGCCCACCGGCTGGAAGTACTTCGGCAACCTGATGGACGCCAATCTCGCCACCCTGTGCGGCGAGGAGAGCTATGGCACCGGTTCCTTCCACATCCGCGAGAAGGATGGCTTGTGGGCGGTGCTGTTCTGGCTCAACCTGCTGGCGGCGCGCAAGCAGCCGGTCGGCGAGATCCTGCGCGCGCACTGGGCCCGTTTCGGCCGCAATTATTATTCGCGCCACGATTACGAGGCAGTCGACGCGCAAGCCGCTGCCGCCATGATGGACGCGCTGCGCGCGCGCCTGCCCGAGCTGGCCGGCCAGGCGCTGGACGGCCATCATGTGGCGCAGGCCGACGACTTCGAATACAGCGACCCGGTCGACGGCTCGGTCGCAAGCCGCCAGGGCGTCCGCATCATCATGAGCGACGGTTCGCGCATCGTGTTTCGCCTGTCCGGCACCGGCACCGAAGGCGCCACCGTCCGTCTCTACCTCGAACGTTATGAGGCCGATCCAGCTAAGCACGATCTCGATACGCAGCAGGCCTTGCAGGGCTTGATTGCCGTGGCAGAAAACGTGTCCGGCCTGCGCCAGCGCACCGGTCGCAGCGAACCTACCGTCATCACCTAAACCCCCACAACAACACAGGAAACCGCATGAAACTACCCGTCCTTGCCGCCTCCATGCTGCTCGCCTTTGGCGCCATGTCGTCCGCCGTCGCACAGACATCCACGGCGCCGGCCGGCAAGCCCTTCGTCTGGGAGAACGCGACCGTCTACTTCCTGCTGACCGACCGCTTCAACAACGGCAATCCGGCCAACGACAAGGCATATGGCCGCAAGGACGATGCCGCCATCATGCGCGGCTTCATGGGCGGCGACATCGCCGGCATCACGGCGAAGATCAAGGAAGGGTATTTCCGCGACCTGGGCGTGAACGCGATCTGGTTCACGCCAGTGATCGAGCAGATCCACGGCTCGACCGACGAAGGCACCGGCAAGAGCTACGGTTTCCACGGTTACTGGGCCAGGGATTTCACCGCGCTGGACGCGGCCTTCGGCACCGAGGCCGAGCTCAAGGAGCTGGTCGACACGGCCCACGCCAACGACATCCGCATCGTGTTCGACGTGGTGATGAACCATACCGGCCCGGTAACGAAGCAGGATCCCGTCTGGCCGAAATCGTGGGTGCGCACCGGCCCCCAGTGCACCTACAAGGATGCGCGCACCACGATCGACTGCACGCTGGTGGCTAACCTGCCCGACTTTTTGACCGGTAGCGATGCGAAGGTCGACTTGCCGCCGCACCTGGTGGCGAAGTGGAAGAAGGAAGGGCGCTACGAGCGCGAGGTGAAGGAACTGGACGACTTCTTCAAGCGCACCGGCTATCCGCGCGCGCCGCGCTACTACCTGATGAAATGGCATGCGGACTGGGTGCGCAAGTACGGCATCGATGGCTTTCGCGCCGACACCGTCAAGCACACCGAGCCTGGCCTGTGGAAGGAACTCAAGAAGGAAGCCAGCATCGCCTTCGAGGACTGGAAGCGCGCCAATCCCGCTAAACGCCTGGGCGACGACAAGTTCTGGATGGTGTCCGAGGTCTACAACTACGAGATCAAGCACGCGCGCAAGTTCGACCTGGGCGGCGGCGAGTTCGTCGACTACCTCGACCAGGGTTTCGACAGCATGATCAGCTTCAGCCTGCGCAGCGACGCCAAACAGCCTTACGAGAAGATCTTCTCGGAGTACTCGGCCATCCTGCAGGGCGAGATGAAGGGCTATTCGGTCCTGAACTACATCAGCTCCCACGACGACGGCAGCCCCTTCGATCCGCTGCGCGAGCGTCCATTCGAGTCGGCCAACAAGCTGCTGCTGGCGCCGGGCGCCGCCCAGATCTACTATGGCGACGAGACCGCGCGCATCCTGCGCGTCGAGGGCGCCGAGGGCGACGCCACCCTGCGCTCGTTCATGAACTGGGACGAGCTGAAGTCGAACGCGGCGCGCGGCGCGCACCGCGTGGCCGACATCCGTGCGCACTGGGCGCGCCTGGGACAGTTCCGCGCCGCCCATCCGGCGGTTGGCGCGGGCGTGCACCAGATGATCAGCCACAGCCCCTACACCTTCAAGCGCACCTGGGAAAAGAACGGCGTGAGCGACCGCGTGGTGGTGGCGCTCGACCTGCCGGGCGGCCAGCCGGCGGCGATCCAGGTCGGCGGCGTATTCCACGACGGCGCCACCGTGCGCGACTGGTACACCGGCAGGACCGCGGTGGTCAAGGACGGCAAGGTGCGGTTCGACACCGCGGCCCCGGTGGCGCTGATCGCCCAGGACTGACGTCCTGCACATGCCGTGCGCCATCCGGCGCGCGGCATCATCCCCTGTGCATGAAAACCTGCTGCGCGGAATTCCCGACCGTGCTGACGCTGCCTGCACGCGAACACTGCTAAGCTGATAACACATTCATGGTTTGCGAGCCAGCCGCCGGCGAGCGTGCGGCCGCAACGCGTCGATGCCGATCGACGCGCGAGGGGAGAGCATATGCGCAGCATGACCAGGGCAAGAACGATCTATCGCCTGGTGCGGGGCAAGGCGCGCCTGCCAATGCAGGACGCCGCCGCGCAGCCGGGCCTGTATCCGCTGGACGACGAGGACGAACAGGGCATCCTGACCGAATCGCCCGACCCCAAGCTCGATTACATCACCCGCCTGGCCGTGCAGGCCACCGGCGCCGACATCGGCGGCATCAGCCTGATGTTCAAGTCGCGCATCTGGCTGCCGTCGCATATCGGCATCCAGGACAGCTTCTTTCCGCGCGAAGGATCGTTCTGCGACAGCGCGGTGGGCACGGGCGAGGACTGGTTCGAGGTGCTCGATGCCAGCCTGGATCCGCGCTTTTCCGCCAATCCGCTGGTGGCCGGGATACCGCACTGCCGCCATTACGCCGCCATTCCCCTGCGCGGCGAGAGCGAACACCTGCTCGGCAACCTGTGGGTCATGAGCCCCAGCCCGCGCACGCTCGACGCCATCCAGGCCGCGCAACTGCGGCTCCTGGCGCGCATTGCGGCCGACCTGCTCGAGCTGCGCTACTGCGACCCGGTCACCGGCATGTTCAACCGCGCCGTGTTCCTGCACCATCTGCAGCGCATGCTGCTCGAAGAGCAGGGCGTGACGGTCACGGTCGGCATGATCGACCTGATCGGATTCCGCCAGGTGAACGACCTGTTCCGGCGCGAGACGGGCGACCGCATCCTGCGCCTGATGGGCAAGCGCATCGAGGACTGGGCCGGCGGCGCCTTGCTCGGCCACCTGGGCGCCGATCAGTTCGCGTTCGCGCTGGTCTCTCCGCCCGAGCAACACGAGGCCCGGCTGGCGCGCCTGTGCGCGGCGATCGACCAGCCTTTCGAGGTGGAGCCGGGCTGCATGCACACCCTGCATGCGCGCATCGGGATCCGGCGCCAGGAGTTGCCGTGCGAAGAAAGCGCCGGCGGCCTGCTTGACGCCGCCGACATCGCGGTGTCCTCGATCCGCCAGCAGCAGGGCTCCAGCGGCGTGCACGAATACGATGCGGCGCTGATGGCGCGCGCGCGGCTGCGCTACGAGCTGCGCGAGACCATCCGCGGGGTGCACCGCTTCGGCCGCCTGGAAGTGCATTACCAGCCGCAGGTCGACGTCGCGCATGGCCGCCTGATCGGCCTGGAGGCGCTGGTGCGCTGGCGCCATCCCGAGTATGGGCTGGTGGGGCCGGCGATGTTCGTGCCGCAGGCCGAGAGTTCGGGCCGCATCTTCGAACTCGACATGCATGTGCTCGAATTGGTCTGCCACGACCTGATGGGCTGGCGCACGCGCGGCTTGTCGGCGCCGCCGGTCGCGCTGAACTTCTCGCGCGCCTCGCTGATGCATACGCAGATATTCGCACGCCTGGCCGACATCCTCGCGGCCACCGGCGTGCCGGGCGAGCTGCTCGAATTCGAGGTCACCGAAAGCCAGCTGCTCGACTCGCCGACGCTGCTGCACCAGCGCATCTCGGCGCTGCGCGCGCTCGGGGTACGGGTGGCGGTCGACGACTTCGGCACCGGCTACTCGAACCTGGATGCGCTCACCAGCTTCCCCTTCGACCGCCTCAAGGCCGACCGCCGCTTCGTGCACGGCGTGGCGAGCGACA
>Ga0308157_10006302_pt1 | contig 14320 bp, 10 predicted proteins | sample PhyBR1_FD_201035 | JGI IMG/M metagenome (GOLD analysis project Ga0308157, IMG submission 201035) | Phyllosphere microbial communities from UC Gill Tract Community Farm, Albany, California, United States - DLSLB.R1 | ecosystem: Host-associated > Plants > Phyllosphere > Unclassified | place: USA...
AACCAACATAATTACCATCGGGGGGCACTAATTTAATCATCCGCCCTGAAGAATCATATTCAAAGCCAATAGATCGGCCAAAATCATTTAAAACCTTTTTTAAGCGACCGCCGGCATCGTATACGTAGGAATATTTTTTACCATCAAGGCTCTTGCTAACCAAAATAACCTTAACGCTGGATTCCCCCCCTCGTTGCCCAAACAAGTGAATCCTTCCAGAACTGTATTCCTTGTATACCCATCCACCAGCCGTCTCTTCAATAGAATCTAGACTTCCTGCCACACGCCAAGCACTTTCTTGCGGATAGGTATCACGTATGCCCGTCTTTCTGCTTCCGTCAGGAAGATCTATCTTGACAACGTGGTCATTTTTCTTTTCCACAGCACCATAAAAATTATGTCGCCAAGCGTGACCGAACCCCCCGGAATATATTTTAACATCCCGCGCGAGTCCACTCAAATAAAGCCGCTGAAATGTTAGTGGATGCGGCGCTTCATCAACATAATCAACTTCAATTCTTGCCTTTTCCGCACCAGCAATTATTATCGGGTTTGGCGTATGCACATCGTTTTTACACATGCCACCGAAATCATTACCCACATCAACAACCAACCTCTTTTGACACCAGTAAGAACTGCCTTCAGAGTAAAGTAGCCAATCGTTTCGCAATTCACCTTCATCAGGAGAACAGTAAGCCCACACCATTATATTACCATCATCCCTGGTATTCGAAGAATTATCTGAGCTCACAGTAAGACTCCAAAGGTAAGCCTGAAATAAATCATTCAAATTCGCCCCCACCCCATGGAGCCCAGACACGGTAAAAGTCACATCAGATGTGCTTAAACTTGAATAGTAAGATTGAACCGCAGAAAATGCTGCACCAAGCGTCGAGAACTCCATCCCCTGCGGCGCACTAACAGTGGTCGTGTAAAAAGTATACTGAGGAGGCTTTTTGTAAATCACTTCCGCGGAGTTAACCAACAGAGAACAATGAGCAAGAAAACAAAACGAAAGTAAAAATTTTATTTTTCTCATATATCCCTAGGTACAAAGTTCTAAACGGAAATAACTTGTGCAAGCAAAAAATAACCAAATATCCTGTCAGACGCCTTACACAAAGGTCATCAATTCATTCAAACCCGCTGCATCCGGCACCCATGCGGCTGCTCCGCCTTCTCCGCCCCGATCCGCCGCACCACGCGAAACCCATACCCCGAGCCCTCCACGTCGAACTGCACACCCGGCGCCCCCTGCTTGTCCATCACGCCCACGACCAGCCCCTGCTGGAACTGGTGGTCGGCCGCGCGCATGCGGCCGGACTGGCCGGCCAGTTGCACCTGGGCTGACTCCATCTGGCGGGCCACGGCCAGGGCGTCCACCGTGCCAGCGCGTTCGATGGACTGGGCCAGCGCTTCCACCATGAGCTGCATGCGCATGTGCACGTAGTCGTCGGCGGCGCGGGGGAAGCGTTCGCGGAAGGATCGGTAGAAAGCCTCGCTTTGGGCCGTGGGCACGTTGGGCAGCCAGTCGGCCACGGCCACCACCTTGCCGACGCCGGCGTCGCCCAGGGCGGCGGGGGCGCCCAGGGCGTTGCCGTAGAAGGTGTAGAACATGCCCTCGTAGCCGACCTCGCGCGCGGCCTTGACCAGCAGGGTCAGGTCGTTGCCCCAGTTGCCGGTGATGACCGCCTGCGCGCCGCTGGCCTTGATCTTCACGGCGTAGGGCGCGAAGTCTTTCACGCGGCCGACGGGGTGCAGCTCTTCGCCGACCACGGCGACGTCCGGGCGCTGGGCGGCCAGCTGTTTTTTGGCCTCGCGCAGCACGGCCTGGCCGAAGCTGTAGTCCTGGCCGATGAGGTAGGCGCCCTTCAATGCCTTGTCGTCACGGATGACCTCCATCAGCGCGGCCATGCGCATGTCGGCATGGGCGTCGAAGCGGAAGTGCCAGAAGCTGCACTTTTCGTTGGTCAGGATCGGGTCGACCGCCGAGTAGTTGAGGAACACCACGCGCCGCGCCGGGTCGCGGTCGTTGTGCTTGCCGATGGCGTCGATCAGCACGGCAGCCGTTGCCGACGAGTTGCCCTGCATGACGAAGCGCGCGCCGTCGTCGATGGCCGCGCGCAGGGCCGACAGGGCCTCTTCGTTCTGGCCCTTACTGTCGTAGCGGGTGACGACCAGGGGGCGCGCCCCGCCCGGCTGCGGGATGCCGCCGCGCGCGTTCACCCGCTCGGTGGCCCAGAGCACGTTGCGGAACACGGCCTCGCCCGTGTTGGCGAAGGGGCCGGAGAGGCTTTCGATCAGAGCGACCTGGATGGGGGCACCCGGTGCGGCACCCGGTGCGGCGGTCGGTGCGGTTTGCGAAGATGCCAGGGACCAGGCGGGCAAGGCGGCGCAAGCCAGGGCCAGGGCGCTGAGGCGCAGGCCGTGGCGGCGGGAGATGGGGAACATGGCAGAAGGCTCCGACGGCGAAACGATGACGGCCGGCGCGCTGGGCGCGGGCACGGGGCGGCGCAGTGTAGCCGTGCGGACCGAGCCGGCGCCGGTGCAGTCGCCTATCCCCTGGCCCAGCGCCGCATGGCCATGCGCCCGGGCCGACCGGCCAGCCCCGTCGTACGGGCGGCGACCTGCCCGGTCGGGGTCAGTTGGCGGTTTCGGGTGCGGCTGGGGCCGCGTCCGGCAGTTGACGCTCTTGCGGCAGCGGCTCGGGTCGGGCCACCATCGGCGTGATGCCGGTGGCCGTGGCCGCAGGCGGCGGCACCGGGCGCACATAGCGGTCGAACAACTGGAAGAAGCGTTCATAGAAGCGCTTGTCGGTCACGGTCTCGCTGCCGACCTTGACGAGGGTGTCGTCCGACGCGGACACCGGGAGCGACAGCGACCCCAGCGCACCCACCCCCAGCGAGGCCGAGTTGTTGATCTTCTTGATCACGTAGCGGTCCTGCAGCGCGCTGGCGAAGGCGGCGGTACGGCCCATGTCGGGGCCTTCGGGAGCGCAGACCACACGCATCTCGACTTCATAGTGAATGTCGTTGGAGGGCTGGAAATACTTGCGGCCCGCCACCACTTCATCGGTGGCCGTGTTCACCAGGTACCCCTGGCTCAGCAAGGCCCGCCGGGCCGCTTCGCACGCCTGCTTCTGCGGCGCATTGATGTGGCGGGTGTGAACGCTGACGCTGTCGAAATCGTCCGGATCGAACCGGGTCGTGCCGTTCAAACCGGGCACGGCGTCAGGAATGCTGGCGCAACCGGCCAGGGCTGCAGCGGCAGCCAGGGCCAGCACGATGAACGGGCGTGCGATGTGACGGGGACTGTGCAAAGGATTCATGGGCAAGGGTTCCTGTCAGAGCCAGCATTGTGCCGGGGCATAGGGCGCGGTTGCGCCGGGTGCCCGTGCTGGGACGGCGGCAATCGACGTCAGAGCGGTCTGACGTGCGGAGGTTCACCGCTCGGCAGTCCAGCGACGGAAAAGCTTGAACGAAGGGCTCTTGAAAACCGAAAACCGGGTCGCATGTTCGATGCAAGCGGCAGGCAAAACGTGCGATCTTCATTGAAAGCATACGAATTGCCGCGATCATTCACCATCAGGAGCCATTCATGATTTTTGCACCCGTCGTTCGCCGCGCCAGTTTCCACGCCCCCCGTCCTGCCGACCAGGCGCTGCAACGCTTTCTCCATTCCGCCCTCGCCGCGCCCGCTTCCGCCGGCACGCAGGTCAGCCAGGACGACAAGGCCGTCACGCTGCAGATCGACGTGCCCGGCCTCAGCCGTGAGCAGCTGTCCATCACCATCGAAGGCAATCAGGTCCGCCTGACCAGCGTGGAAGGCGCCCCCCGCCAGGTGCAGCGCGCCTGGGAGCTGGCGGACGAGATCGACACCACGGCCAGTTCCGCCAAGCTGGAAAACGGCGTGCTGACCCTGGTGCTGGCCAAGGTGGTGCCCGTGAGCCGCGCCACGCAGTTGACGATCGCCTGACCGCCGCATTGGCGCGCGGCAGCCGGCACCGCCCTGGGCGGGGGCCGTGCCGGGAGCGCGACTGGAGCGTGGGGGTGGCCTGGGCCACCCCTTTCCGCTTTCTGAGCGGCTGCGCAGACGCGCTGCCCGCCGCACCCATCCAGTGCATCGGTCGGGCTGCCTACCATGGCGCAAGCTGGTCGAATGCTTCTTAATTCATAGCATAAAGCCCAGCAATGGCGGGCGCTGAGGCACATTTCCCTGCCATCACGCTGCTTCAAGCCGCATTGGCACACCCATTGCTTTCCCGCTGATGTGGCCCGCAAGGCCGCACCGCCAGCCCCCTCCGCCGATGGATGGGCGGCCGGCAGGACGAAGGCGTCCCCATGGGCACCCGGCCGAACAGGTCGGGGGCCCGTGAGGACGCCTTTTTTTTGGCCTGACGTGGGATGCAAGAGCGATGTCGACGACAAGAAAACCCCGGTTGGTATTGGTGGGCAACGGCATGGCCGGCGTGCGTACGCTCGAAGAGCTGCTGAAGATCGCGCCGGACCTCTACGACATCACCGTGTTCGGTGCCGAGCCGCACCCCAACTACAACCGCATCCTGCTGTCGCCCGTGCTGGCCGGCGAACAGACACTGGAGGAGATCGTCCTCAACGACTGGAGCTGGTACGCCGGGCACGGAATCACCCTGCACAGCGGCTGTAGGGTGACGGAGGTGGACCGCGTGCGCCGCGTGGTGCATGCCACCGATGCGGCAGGCCAGCCCGTCACCGCCGCTTACGACCGGCTGATCCTGGCGACCGGCTCCAACCCCTTCATCCTGCCCGTGCCCGGCCACCAGCTGGAGGGCGTGCTCGCCTACCGCGACATCGCGGACACCCAAGCCATGATCGCCGCCGCGGCGCGCTACCGGCAGGCGGTCGTCATCGGCGGCGGCCTGCTGGGGCTGGAGGCCGCCAATGGCCTGATGAAACGCGGCATGGAGGTGACCGTGGTGCATGTGGGCGACTGGCTGCTGGACCGCCAGCTGGACGATGCAGCGGCAGGCCTGCTGCAGCAGGCGCTGGAGCAGCGCGGCCTGCGTTTTCTGCTGAACGCGCAGACCGAAGCCCTGCTGGGCGACGGGGATGGCGGCAGCGACGTCGGCAGCGACATCTGCAGTGGTGGCGATGCCGCAGCGCGCAGCCGGCCGGCCGGCCGCGTGCGCGCCGTGCGGTTCAAGGACGGCAGCGAGATCCCGGCACAGCTGGTCGTCATGTCGGTCGGCATCCGTCCCAACACGCACCTGGCCGAGCAGATGCGCCTGCATGTCGCGCGCGGCATCGTCGTCAGCGACACCCTGCAAACCGTCACCGACCCGCGCATCTATGCCGTGGGCGAGTGCGCCGCGCACCGGGGCGTGGCCTACGGGCTGGTCGCGCCGCTGTTCGAGCAGGGCAAGGTGCTGGCGAACCATCTGGCGCAGCACGGCATCGGGCGTTATCAGGGCTCGCTGGTCTCCACCAAGCTGAAGGTGACCGGCATCGACCTGTTCAGCGCGGGCGACTTCCGGGGCGGCGCCGGCACGGAGGAGATCGTGATGAGCGACCCCTCCGGCGGCGTCTACAAAAAGCTGGTGGTGAAGGACGACCGCCTGGTCGGCGCCTGCCTGTATGGCGACACGGCCGATGGCAGCTGGTACTGGAACCTGCTGCGCGAAGGCAGGACGATTGCCGAGATCCGCGACGCGCTGATGTTCGGCGAGCCTGCGGCAGCGGCGCTGCAGGCATCGCCAGGGCCCGCCGGGTCCCCAGGGCAGACCGCCGGCAAACTATCGATTTGATAGCAATCAGCCCAGCATCCATAAGCGCCCGAGCCCCAAAACCCTTGAAACCTGCCCCACGACGTATGCAAGAAACCCGTTCCACCTGCCCCTACTGCGGCGTCGGCTGCGGCGTCATCATCGAATCGGACGGCCGGGCCATCACCGGCGTGCGGGGCGACCCGGACCACCCGGCCAATTTCGGCCGGCTCTGCACCAAGGGCTCGACGCTGCACCTGACGGCCAGCGCCGCCGTCACGCTGCAGACGCGGCTGCTGCGCCCGCAGTGGCGCGCCCGCCAGGGCGATCGGCTGCAGCCCATCGGCTGGGATGCGGCACTGGACAACGCCGCCGGGGTCTTCGGTGACGTGATCGCCCGGCACGGTCCCGACGCGGTGGGCTTCTACGTCTCGGGCCAGTTGCTGACGGAGGACTACTACGTCTTCAACAAGCTGGCCAAGGGCCTGGTCGGCACCAACAACATCGACACCAATTCGCGCCTGTGCATGAGCAGCGCGGTGGCCGGCTACAAGGCCACCCTGGGCGTCGATGCACCGCCTGCGTGCTATGACGACATCCACCACGCCCAGTGCCTGTTCATCGTCGGCAGCAACGCGGCCTGGGCACATCCCATCCTGTTTCGTCGCATCGAGGACGCACGCGCCGCCAACCCCGGCATGAAGATCATCGTGGCGGACCCGCGCCGCACCGACACGGCCGGCACGGCCGACCTCTTCCTGCCCCTGCTGCCCGGCACCGACGTGATGCTGTTCAACGCCATGCTGCACGTGATGCTGCGCGAGGGCTGGGTGGACGCGGGCTACATCGCCCGGCACACCAGCGGCTTCGATGCAGTGCGCACACTGGTGGACGACTGCACGCCCGCCCACGCCGCCGAGGTCTGCGGCCTGCCGGAGCAAGACATCGTCACCGCCGCACGTTGGTTCGCGGGGGTGGATGACGCAGCGCCCGGCACCCGCCGGCCCAGCCTCAGCCTGTACTGCCAGGGCCTGAACCAGAGCAGCAGCGGCACCGCCAAGAACGCCGCACTCATCAACCTGCATCTGGCCTGCGGGCAGATCGGCCGCGTGGGCGCGGGGCCGTTCTCGCTCACCGGCCAGCCCAACGCCATGGGCGGGCGCGAGGTGGGGGGCCTGGCCAACCTGCTGTCGGCCCACCGCGACCTGGGCAACGCCGCACACCGTGCCGAAGTGGCTGCGCACTGGGGCGTGGAAGACGTTCCCACCACGCCGGGCAGGACGGCGGTGGAGATGTTCCAGGCGGCGGCGGACGGCGAGATCCGCGCGCTGTGGATCGCCTGTACCAACCCTGCGCAGAGCATGCCCGACCAGGCCACCGTGCGCCGCGCGCTGGAGCGCGCCGAATTCGTCGTGGTGCAGGAAGCCTTCGCCACCACCGCCACCTGCGAATACGCCCACCTGCTGCTGCCCGCCACCAGCTGGGGGGAGAAGGTGGGCACCGTCACCAACAGCGAGCGCCGCATCTCGCGCGTGCGCCCTGCCGTGGCCGCACCGGGCGAGGCCCGCCACGACTGGGCCGCAGCCGTGCAGTTCGCGCAGCGGCTCGAACGGCGCCTGCGCCCGGGCGCCGCCACGCTGTTTCCGTATGACACGGCCGACGCGGCGGCGGGCGCGCAAGCCATCTGGAACGAACACCGCGAGAGCACCCGGGGGCGCGATCTCGACATCACCGGCCTGTCGTGGCCGATGCTGGACGCACGCGGCCCGCAGCAGTGGCCCCTGCCCGAAGGCGCACCGGCCGGCCGCGCACGCCTCTATGAAGACGGCGTGTATCCCACACCCGATGGGCGCGCACGCTTTGCGGCGCATGCCTGGCAGCCCCTGGCCGAGCCCCGCGAATCGCGCTACCCCTTCAGCCTGACCACGGGCCGGCTGCGCGACCAGTGGCACGGCATGAGCCGCACCGGCACGCTGGGCCAGCTGTTCGGGCACGCGGCCGAACCCAGCCTGCAGATGCACCCTGGCGACATGGCGCAGCGCGGTTGGGTGGGCGGCGAGCTGGTGCACGTGACCAGCAAGCGCGGCTCCATCGTGGTGCCAGTGCAGCTCGACGCCACGCTCGCCCCGCACCAGGTCTTCATGGCCATGCACTGGGGCAGCGAAGCGCTCAGCGGACGCTCGTCGACCGGGCAGCCGCTCGCCGGCGTGAACGCGCTGACCACCTCGCAGTTCTGCCCCGGCTCCAAGCAGCCGGAGCTGAAGCATGCCGCCGTGAAGGTGCTGAAGGCCGAACTGCCCTGGAACCTGCTGGCCATGGCCTGGCTGCCGGAGGCCGAGGCCCTGTCCGCGCGCCAGCAACTGGCCGCGCTGATGCGGGAGCTGCCTTTCGCCAGCTGCGTGCCCTTTTCCAGCGCCGGCACGCCCGCGGCGGCGGGCGGTTGCCGTCCGCGAACCGGTGTGCTGCTGCGCGGCGCGGCGCATGAGGCACCCGAGGGCGACCTGCTCACCCGCATCGAAAGCCTGCTGGGCCTGGCGGTGCCCGACGCGGTGCGCTATGCGGACAGGAAGCGCGGCCAGTACCGGGTGGCCCGGTTGTCGCGCCCCGAGACCGAAGGCCGCGGCAGCGAAGCCGGCACCACGCTGGAGGCCGTGCTGCTCGGCGGCGACACCCGCTCGGCCGGGTGGATGCGCACGCTGCTGCAGGAAGAGCTGCCTGCCGGCGCCTACCGGCGCCAGTTGCTGGTGCCCAGCGTGCTGCCGCCGGTGGCGGTGCAGTCGCGCGGCAAGCCGGTCTGCGTCTGCCTGCACGTGACCGACGTGGCCATCACCCAGACCCTGGCCGCCTGCCAGGGGAGCGACGCCGAGCGGCTGGCGCAGCTGCAGGGCACGCTGCGCTGCGGCACGCAGTGCGGCTCGTGCGTGCCCGAGCTCAAGCGCATGGTGCGGGCCGGCGCTCCGGCGTCCGAGGCCCCGCACCCGGAAGCGGCCAGGATGCTCCAGCCGGCATGATCTCGGTCGCGCGCCACCCACCCACGGAAAAAAAGGGCGCCATATAACGGGCGGTTATCTGACCTGCGGGACAATCCGCCCCGCGCTTCCTCGCACAGCGCTTCGTTTTGCATTTTTCGTTTTCACCACCTTCCAGCCAGGCCGTCATGGGCATCAGCCACTATCTCAAGGAAATCGGCCGCGGCGCGCGCGGCGCCAAGGCGCTGGACCGCGCCCAAGCCACCGACCTGTTCGGGCAGGTGCTCGACGGCCAGGTGACCGACCTGGAGATCGGCGCCTTCTGCATCGCCATGCGCATCAAGGGCGAAACCACCGACGAAATGTGCGGCTTTCTCGATGCCGTGCATGCCCGGCTGGCCCGCATTCCCGCCGGTGACGGCCCGGTCATCGTGCTGCCCAGCTACAACGGCGCCCGCAAGCTGCCGGTGCTGACGCCCCTGCTGGCGCTGCTGCTGGCACGCGAGGGGCTGCCCGTCCTGCTGCACGGCATGCGCACGGAAGCGCGGCGCATCCTGGCGTCGGACGTGCTCGTGGCGCTGGGCGTGCCGGCGCTGGCTGCGCCGGCGAAGATCGCCGGCGGCACGGTGGCGCACATCCACACCGAACGGCTGCACGCCGGCCTGGCGCGCCTGCTGGCGGCCCGCGAAGTGGTCGGCCTGCGCAACCCGGGGCACAGCGTGACCAAGCTGATGAACCCCTGCGCCGGCCCGGCGCTGGTGGTGGCCAGCTATACCCACCCCGAATACTTCGACATGCTCTGCGCCACCTTCACCACGATGGGCATGAACGCGCTGCTTTCGCGCGGGCTGGAGGGCGAGGTGGCCGCTGACCCGCGCCGCACGCCGCGCTACGACGCATTCGTGGGCGGCACGCACCAGTTGCTGGACGAGCAGCAGCCGGGTACCGCCTCGGAGGTCGCCGGCCTGCCTTCGGAGATCGACGTGCAGACCACGGCCGACTACACGCGCCGCGTGCTGGAGGGCGAGCTTCCGGTCCCGCCCGCGCTCGCCCGCCAGGTGGAACACATCTTGCGTACCAGCCGCCAAATCACCTCAGAGACACAGCCATGAACCGCACCACCCCACCCCACGATGCCGCAGGCGCCAGCGCTGCGCGCGGCAGCTCCACCCTGGGCACCGCCGGCATCGCCCGGGGCACCTGCACGCTGGTGGGCGCAGGGCCGGGCGATCCGGAACTGCTCACGCTCAAGGCCCTCAAGGCCATCCAGGCCGCGACGGTGCTGCTGGTGGACGACCTCGTCAGCGACGACGTGGTCGCGCATGCCGCGACCACCGCGCGCATCGTGTACGTGGGCAAGCGCGGCGGCTGCAAGAGCACGCCCCAGGCCTTCATCGAGAAGCTGATGGTGATGGCGGTGAACGAGGGCGAGAACGTCGTGCGGCTCAAGGGCGGCGACCCGTTCATCTTCGGCCGCGGCGGCGAGGAGGTCGAACACCTGCGCGCCGCCGGCATCAGCGTGACGGTCATCAACGGCATCACGGCGGGCCTGGCCGGCATGACGCTGCTGGGCACGCCGCTCACCCACCGCGAGCATGCCCACGGCGTGATCTTCGTCACCGGCCATGCCAAACCCGGCGACTCCGGCACCGACTGGCGCCAGCTCGCCACCACCGCGCGCGATGCCAAGCTCACCCTGGTCATCTATATGGGCGTCAGCAGCGCCCAGCACATCCAGGACGAGCTGCTCACCGGGCTGCCCGCCAGCACGCCCGTGGTGGTGATCCAGCATGTGAGCCTGCCCTGCCAGCGCCACGCGCTGACCACGCTGGGCGAGCTGCACGTCACCATCGAGCGCGAGCAGCTCGCCAGCCCCTCGGTGATCGTGATCGGCGACGTGGTGAGCGGCGTGGCTGCGGCGCAAGTCTCGGTCGAGGCCGGCACGCTGGCCACCGCCCCGCAGCCGATGCGCCACGTGCGCTGACCCCGGCGCGCGCCGCGCCGGAGGGCGGGCAACCGGCGCCGCTCGCGTCGCCGCCGCGCACTGCCCTGCGACCCGGCCCCGGGCAAACGGTCCACCAGCGGCCGGGGCCGCTGTCCAGGACCTCAGACCCCGGCCTGCCCTGCGGCCGCCAGCCGCACCTGCTCGAAGCGGGCGGCCTGCTCGCGCCGCAGTTCCTTGCGCAGCAGCGCTGCGGCCCAGCGGCGGCGCTCGTCGGGCGTGGAAGGCGACAGCGGCGGCACGGCCGTGGGCTTGCGGGCCTCGTCCACCGCCACCATGGTGAAGAAGCAGCTGTTCACATGCCGCACGATCTGCGTGCGGATCTCCTCGGCCACGACCTTGACGCCCACTTCCATCGACGAAGTGCCGGTGTAGTTGACGCTGGCCAGGAAGGTGACCAGCTCGCCCACGTGGATGGGCTGCAGGAAGGTGACCTGGTCCACACTGAGCGTGACGGTGTAGCAGCCCGAGTAGCGCGACGCGCAGGCATACGCCACCTGGTCCAGCAGCTTGAGCACGGCGCCCCCGTGCACGTTGCCCGAGAAATTGGCCATGTCGGGAGACATCAGCACGGTCATGCTGAGCTGGTGCGCGGGGATCTTCGTGGTCATCGCCCGATTGTAGGAGCCGGCTTACATTTGGAGAGGATCGCTGAGGCGGCTTCGCTACACTCGCGCCCATTCCCTTCACGAAGGTGGCTGCAGACACATGCTCGACAAACTGAACGATTTCACCCAGAGCCACGGGGCCATGCGCCCGGGCAAGGGGATCATCACCGGCGTGATCGCGCTGTCGCTGGGCATCCTGTGCCTGCTGGGGGTGATCGCGTTCCACTTTCCGCAGTACCTCACCACGCCGCAGCTGCGCAAGAGCTACGACGTGGACGTGATCCGCACCATTCTCTTCGTGGCGCTGGTGGTCGCGGGCGGGCTGTCGCTCGTCAACATCATCTTCAACCGATCGCGCTGGCTGTCGTCGGCAGCGTTCCTGCTGGTGGTGTCGGCCACCATGCTGGGCGGGCACAAGGTACCGGTGCAGGACTTCGCGGACGGCACGCCCTACATCGGGCTCGACTGGTTCATCCTCGACCTGCTGGGCAGCGCGCTGATCTTCATCTTCATCGAAAAGCTGTTCGCGCTGCGGCGGGACCAGCCCATCTTCCGCCCCGAGTGGCAAACCGACTTCCACCATTTCATCGTGAACCACATGGTGGTCGGCTTCGTGCTGCTGGCCACCAATCTGATGGTGCACAAGTTCTTCGGCTGGGCCGCCAGCGACGGCCTGCGCGGCTGGGTGCAGGGCCTCAACTTCTGGGTGGCGCTGTTCCTCATCGTGCTGGTGGCCGACCTGGTGCAGTACTGGACGCACCGCGCCTACCACGAGGTGCCGACGCTCTGGCGCCTGCATGCCGTGCACCACAGCGTCAAGAGCATGGACTGGATGGCGGGCTCGCGCCAGCACATCTTGGAGCTGCTCATCACCCGCACGCTGGTGCTCGCGCCCATCTACGTGCTGGGCTTCTCCAAGGAAGTGATCGACGCCTACATCGTCATCGTCGGCTTCCAGGCGGTGTTCAACCATGCCAACGTCAGCGTGCGCCTGGGGCCGCTGCGCTACATCCTGGTCACGCCCAACTTCCACCACTGGCACCACAGCCAGGACAAGGAAGCCCTGGATCGCAACTACGCGGCCCACTTCGCCTTCATCGACTACGCCTTCGGCACTGCCGTCAAGAGCACCAAGCTCTGGCCCGAGCAGTACGGCGTGCTGGGCGACTACGTGCCCAACGGCTTCATGAAGCAGCTGAAGTTCCCGTTCACGTGGAAGGGCTGATGGACCCCGTTCACCGGTTCGATGCCGTCATCATCGGCGCCGGCGCGGCCGGCCTGTTCTGCGCGGCGCAAGCCGGCCAGCGCGGCTTGAAGGTGCTGCTGATCGACCATGCGGAGAAAGTGGCCGAGAAGATCCGCATCTCCGGCGGCGGGCGCTGCAACTTCACCAACCGCGACCTCGACGTGCGTGCGCCGCACAAGCACTTCGTCGGACAGAACCCGCAGTTCGCGCGTTCCGCGCTGTCGCGCTACACGCCGGCCGACTTCATCGCGCTGATGGACCGCCACGGCATCCCCCACCACGAAAAGCACAAGGGCCAGCTCTTCGCCGACCGGTCGGCGGAGGACATCATCCGGATGCTGTTGGCCGAATGCGCGGCGGGGGGTGTGGAGCGCTGGCAGCCCTGCAACGTCAAAAACATCGCCTTTTCGGCTGCGAGCGCCGATGGGACGGGCGCAGATAGCTATCAAATCGATAGCAGCAGAGGGCGCATCGAGGCGCGCAGCCTGGTGGTGGCGACCGGCGGGCTGTCGATCCCGAAGATCGGCGCGACCGACTTCGGCTACCGGCTTGCCCAGCAGTTCGGCATCCCGCTGGTGGAGCGGCGCCCGGGCCTGGTGCCGCTCACCTTCGACGCAGACGCCTGGGCGCCATACGCCCAGCTGTCGGGCCTGGCCCTGCCCGTGGAGATCAGCACGGACGCGCCCGACCCATCCCACGCTCCGCAGCCAGGCGGGTCGCCGCCCGCCGAGGGGGCGGGTTCTTCTTCGGGGCGGCACAGCGGCAGAAAGAAGTTGCGCACCGCCTTCCTCGAAGACCTGCTCTTCACCCACCGCGGCCTGTCGGGCCCGGCGGTGCTGCAGATCTCCAGCTACTGGCAGCCGGGCACGCCGCTCGCCATCGACCTGGCGCCGGGCGTCGATCTGCCCGAGGCCTTGTCGGCTGGCAAGGCCCGCTCGAAGAAGCTCATCGCCAACGAGCTGGCGACGCTGGTGCCCAGCCGGCTGGCCGACACCTGGGCACAGCAGAGCCCGGACTGGCAGCGGCCCATCAACGAGGCCGCCGACAAGGCCCTGGCACGGCTGGCCGAGCAACTGGCACGCTGGCAGCTGACCCCCACCGGCACCGAGGGCTACAAGAAGGCCGAGGTGACGCTGGGCGGCGTCGACACCCGCGCGCTGTCGCAGCAGACGATGGAAGCCAAGGCGCAGCCGGGCCTTTACTTCATCGGCGAGGTGGTGGACATCACCGGCTGGCTGGGCGGCTACAACTTCCAGTGGGCCTGGGCCAGCGCCTACGCCTGCGCGCAGGCACTGCCCGGCGCCTGAGCCCGGGGCGCGGCGGCGGGCTCCCAATCCCAATCCCAATCCCAATCCCAATCCCAGGCCTGCAACCTGCGCCAACGCCGGCGCGTGCTGTTCCGAGGACCGTCCCTTGGATCCATCGGCGGGACGGCTCAGTCCACCAGCGCGGTGGAATGCGGCGCGCGTGTCGCCACCCATTCGGCCAGCGCTGCCACCGGCAGGGCGCGGCTGAAATGAAAGCCCTGCAGTTCATCGCAGTCGAGCGCGTCCAGCACCTGCACGGTGGCCTGGTCCTCCACCCCCTCGGCCACCACCTTCAGCCCGAGGGTGTGGCCCAGCGCGATCACCGCGCGCGTGATGGCCAGGTCGGCCGGACTGGTGAGCATGTCGCCGATGAACGATTTGTCCACCTTCAGCTTGTCGATGTCGAAGCGCTTGAGGTAGGCCAGGCTGGAATAGCCGGTGCCGAAGT
>Ga0308157_10006307_pt1 | contig 14306 bp, 12 predicted proteins | sample PhyBR1_FD_201035 | JGI IMG/M metagenome (GOLD analysis project Ga0308157, IMG submission 201035) | Phyllosphere microbial communities from UC Gill Tract Community Farm, Albany, California, United States - DLSLB.R1 | ecosystem: Host-associated > Plants > Phyllosphere > Unclassified | place: USA...
GCAGCCCCTCGGCCATGATGCCGCGCAGCCACGGAAAGATCTCCTCGAACCGGCGGTTCCACTGCAGCACCTCCTGCTGGCGGCCCAGCAGCACGAAGCCGGTCACCATGGAGCCGAGCGCCTGATCCAGCGTGGCCTTGGAACTGGCCAGCGCCATGCGCGCGCGGTTCATGCGGTTGAGGTAGGCGATGGTGGCCAGCCCTGCCGCCGCCACGGTGGCGCCGAACAGCACGGCCACGAGCACGATGGCGTTGCGCTCGCTGAGCCACGGTGCCAGCGCCGCCTCTTGCGGCAGGCTGGCGGAAATCCAGAAGTCCGGGTACAGGATGGGTCGCGCCACCACCAGCGCCGAGACGCCGGTGATGCGGGCGCCCTGCCCCCAGGCGCTGATCGGCGTGCCCACCTCGCTCAAGGGGTGCACCCGCGCGCGGTGGCGCGCGTCGCCCCGGCCCGAAAAGCCCAGCAGCATCTGCCCCTGCCCGCGCTCCAGCGTGATCTCCAGGCCCGAGATGTCCACCGCCTGCGTCAGCACCGACACCAGCATGCTCGTGGGCACCTGGGCGATGGCCACCAGCCGCGTGCCGACCGGCGACCGCACGTGGCGGGCCACGTACACCACGCGCTCGGAGCTGGAGAAGCTCACCGTCGGCACGCTGATCGCGAGCGTGGGCACGGCCTGCCCCATGACCTCTTCGAAAAAGCCCGACGGCAGGTCCAGCCCCACGCGCGCGCCGGCCGCGTCCGACGAGGCGACCACCTTGCGCTGCCCGTCCATCAGCGCCACGTAGCGCACCATGAGGTTCTGCCGCGCGGCGGTGCGCAGCAGCTGGCTCACCGAGCCTGGCCCGCCGGGCTCGTGCATCTGCTCGCGCAGCGCCATCAGGTCGGCGGTGCTGGCCAGCAGCACGTCCAGCCCCAGCAGCGCACGGTTGACCGCCGCCTCGGCGCCGGTGGTGAAGCGCGTGACCTGCGCCTCGCTTTCCATGAGCGCGGAGTGGCGCGTGCTCCACACCAGCCAGATTGCAGACCCTGCCAGGGCGAGCAGGAACACCACCACCACGCTGCTGATGGCGGCCTGAATGTGTCGGGGAAAGGCCTTCATCAGGGCGCCCGGGGGGCGGGAATACCGCGCGCAGGGCCGACTGTCCGGTTCCACAGATCGACGCAGGCCGGGCCGCAGCGCCGCTGCCAGTTCGCCAGCACCGTGGTGCGCAGGATTTCGACGCGGCGGGCATCGTCCGCGGCAGAGACCGGCACCACCATCATCGAGCCGCGAGCGCCCTTCTGGCACGAAGGCCGTCCGGTGTTGCAGGCGAGCCCTTCGGAGGTTTCGCGCTCGGCATCGGCCCAGATGGTGGCCTCCAGCCGGGGCAGCTCGCGCTGCAGCAGGGCGCGCAGATCGGCGGGCAGCGAGTTCCAGATGTCGCGGTTGGCCCCGAAGATCGACAGGCCCCAGGTCAGCGGCATGGGGTAGACGTACTGGGTCACTTCATAAAGGCCCATGGTGTTGCCCGACATGGTGCCGGTCACTGCGCATTCGCTGTCGCCGGCCTTCAGGCTCGCCACCATCTGGCCGAAGCCCGTGTGCACCGGAATGCCGCCCAGGGCGCTGATGAAGTCGGCCTGCGAGGCCGAAGCCACGCGGATGCGCCGGCCCGACAGGTCGGCCAGCCCGGTCATCGCGTTCTTGCAGAAGATCACCTGCGCGGGATAGACATAGATGGCCAGCATCTCCATGCCGTGCTCCTGCCGCAGCGCGCTCTGCAGGTAAGGGCGAAACGCCGCCACCGTGGCGCGCAGGCTGGCGATGTCGGGGTTCAGGCCGGGAAGGTCGGGCGCTGTGTATTGCGGGTACTGCGCGGTGAGCGAGCTCATGAGGGTGGTGCCGAAGGGCACCACGCCCAGCTCGACCAGCCGCAGCATTTCCATGCCCGGGACGCCCGCGCGGTCGAAGGGAACGATGGTGGCGGAAAACCGCCCGTTGCTGAGCTTGGCCAGCTCCTGAGTCCAGAACGGCGCCTCGCGCTCCTGGTACTGGGACAGCGCCCCGAGGCTGCCGACCACCCGCAGCATGAAGGGTGCCGACACCGGCGCGGGCGCTGGCCCTTTCGGCGCAGTGGACGCCCCCGTCGTACTCGCCTTGGCCGGCACAGGGCTTTGCGCGGCGCCCAGCAAAGGCGCGCAGCAGAGCCAGGCCAGTGCCAGGCGGCACAGTGCGCGCGTCAGGAAATGGTGTTGCATGAAGGAACGCCGTAGTTCTTGTTGCCGTGTCGCCGCCAGAGATTTCTCCATCCCCGGCTTTTGTACCATCTTGCTGCGATTTGACCAATGGGGCGTGCTCTCGGCACGCCGCGCTTTACAACACCTTCGCCCGGCGGCACGGCCAGCCCGGGCCCGGCTCAGAGCCAGCCCGCCCGCCGAAAGCGGTAGTACAGGTAGCCGCACACGCCCAAAATCAGCAGCAGCGCCGCCGGGTAGCCATAGGCCCACTTCAGTTCGGGCATGCCTTCGAAGTTCATGCCCCAGATGCCGGCGAACGCGGTGCAGACCGCGAAGATACTGGCCCAGGCCGCCAGGCGCTTGGTGATCTCGTTCTCTTCGATGGTCACCATCGACAGGTTCACCTGGATGGCCGTGCCGATGGTGTCGCGCATCGCGTCGATGGAGCCGTTGATGCGGCTCAGATGGTCGAGCACGTCGCGAAAATAATCCTGCGAGCCCATGCACACCTGTGGCACGCGGCCGCCATGCAGCTTGCCCACGCCCTCCAGCAGCGGCGCCACCGCGCGCTTGAGCACCATGGCGCGGCGCTTGAGTTCGTACAGGCGCTGGATGTTGTTGTGCGGCGCGCCCTTGGTGAAGATCTGCTGCTCGATCTGCTCCAGCTCCACCTCCAGCGCATCGATCACCGGAAAGTAGCGGTCCACCACCGCGTCCATCAGCGCGTACAGCACGAAGCCCGCGCCGGTTCGCAGCAGTTCGGGCTGGCGCTCGCAGCGCTCGCGCACGCCCAGGAAACCCAGCTTGCTGCGGTTGCGCACCGAGAGCACGTAATTGGTGCCCACGAACACATCCACCTCCCCCACGTTGACGCCGCGCTCGGCATCGGGCTCGACCAGGTGCAGCACCGCGAACAGCGAGTTGCCGTACTCCTCGATCTTGGGGCGCTGGTGGCCGTGCTGCGCGTCTTCCACGGCAAGTTCGTGCAGGCCGAACTCCTGCTGCATCTCTTGCAGCTCCTGCGGCGTGGCATCGGCCAGCGCCACCCAGACGAAGCAGCCCGGCAGCGAAACGTAATCACTGATGTGATCGACCGAGATATCGGCCAGCTTGGCCCCGTTTTGGTAGGCAACGCAATTGATCAGCATCGGGGGGCAATCCAGTTCCTTGGCAACAGGCTGAATCTTGCCATGCCGGCGCTACGTTCCGGAGCTTCCGAGGTCCCGCGGAGGCAACGGCAAAAACGCCTGCACCCGGGCGTCGTAGTCCCAGCGTGTCAGCCGGTGGCGGGCGGGCAGAGCGCCCAGGCCGGGCACGCCCGCATCGCGCCGCTCCAGGGTCACGAGGCTGTTGGGGGCATGGGCGCGCAGGCGCACCGACACCGCCGTTCCCGCCCGTGCGGCCCACAGCCCGGGCAGCACTTCCGCCAGGCCGGGCTCATGGGCATGGCCGGACAGCAGCAGTTGCGCCCCGGCCTCGCGCCAGCGCGCCAGCGCCTCGCCTGCGCGATGGGGCCGGTGCTCGGTGTCGCTGGTGGGGTGCACCACCAGCGGGTGGTGGGTGACGACGATGCGCCAGCGGTCGCGCGGCGCCGCGGCCAGCCGCTCGGCCACCGCGTCGATCTGCGCATGGGACAGGCTGCCGCGCTCGTGCCGCCAGGGGCGCGTGGTGTTCACGCCTACGGCCAGGAAGCCGGCCACATCGCAGACCGGCTCCAGGTCGCGGCCCCACCAGCGTTCATAGCGGCGGTAGGCGCGGCCCAGGCGCTCCCACCAGGCAAAGAGCGGCACATCGTGGTTGCCGGGCATGACCAGCAGTTGCGGCACGGAGAGGCCCGTCAGAAATTCATGCGCCTGCGCGAACTGCTCCGCCGTGGCGCGCTGGGTGAGGTCGCCCGACACCACCAGCAACGACACGTCCAGCGTCTGCACCAGCCGGGCCACCGCCGCGCACACGCGCGGGTCGTGCGCACCGAAGTGCAGGTCCGACAGGTGCATGAGAACGCTCATCGCGGATCGCCGGCGTTGCGCGTTCAGCCCGCCGGGGCCAGGCCCGGCACGGCGGCCGGAGCGGCTTCGGGTTCCGGCTCGGTCTCGGTGACGGCGGCGACCGGCACGGCACCTTGCGTGGCCGGGTCGTCGTCACGTGCCGTGGCGGTGGGGGCCACCAGCCACAGCGGCCGGTCTTCCACCCGAAAACGCAGCGGCGGCGCCATCCATTCGCGCTCGCCGTCGAAAGCCACTTTCACGCGGTGCGGGCGCCAGGTGGGCTCCACCACCATTTCAGCGCAGGCGAGGCTGATGACGGCTTCGTCGCGCGCCAGTTGGCCGATGGCCGCGTTCCACACGGTGCGGGCCGTGGCCGCGCGGCTCTGGGGCTTGAGCAGCAGCACGGCCAGGTGATCGCCCTCGGCCACGTCCTGTGCCTGCGGAATGCCCAGGCGCTCCAGTTGCAGCGGGTTATTGCCCACGAACAGCGTGGACGCGAAAAACTCCTCCCGCGTGGGCGCTGCCACCCGGTGCTGGCGCAGCGCCACGCGCCAGCGTCTTGCGGACGCCGGCCTGAAAAAACTCCACACCGCCGAGACGATGGCCACCCAGCGCGATCGCCCGAATCGGCGCGACGCCAGTTCCCGCTCTTCCAGCAGACGCGGATACAGCCCCACGCTGGCGTTGACGAGGAACATGCGGTCGTTGACGAAGCCCACGTTCACGGGCCGCATGTCGCCCGCATCCATGGCATCGAAGATGTCATTGGCGGCCTGCTCGGGATCGAGCGACAGGCTTTGTTCTCGCGCGAAGTAGTTGAAGGTGCCCACGGGAATCACGCCCATGCGCACTTCGTGCTTCCATGCGGCCGTGGCCACCGCGTTGATGGTGCCGTCGCCGCCGGCCGCCACCACCAGACCGCCACTCGCCTTGGCGGCCAGCGCGGCCTCTTCGGCCGCCTGCACGATGCCGGCGCGCAGCGCGGGCACATGCCACTGCACTGCATTGCGCTGCAGCGGCGCCAGGGCTTCGAGCCGGGTGCGCAACTGCGCATGGTCGGCCCCCGGCCGGTGGGGCACCACCAGATGGATCGGGCCGCGCCCTCGGGGCATGGACGCTGGCAGGTCGTTGGATGGCATGTGAGAAGGCTTTCGGGGGAGAAGGTCCCGGCCGCGCAGCTGGTGAGAGCCGTGCTCGCGGCAGGCGCCCGCACGGCGGGACGCCCGATTCTGCACATGGCCGCGACAGGGCCCGCATCGGCAGGCAGGCGCACCCCTTGTCAGCCATGGCCGACAGGCCCGAACACGTCCGCGCGGAGTGCAGTCGGAGCACGACAAACCCCGATGCGCCTCCGGGAATTACGGTGGACCCAGCCTCCGCTCCTGCCACCATTGGCGCCCTGCCCACTCTCTTGCCGTGATCCATGCCCCTGCCCTGCCGCTGCCATCGCCCTGCCCGCTCGCCGTGGCCCCACGCTACGCTGCGGACCATTTCGCCCAAGGGGAACGCATGATGGACGCGCAGTCCATGGCCCTGTGGGCCGCATCGCACCCGCTGACGGTCTGGGCAGGCGGCATGGCGATAGGGCTGTTGGTGGCCATGGCCCTCTGGGCCGCCACGGGCCCGCTGCACACCCATGGCGCCCGCTGGGCCGCGCCCTGGGCCGAGCGCTGGACGGCGCCGCAGCATGCCGGGCCGCGGCTCCTGGCCACCCTGTTCGTGGCGGCCCTGTTGCTGCTGGCCTGCGCCCAGGCCCTTGCCGCATTGGCTGAGGAATGGGCCGCACCCACCACCTGGGCCCTGCTGGACCAGACGCTGGCCGACACCCTGCGTACCACCGCCAGCGTCGCCACGCTGACGCTGTTCGCCAAACTCACCCACGCTGGCGACGTCGCCGTGCTCACGGTGCTGACCGTGGCCGTGGCCGCCGCGCTGTGGCTGCGCCGCTACCGGCTGCTTGCCCTGGGCTGGCTGGCCGCGATGATCGGCAACGGCCTGCTCACGCGGGCTTTCAAATACACCTTCGAACGCGTGCGGCCGGTGCACACGCAAGAGATCTCCACGGCCGACGGATTCAGCTTTCCCAGCGGGCACAGCAGCGCCTCGCTCGTGGCCTACGGAATGCTCGCCTACCTGGCGCTGCGCCTGCTGCCCGCGCGGTGGCACCTGCCCGCCGTGCTGCTGGCCGTGGCCACCGTGTTCACCGTGGGCTGGAGCCGCGTGGTGCTGCAGGTGCATTTTGCGAGCGACGTGCTCGCCGGCTGGCTCACCGGCGGCGCCTGGCTGGCCTGCTGCGTGATGGTGATGTCAGGCGTCGGGCACTGGCATCGGTCCCGGTCGGCCACGTTGGCTTGAAGGCACGTTAGAACACCAGGCTGCCGCCAAAGCGGCCTCGTCTTCCGTCAACGCGTGGCGCGCCCGGCGCGGTCCGCCGCCACCGACAGCCCGAACACCGCCAGCCCGCCCAACGCCAGCAGCACGCCCACCCAGCCTGTGGAGGTCCACCCCAGGCCGGCCGTGATCGCCACGCCGCCCAGCCAGGCGCCCAGCGCGTTGGCGCAGTTGAACGCCGAATGGTTGAGGGCCGCGGCCAGCGTCTGCGCATCGCCCGCCACGTCCATCAGGCGGATCTGCAACGCCGGCCCGATGGCGACGATGGTGCCCAGCAGGAACGTGGCCGCCGCCGCCGTGGCGACATGGTGCGCCGCGAACACGAAGCCGCCCAGCACCGCGATGGACCACAGCAGCAGGCCCCCGATCGTGCGCATCAGCGACTTGTCGGCCAGCCGCGCGCCCACCAGGTTGCCTGCCACCATGCCCGCGCCGAACAGTGCCAGCACGATCGGCACGCCGGACACCGGCAGCCCGGCCACTTCCGTCAACGTGGGCTTGATGTAGCTGAACACCGAAAACATGCCCCCGAAGCCGATCGCCCCGATGCCCAGGGTGAGCCACACCTGCTTGCGCCGCAGCGCATCCAGCTCGCGCCACGGGCTGGCGCCCTCGGCCGGCGCCTGGTAGGGCACGCCCCGGCGCACCATGGCCATGGCAGCCACCGCGATCAGGCCCACGAACACGAAAGCCGCGCGCCAGCCGAACACCTGCCCCAGCCACGCCGCGATCGGCACGCCCAGCAGCGTCGCCCCGGTCAGCCCCAGCATCACCAGCCCCACCGCGTGGGCGCGCCGGCCGGGCGGCGCCAGCGATGCAGCCACCAGCGCCGCCACTCCGAAATACGTGCCGTGGGGCAACCCCGTCACGAAGCGCAGCAGATTGAGCGACAGATACCCCGGCGCCAGGGCCGATGCGAAATTGCCTAGGGCATACACGCCCATCAGCGCGATCAGCAAGGCCCGCCTCCCCCAGCCGGCCGCCATCACCGCCAGCACCGGCGCGCCGATCACCACGCCCAGTGCATAGGCGCTGATCACATGCCCCGCCTGCGGAATGCTCACCCCGATGTCGCGCGCCACCTCGGGCAGCAGGCCCATGATGACGAACTCGCCGGTGCCGATGGAAAAGCCCCCCAGGCCCAGCGCCAGCACAGCGCGCATCAGCGTGCGGTCGTCGCGCACTGGGGCATCGGAGGGAGCGGCCGCCGGAACATCGGCGGAGCTAGAAGGCATGGAAGGCGTGGTCATGGAAAGGACGGCGTGCACGCCCGCAGCCCTGTCATTCAAAGCGACCAGGGCGGCAGGCGGGAATGGGAAAAATCAGGGTTAACCCGCAGGCCGTTGACCATATCACGCCAGGCTTCCGCCCTTCGGAAGGGAGGTTTTGCAGGGAGATCCACCGGTTTCGCCGGCCGCCGCTAAGCTTGGCGACGACCATTGATCCCCTGTCCATCAGTCAGCGTTACCCAACCAACCCAAGGAGTCCCGCATGAGCGACCAACCCTGGCACGGCGTCCGCGTGCTGGCCTTCGACATCTTCGGCACCGTGGTGGACTGGCACGGCAGCATCGTGCGCGAGGTGCAGGCCCTGTACCCGCAAGTGGATGCCGACGCCTTCGCCCTCGCCTGGCGCGACGGCTACCAGCCCGCCATGCAGCGCGTGCGCAGCGGCGAACTGGGCTGGACCCGCATCGACGAACTGCACCGCCTGATCCTCGACGACATGCTGCCCCGCTTCGGCCTGCAGCACCTGACGGAAGCCGAGCGCCAGCACCTGAACCGCGTATGGCACCGCCTCGACCCCTGGCCCGACAGCGTGGAAGGGCTGCAGCGGCTCAAGCGCCAGTACACGATCACCACGCTCTCCAACGGCAACATCGGCCTGCTGACCGACATGGCCAAGCGCGCCGGCCTGCCCTGGGACTGCGTGCTGAGCGCCGAAGTGTTCCGTGCCTACAAGCCCGACCCGGCGGTGTACCTGGGCGTGGCCCGCACATTCGACCTGGTACCCGAGCAGGTCATGCTGGTGGCGGCGCACCACGAAGACCTGGCGGCGGCGCGGGAATGCGGGCTGCGGACCGCCTACATCGAGCGGCCATGGGAATTCGGGAAGGCGCGGCCGAAGGACGTGTCACCGCAGGCAGGGAACGATTGGCATGCGGAGAGTTTGATGGGGCTGGCGGAGCGATTAGGGGCGTAAGCGGCACTTGGGCGGCGGGACTAATAGTCTCGTGGCGATGATGAGACTCGATGGCGTTAAGGTCGCCCGATGAGCAAACGGAAAACCTCCGACTATCTTCAAACGGCAACGATCTGGTTTGCCTGGGCTTGCTGGGCCATCGCCTACTGGCAGTCGAACTGGTGGTGGGTGGCGGGGTCCATGGTCCCTTATCTTCTTTCGCAGAGTTTCGGTCACTTCATAAACAAAGACGCGGGTAAAGACTGAACTGCTTTCACTGATCTCGCCGCGTAATACAACCAAGCATTTACAGGGCTAAAAGGGCCGTCATGCAACCAAATTACATCTCTCATCGAGAGCTTCTGGCAGAAAGAATGCCAGAGATAAATGCAAGCTGGTCAGTGATTGAGCGCTTCGCTTTAACCTTCGATGGTTACAAGCACTGGGGCAGCAGCGAACGCTGCGCGGAAGTAGCGAACTCCCGTAGAAACAGCACGATGACAGAACTAAGAACTTGCTTGTTTTATGAGCAGCGTCGATGGCGACACATTGGAGAGCAGCCCGACGAAGGCAGTCTTCGATATATCAATGAATTGCTCGAACAGATCCGTGCTCGTGTTCAACTGGCCAATTACCTAATGGCCTGAGCGCGTTCCAGTATCCACGTGTACGCCAAACCTAGGCTCTATCCTCCCGCCACCATCCCCTGCACGAACCGCTGCACCCGCGCATCGAACTCCGCGCTCGTCGCGGTGAACTCGACCCCCGCCAGCACTTGATTGCCCACCGGTTTGAGCGTGACCACGCGGGCGTACACATCGCGGGCCTGGTACTGCACCAGGGGTAGGTCGAACGACAACCGCAACTCGCCGTGCAGCGGCGCGGCGCCGCTCAGCTCCAGGAGCGCGCCGTGGTAGCCCATGTCGCGCAGGATGCAGGGCTCGGCGTGGGGCATGACCATGCCGTCCTGCACCAATTGCCAGGTGCACGGCAGGCGGGCCTCCACGCGGTGGCTGCGGCGGAACTCCTGGCGGGGCACCTTGAGTTTTCGGCTGGGCACGGCGACGAGTTCGCGCATGGACAAAGGCTCCGAGCGCCCCTTCACGAACACCTGCACGGGCGGCGCGACGGAGGCCATGCTCCAGCAGCGCTGGTACACCGCTTCGCTCACCAGCACCTGGCCACGCAGGGCGAAGGTGCGCAGTTGCTGGGCTTCGATGACCACATCGCCCAGCAGAACGGGGGATTGGCGCATGCCGGCCGATGGGCCGAAGCCTCCCACCAGCGCAGGGCCGCAGGCGATGCCGATGCCGAGATAGATGGAGGGAAGGCGGTCTTGCAGGAAAGCGTCGTTCAGGTCGCGAACGGCCATCTGCAATGCCAGGGCGCACATGGCGGCGCGGTGCACGTCGTCTTCGGCCGGGTTGGCGTTGCCGGCCAGCCCGAAGACCACGGCACCAGCGTCGCCGGTCAGGTGATCCGCTTCAGCGCCGTAGCGGGCGAGCACGCCGTGCACGCAGGCCAGGATGCGCTCGACCCATGGCAGGGATTGCTCGGGCGGCAGGTGCGAGGCGATCTGCGAGAAGTCGCGCAGGCCGATCTTCAGCAGGGTGACTTCGCGCGGCTGCAGGTGCGGGCCGCCTTGCGGTGCCAGTGCCTGCGCCTGCGTTTGGGCCCGCGCCGGCAGCGGGGTGTCCGGCGCCGCCGGGGAATCGCCAGGGGGGAGAGAGGACATGGGAGCGCGTTGCTTTCTCTTCGGGGGGCCTTTTGGTGCGTGTGCCGCGCTGGCCCATCGGCCTTGACGGCGAGGAATGGACCCTGGCTGCGCGGTGGGCGCTCGTGAAGCAAAGCATAGAGGCCCCGCGTTGCCACGGTCAAGCGCGCGGGCGGGCCTGCGGCCCGACGTGGTGGGCCGGCACCACGGATGGGTGGATGAAGATGGGTGCGCAGGCTGCAGGGCGGGCGGGCCGACCGTGCGCGACGCGCCTCAGATGGCCACGAGCTGCCGCACGCCCTTGGCCTGCATTTCCGAACCGGGCCCGCGGGCGATGACTTCGCCGCGCTCCATCACCAGGTATTCGTCGGCCAGCTCTTCGGCGAAGTCGTAGTACTGCTCGCACAGCAGGATGGACACGGGGTGCCCGTCCAGCCCCTCGCTGGCCAGTTGGCGGATCACGCGGCCGATGTCTTTGATGATGCTGGGCTGGATGCCTTCGGTGGGCTCGTCCAGGATCAGCAGGCGCGGGCTGGGCGCGAGCGCGCGCGCGATGGCGAGCTGCTGCTGCTGCCCGCCCGACAGGTCGCCGCCGCGCCGGCCGAGCATTTGCTTGAGCACCGGGAACAGGGTGTAGAGGTGGCTGGGAATGGGGGTGGAGCCGCTTTTGTAGGCCAGGCCCATGCGCAGGTTTTCCTCGACGGTGAGGCGGCCGAAGATTTCGCGGCCCTGGGGGACGAAGCCGATGCCGGCGCGGGCGCGGTCGTAGGGCGTGCGGGTGTGGATGGGCTCGCCTTCCCAGGTGATGGTGCCGCTCTTGATGGGGACGAGGCCCATGAGGCTTTTGAGCAGGGTGGTCTTGCCGACGCCGTTGCGGCCCAGGAGGACGGTGACTTTGCCGGGGGAGGCGGTGAGGCTCACGTCTCGGAGGATGTGGGAGCCGCCGTAGTACTGGTGGAGGTTTTGGACGGTGAGCATGGTGATCTGATGTTTTTTTGGCTTGGCGCCCTAGGGTTTATTGGTTCGGTTGCTATTGTTTTTGTAGTGGCTTTTGTTTTGGGTTCCGGGGCCGGGTCTCGGCCCGGCGGCCGAGGTACTTTTCTTTGCTTCGCCAAAGAAACGTACCCAAAAGAAAGGCGACCCTGCTGGGTGCGTCCCTGCGCTTCGCTTCGGGAAACCTGTGGTGCTCGGGTGCGGGGTACGCCGTGGAACTCGCTTCGCGCTGCGCGCTGCGCTCAAACAGCCACGGCGAGTCAGTTCACGAAGCAGGTGTGTCCTGCGGCACACCTGCCCACCCCGCACCCTGCGCTCCTCGGCGCACCCAGAAGGGCACCCAACCCCGCCATCCGGGCCATTGCTTCGCTCGGCCCCCGGTGCGCGAGCGCGTTGCGCCGCGCACACCTGGCCGAGCGAAGCAATGGCCCGTGTGGGATGTCGGACTGTCGGGTTCCCTTCTGGCCGTGCCGAGGAGCGCAGCGGCTGGCGGGAAAAGGGCCGCGCGCTGTCTGAGCGCAACGCAGTGAAGCGAGTTTGCGCGGACCCCGCCAGCCGCGAGCACCGCAGGTTGCCCCGGAGCGAAGCGCAGGGGACACGGACAGTAGGGTCGCCTTTCTTTTGGGTACGTTTCTTTGGCGAAGCAAAGAAAAGTACCTCGGCCGCCGGGCCGAGACCCGGCCCCGGAACGTAACCAGCAAGCAACTTGGCAAAAAAACTCACGGCCTCACCGCCCCAAATAAACCTCAATCACCCTCTCATCCCCCTGCACCTGATCCAACGTCCCCTCCGCCAACACCGCCCCATCGCACAACACCGTCACCTTCTCCGAAATCGTCCGGATGAACGACATGTCATGCTCCACCACCATCAGCGAGTGCCGCCCTTTCAGGGTCAGAAACAGCTCAGCCGTCCGAGCCGTCTCCTCATCCGTCATCCCCGCCACCGGCTCGTCCAACAGCAGCAGCTTCGGGTCCTGCATCAGCAGCATTCCGATCTCCAGCCACTGCTTTTGTCCATGGCTCAAATTGCCCGCCATGCGCGCCACGCTGTCGGCCAGGTGGATGGTGTGCAGCACTTCGGCCAGCCGGTCCGACTGCGCGGAATCCAGGCGAAAGAACAGGCTCGACGCCACGCCTTTGTGCGTTTTCAAGGCCAGTTCCAGGTTCTCGAACACGGTGAGCTGCTCGAACACGGTGGGCTTCTGGAACTTGCGGCCGATGCCCACGCCAGCGATCTCGGGCTCGTTGTGGCGCAGCAGGTCGATGGTGCTGCCGAAGAACACGGTGCCTCGATCGGGCCGGGTCTTGCCGGTGATGATGTCCATCATGGTGGTCTTGCCCGCGCCGTTGGGGCCGATCACGCAGCGCAGCTCGCCCGGCGCGATGTCCAGGTTCAGGCCGTTGATGGCCTTGAAGCCATCGAAGCTCACGTGCACGTCTTCCAGGTACAGGATGCGGCCGTGGGCCACGTCCACCTCGCCGGGCACGGCCACGCGCGAAAAGCCTGCGGCGCGGCCGCCGGACGCGGTCTGGCCGGTGGGTGCGCCAGCGGCGGGGTGCTTCAGGCGGCGCGCGCCCTCTTCCATCAGGTCGGGGGTCATTGCGCACCGCCTTTCCGCAGCCGCTTGATCCAGTCGATGGCACCGCCCGGCTTGCGCAGCAGGCCGACCACGCCTTGCGGCAAAAACAGGGTGACGGCGATGAACAGCGCGCCCAGAAAGTACAGCCAGAACTCCGGCGCGGTGACGGTGAGCCAGCTCTTGGCGCCGTTCACCAGAAAGGCGCCCACGATGGGCCCGATGAGCGTCGCGCGCCCGCCCACCGCCGCCCACACAGCGATTTCGATGGAGTTGGCGGCGCTCATCTCACCGGGGTTGATGATGCCCACCTGCGGCACGTAGAGCGCACCGGCCACGCCGCACATCATGGCGCTGATGGTCCAGATGGTGAGCTTGTACGGCAGCGGCGAATAGCCCGAGAACATGACGCGCGTTTCCGCATCGCGCACCGCCTGCAGCACGCGGCCGAATTTGCTGCGCACCAGCCAGCGACCCAGCAGGAACGAGCCCAGCAGCGCCAGCCCCGTGAGCACGAACAGCAGCATGCGCATGTTCTGCGTGGCGATCGGCTGCCCCAGGATGCGCTTGAAATCGGTGAAGCCGTTGTTGCCGCCGAAGCCCGTCTCGTTGCGAAAGAACAGCAGCATGGCGGCGTACGTCATGGCCTGCGTGATGATCGAAAAATACACGCCCTTGATGCGCGAGCGGAAGGCGAAGTAGCCGAACACGAAGGCCACCAGCCCCGGCACGGCCACGACGAGCACCAGCGTGGCGGCGAAGCTGTCGGACAGCGCCCAGTGCCAGGGCAGCTCCTTCCAGTCGAGGAACACCATGAAGTCGGGCAGATCGCTCTGGTAGTTGCCGTCGCGGCCGATCTGGCGCATGAGGTACATGCCCATCACGTAGCCACCCAGCGCGAAGAACAGCCCGTGGCCCAGGCTCAGGATGCCGGTGTAGCCCCAGATGAGGTCCATGGCCAGCGCGCAGATGGCGTAGCACATGATCTTGCCCAGCAGCGCCACGGCGTAGTCCGACAGGTGCAGCGGGCTGCCAGCCGGCAGCCACAGGTTGAGCACCGGCGCCACGGCGCACACGGCGATGAGCGCGGCGATGAAGGCCGACCAGCCGGGGCGGGTGAGCAGCGGCGCGGCGGCGGGCAGGGAAATCTCCCGCGGGGATGCGGCGTGGATGGTGGTGGCGTTGTTCATGCTTCACGCCCTTTCATGGCGAAGATGCCTTGCGGGCGCTTCTGGATGAA
>Ga0308157_10006309_pt1 | contig 14299 bp, 16 predicted proteins | sample PhyBR1_FD_201035 | JGI IMG/M metagenome (GOLD analysis project Ga0308157, IMG submission 201035) | Phyllosphere microbial communities from UC Gill Tract Community Farm, Albany, California, United States - DLSLB.R1 | ecosystem: Host-associated > Plants > Phyllosphere > Unclassified | place: USA...
AAGGCGGTGAATGGGTTTACACGCCACGCTGGTATGGCGAAAAGCCAGACAAATAGAGAAAGCAAAAAGGCAGGGATTTCCCTGCCTTTTTAATGCATTAAGCGATTTTATTGAATCACTTCTTTTTCGACTTCTTTGGTGCAGGCGCAGCCGATGCTGCCTGAGCAGCAGCAGCCTCTGCTGCAACCTGATCCGCGCTCTTTGGCGACGTATCGATGACCGAGCGAACAGAACCATTGGCGGAAACCTGACAAACTGCCGTACGCAGATCGACCTTCAGATCAACATCCGTGCCGCCGCCTGCACCGGGACGCGAATTAACCGCGCTGATGACGCGCTCTGGCAGGAAGTACTTGTTCGCAGCAGCCGTGATGCAAGGTTGCGCGAGTGACGAATCAACCGTCGATGTCGGTATAAAACGCGGCAGAGAAATCGTCGGGGCCGTCACAGGCGCCTCGGACTTGCCGGGAACCGTTGCGTTCTGCGTCGTTGTTGTACAAGCTGCAGCCAGTGGAGCCAACATCGCGATAACAAGGAAACGGGCTCCGGTGCGGGCGCGTCCGTACATGATCAACCTCATAGGATTTGCTGAATAGCTAAAAATTTAATTTTGATAACTATTCGCTTTTAGCCGATTGTCGAGTGGCAGGAAGGCCACATTGCCTGTTTTTCGTTGAGCATCCCCAACAGCGTGTTCATTGTTTCGTGAATATCCAGTTCAGCATCTCGCGCCAGTCGCTCATGCGAATGGGCGTACCGTGGTTGCCGCTTTCAAAACGACGAAACTGAACGGGATAGCCCGGCGCGCGTTTGGCAATATCGCGATAAAACGCTTCCTGCTTATCAATGGCGAAGATCGGATCACGACTGCCATGGTTGAAAAATACCGGAACACGCTTTTTGAAGGCAGGCGATTTGAAAAAGTTCTCGTCCCACAATGATCCCAAAAGAATAATACCGGCAAGCTGATTCCCGGCTTTTTCGTTAGACGCTATGCGCCAGCAAAGCGCCCCGCCCTGCGATCCGCAGGCAAGGATAAGCGGTGCAGATGGCGATGTTGCTTTTGCAGCTTCAATCAGCCCAGCGATCTGCGCTTCGCCCGTTGCAGCAAAATCCTTAAAATCCGGCGTGAGATAAAGCCCACCGTTCAGAGCTGCCAGATTTTTGACGCGGTTGAAATTGCCGCCGAAGGTGAAATCATTCATGCCTTGCAGACGGTTGCCACCGCGCCCATGCAGGTAGATGACGATAAACGATGCGCCTTCGCGCTTGCCCGCCGCCATAGCCTTGACCGGACCTGCCGCAGTCTGAAACGTGACATCCTTTTGATATGCACGTGCTTTCAGAGAAACATAGGCATCCTTGACGCGCTTTTCCGGCACGGCATCGCGACCGTTAATGTCACGCATTTCGTTGTAATCAATGACTTTGTAATTGCCGTTGTCAGTGCTGCTTAAAACAGACGGATAGGCAAAGTAACTATCCTTGAACGGCGGAAGCGGTCCTTGCGCGAAGGCAGACGTGACAAAGGACAATAACAGCCCCGCACATAATCCAGCCCGTTTACGCATTGTGCCTCCCAAAATCACATTCAAAGCTCAAGCTTATGATAACGGCGATTGAGATAAATCAGCGCCTCTTCATCGCTATTGGAGCGCAGGCCCACCACTTCGCCAAACAGCACATGATGGGTTGAATGATCCTGCACGCTCACCACCCGGCAATCAAATACCGCCAACGCGCCTTTAAGCGTCGGGGCGCCGGTTGCGAGCATGTCCCAATCGGCCAGCTCAAAACGTTCATCCTGTGTCATACCGATCCGGCCTGAAAACGCATCGGCAAGCTGCTGATGGGGTCCGGCCAGTGTGTTAACCGCAAACACTGCATTTTTAATAAAAAGCTGATTGTCTGGATGGGCTTTTTGCAAACAAATCAGAACTGTTGGCGGATTATCAGACACCGAACAGGATGCCGTCAGAGTAAGCCCGCGTCTTCCCGCAGTACCGGCAGTCGTTACAAGTTGCACCGCACCGGCATAATGGCTCATCGCATCGCGATAACTCTTCGGTTCAACCGGCAAAGTATTTGGGGGAATATTCTTATCAATTTGCACGTAACCAAGCATCCGTATTGTCTGTCAGGCTTCCGCAGAACAATCTCTGTTTGCCTGTATACATATACGGGCATTGCACAAAGGCGAGGAAACCGCTACCCACTTTTCGTTGAATTATCCATGAAATATATGAAGAAGATAAATCGCGTGATCAACCCAGAGCAATTCCCGGAAAAAATAAGAGTGGTTTTCCGCCCGGAATTGTGCACGTTCAACTTCACGAAGCTGCTCGTAACCACCTTATCGGCTTTCACGATGCTTTGCCTGCCTTCGCTGGCACAGGATAATACCACAGAAATACGCATCGGAATTGCTGCTCCGTTAAGTGGTGGATTTGCTCCGCTGGGAAATCAGCTTGTCGATGGCGCGCGCGTGGCAGCAACGGCGAAAAACACTCAGCTTATCGTCGCAGACGATCGTTGTGATGCAGCAGGTGGCAAGGCAGCGGCCGAGACCTTCGTTAAAGAAAACGTAGCGATTGCGACAGGCTTTCTGTGTTCCGAGGCACTGGAAGCAGCGCTTCCGGTTTTGAACCAGCAAAATATTCCCATCATCGCCACTGGTGTGAGTGATTCAACACTGACCGAAAAGCGCGCCTCCACGCCATTTTCTATTTTCAGGCTTACAACGGGACTGGATAAGGAAACACGCGCGACAGGCAGCTTTCTGGGAAGTATGTGGCGCGCGCAGCCTTTCGCCGTGATTGATGACGGTACTATTGAAGGCCGCGAACGCGCAGCAAAGGTTCTTGCAAGCCTCAAGGAACAGCAGCTTCAACCCGTTTTCACCGACACTTATCGTCCCGGCCTCGAAAACCAGAATGCGCTGGTTTCCCGCCTGCGCCGTGCAGGCGCAACCCATGTCTATGTCGGCGGAGAGCGCGACGATATTGCCGCCATCGGCGCAAGTGCGGCAGCGCTTAAATATCCACTCGTGATCGCTGGCGGCAGCGTATTGAATGCGGCACCCGGCACGCAGCCATTATCCAGTGAAACGCTGATGATTGCGCCGCTAAAGCCACAGGATCTGCCGACAGCTAAACCAGCCGTCGATGCAATCAATCAGGCAGGAAAACTGCCTGAAGCCTACGCGGTCATGGGCTATGCAACAATTGAACTGGCAGCCAATGCGATCAGTCGGGCAGCAAGCCAAAAGCAGCCGCTCATTGATATGCTGCGCGAAAATTCATTTGAAACCGTGCTTGGCACGCTCAAATTCGATGCCAATGGCATGCGTACCGACAATCCAAACCGCCTGCAACGCTACGATGGAACGCGTTTTATAACAGCCGACTGAAAAGCCCCAAAAGGCTGGAGATAATCAGCAAACCTGTCATCACGCTCATCAAAGACCAGAACAATTTCAATGCCGCACCAATATCTTTGGCATCGGCATCGCGCTTGCCATCTCTATTGAGCATCGGCCCATCGACTTTTTCCGCGCCATATTGCCGAGGACCAGCAAGAGCAAGCCCGAGAGCACCCGCAAAAGCAGATTCGGGCCAGCCTGCATTGGGCGAGCGATGCAGCCGCGCATCCCGCCACATCACGGAAAATGCGCGTTTTCCGGTCTCTCTGTTATGGGTTAAGGCTGCGGTCAAAGCCGTCAGCAATCCGGTTAGCCTTGCCGGAATATAATTCACCACATCATCAAGACGCGCTGCAAAACGCCCAAAATGCCGGTAACGTTCATTCAAATGGCCAATCATTGAATCAGCTGTATTGATCAGCTTATAGGCCAGAAGCCCCGGCAAGCCGCCAATCAGAAACCAGAAGGCAGGAGCCACGATGCCATCCGAGGCATTTTCAGAAAGACTTTCGATTGCTGCACGGCTGACGCCACCTTCATCCAGATGTTCTGGATTGCGCCCGACGATCATGGAAACAGCCCGGCGGCCGCCCTCAATCCCCTCGTCGCGCAAGCCATTTGCGACCGCCAACACATGATCCGCGAGGCTTTTCTGTGCAAGGAAAACCGCGACAATCACAATCTCTATCAGCGCACCTGCGGTTCCGAGAAACGGAAGCAGATATTCAAGCGCCAAGCCGATGATCACGCATAATGCAACCAGCCCGATCGTCAGCCACATGCCATTGCGCCGCAATGCCTGCACTGAAAGATTATGATTGTTGAAGCGCTTTTCGCCCATGCTGATCGCTTTTCCAAACAGCACGACAGGATGGGTAAACTTCTGCCAAAGCAGCGGCGGATCACCGACAATGCGATCCAGAATAAGCGCCAGCGACAGGACAATAAACTTAATTTCCATAAACTTCGCCAGCTTTCCTGAATCAATATTTCAAACGGAAAATATCACGCAATGCCTGCTCAAGACGTATAAGTTCCGCCTCATCGAAAGCTAAACCAATGCGCAGCCATTGCGGTGCATAGGCGAACTTTCGCACCAGAATATGTCTTTCACAAAGCGCGTCATAAATCGCATGGGCGTTGGGATGCTCAATCAAAGCAAAGAGATCAGTAGCCGCAAGATCTTTCAAACCGCATCGCTCAAGAACTGCCGCAAGTTCGGCGCGTCTATGGTCAATACGAGCACGAAATCCCAGCAACTCGGCATCGCTCATAAAGGCATGTTCGGCAATCGCCAATGCGGGACCGGAAACAGCCCATGGACCGAGCCGCGCAGTGACCTTCTCAACAATATCAGCACTTGCCAGCAGGAACCCAAGACGCACACCTGCAAGGCCAAAGAACTTGCCGAAAGACTTCAGCACCATCATAGGTGCGTTAGCAGCGTGTGCCGCGACACTCATTTTCATATTCGTGTCAGCAAAGGCTTCATCGACAACCAGAAACCCGCCCCGCGCGCCGAGCATCGTTGCCAGATCAAGCAGATCGGCCGGCCCGACGACCCGCCCCGTCGGGTTATTTGGATTAACAATGGCCACCACACGCGCATGATCAGGAATATCATCAAGCGTTGCACATTCGGCAACATTCCAGCCAGATGCCACAAATGACGCGGCGTGCTCCTGATAGGTCGGGCCTAAAATTGCGACTGTTGAGGCTTTAACAAGCGTTGGGATAAGCTGAATAAGCGCCTGCGTTCCGGGAGCAGCCACAATGGGTGCATCATCCACAACACCATAATAACGACGCGCCGAAACAAGCGCACGCTGCAATAGCCATTCATCGGGCAAGCGATTCCAGAGTGCTGGTGAAAAATCCGGCAATGGAAAATGCTCGGGATTAATGCCGGTTGAAAGATCAAGCCAATCTTCTGGCTTTCCGCCAAAGCGTGAAATAGCACGATCCAGCGCGCCGCCATGTTCAATATGCGTATTCACGCATCATCTCCGATAAAATCGATCACGTGCATGAATGAGCCGGAAACAGAGCCAACACGCAGACCAGCCTCGCCCTGCTCTTCGCCCACGGCATCACGCACTTTGAAAAGCCGCGCCGCATCACCCTCACGCACAATGCTCGCATAATGAAACTCATGCGCCTTGAGCGGCATTTGCCACGGTGAACCCGCAAGCGGCTCAAGCAAGCGATAGCCCAGATGCAACTTTCGTTTGTCAAAGCTTGTCTCAAGCGGCAGAAGCCCGAGCATTGCATGAGTTTTACCGCTGGCATCTTCAAGCGTTTCGCCCAGCACCATATAGCCACCGCATTCGCCATAAATGACAACGCCTTTTGCTGCCGCCGCTTTCATCGCACTCTTGAAATTCTGAGCAACGGCGAGCTGCTCGGCAAACAATTCAGGGTAACCGCCCGGCAGATAGATCGCATCGGCGCTTTCGTCGGGCGCTTCATCCGCCAGTGGCGAAAAGAACGAAATCTCCGCTCCACGTCTGCGCCAGCCTTCAAAAAGATGCGCATAGGCAAAAGCAAACGCATCGTCCCGCGCCATTGCAATGCGGCTTCCCAATGGTTTAAGCCTTGGCACGTTGGCCATAGCCGCATGTCGCTTTGGTCCCGACCAGATATGCTGTAGCGCCGCAAAATCGATGTACTCTTCCATCACATCGGCTGCATGATTGAGGAATCGTTCCAGATCGGCATGCTCACCTGCCTGAACCAGCCCCAGATGGCGTTCGGGCAAGACAAGTGCTGCATCACGCGGGATAGCGCCAAGCACGGCAATGCCAAGTGGCTTTAAAGCTTCGCGCAGCATCATTTCGTGGCGCGGACTACCCACTCGATTGAGCACAAGACCGGCAATCAGCACATCCTTGCGAAACTGGCTAAAACCGGAAACAAGCGCTGCAATCGAATGCGATTGACGGGCACAATCGACCACCAGCACGACAGGAAAATCAAGCATTTTTGCAAGATCAGCCGAAGAGCCTGTGCCATCCATTGCACCATCGAACAGTCCCATCATGCCTTCTGCAACGAGCAGCTTATTGCCTTCACTGATGCGCGACGACAGGGCGCTGATGAGTTCGGGCCGCATGCCCCAAGGATCAAGATTGAAACATTCCGCACCACTTGCGGCCTTATGATACGCTGGATCGATATAATCCGGCCCTGCCTTGACCGGAGCCAGAGCAACGCCCCGACGCCTGAAAGCGCGCAGCAGACCAAGCGTGATTGTTGTTTTGCCTGACGCGGAAGCAGATGCCGCAATCATGAAGCAGTTCATGCGCTTCGTTCCTCATTGCGATGAAGTGGATCGCTTATCAGTTCACGCCCACCCGCAGCGCCCATCCAGTCAAGGCCGTTACGCAGCCGAACCACTTCACCCACGACCACAATTGCAGGCGGATTAAGACCAGATGCTTCCACGTCGGTACTTGCACGCGACAATGTTGTCTCCAAAACCACCTGTTCCGGCAAGCTGGCATTGCAGACAAAAGCCACAGGCTCATGGGGCGAACGCCCGGCAGCCATCAGTCGTGACGTGATGAGGTCGATATGCATCATCGCCATATACATCACGATAACCGGAGATGTTTTGGCAATACCGTCCCAATTGATACCATCAGGCATCGATCCGGTTGCGTCATGTCCCGTCAGGAAGGTGACAGACTGGTTTATATCGCGATGCGTGACCGCAATACCTGCATAGGCGAGCCCGCCAATGCCTGCGGTAATCCCCGGTACAATTCGAAACGGCACGCCATATTCAACAAGGGTCAGCGCTTCTTCGGCACCGCGCCCGAACACGAATGGATCGCCCCCCTTGAGCCGCAAAACCTTTTTTCCCTGCTTTGCCAGTTCCACCAGCCGCAAGGAAATGTCACGCTGTTTTGGCGATGGTTTTCCACCGCGCTTGCCGGCATATTCAATGCTCGCATCATCACGCTTGAGCGTGAGGCAGACCTCATCCACCAGCGCGTCATAGACGATCACATCGGCCTGCTGTAGCGCATTAACAGCATGAAGCGTTAGCAAACCGGGATCACCCGGACCCGCTCCCACAAGCCAGACATGCCCCGCCTGCATCGAAGGCAAACTCACTTTGCTCTTCGCTACAACACATGCTGGGGTATGTTCAGGTTTGTTCATTCTCATCAACCATAACTTTATCTGGCGGCACAGCTATCAGATACATTATAAGGCGTCCATGAACGATGAAACCGAACCATCAAATAACGCTACCCAAAAAGTCGAACTGCGTCGCGGCTGGACGACTGGTGCCTGTGCGACAGCGGCCACCAAGGCAGCTCTAACAGCACTCATCACCGGCGAGTTTCCCGATCCCGTCGGCATCATCCTGCCAAAAGGCGATGTGCCCTATTTCCAGCTTGCTTATGAAGGTCTGGGCGAAGGCTATGCCATGGCAGGCATCGTCAAGGATGCAGGTGACGACCCCGATGTGACGCATGGCGCGACAATCATTTCAACCGTCTTCCCTGCCCCGCCCGGCACGGGCATTCTGTTTCAGGCTGGCGAAGGGGTTGGCACAGTCACACGGCCGGGGCTGCAAATCCCTCCGGGTGAAGCGGCCATTAATCCGGTTCCGCGCCGCATGATGACAGAAATCTGCGAACAGATTTGCGCGAAATATGGCTTGCCTGCTGATCTTGTCATTACGATTTCGGTTCCCGGTGGCGAGGAAATCGCACAAAAAACTTGGAACCCGCGCTTAGGCATTGTCGGTGGTATTTCTATACTAGGCACAACCGGCGTTGTGCATCCCTTCTCATGTTCGGCATGGATTCATTCGATCCATCGCGGCATTGATGTGGCGCGTGCAGCAGGGCAAAAACACGTTCTGGGGGCAACCGGATCAACATCTGAAGACGCAGCGCAGTCAATCTATGATCTGCCGGATTTCGCCATTTTAGACATGGGTGACTTTGCAGGCGGTGTTCTTAAATATCTGCGCGAGCATCCAATCGACAGGCTCACCATTGCAGGTGGCTTTGCCAAGCTGACAAAGCTCGCTCAGGGCGCGCTCGACCTGCATTCTGCACGCTCGCAGGTCGACAAGGGCTTGCTCTGGAGCATCGCCGAAAAAGCTGGTGCACCGGATGACATGAAGGACCGGATTCTCTTTGCCAATACGGCGCTGGAAGCACTTGAATTGACTCAATCAATCGGCATCGACATGGCAACACCCATTGCACACAAAGCCAAAGAAACAGCACTCGAAACCCTGCGCGGCGCACCCGTTGAGGTCGAAATCATCGTGACAGACCGCAAGGGAAATATCCTTGCGCGGGTCTGAGCCACGCATTCTCATTCTTGGTGGCACGGCGGAAGCGCTCAAGCTTGCTTCGGCCCTACACGCCCTGCCTTTCCACGTTATCACATCGCTTGCAGGTCGCACGGCAAATCCTGCTTCGATCAGTGGCGTAATACGCAGCGGCGGCTTCGGCGGCGCAGAAGGCCTTGCAAACTATCTTGTAGCCGAAAAGATCAATCTCATTATCGATGCAACGCATCCCTATGCGACGCGCATATCGCAAAATGCGGTCCAAGCTTCACAGATAGCGCAAGTCCCGCTGCTGCGACTGGAGCGTCCCGCATGGCAAAAGCAAAGCGGCGATAACTGGGTCGATATTGTGAACGAAGCCGAAGCGGCCAGTAAGATTGCGCCGCGAGAACGTGTTTTCCTTGCTCTCGGACGACAGCATATCGCGCCCTTTACGGATCGGAGCGACGTACATTTCATCATGCGGATGATCGATCCGCCGGAAGTTTCACTGCCAAAGAACCACGAAATCATTCTGGCAAAACCCGGAAACTACGATGCGGAAAAAAGCTTTCTTATTGAGAGAAAAATCGGCCTGATCGTCAGCCGCAATTCCGGTGGTGAAATATCCTATGCCAAGATCAGCGCCGCACGCGATCTTGCGATCCCGGTGATGATGATTAGCCGCCCACCAGTCGCCGCAAAGACCATCGTTGAGACGGTCCGCGAGGCAATTGATTTTGCTCGTTCAGTTCTGGACCTTTGAACGCGCCACATGGCTATGCGCTTCATGATAAAGCGCTGAGTCCCGAAAATTCTTGGGGTCTAACCCCCGCCCGACAAAAATCATCGCCGTCCGCTTGAGGTCCGCCACTTCAACCTTTGCTCTGACATCAGCGAGTGTCCCGCGCAAAATCTGCTCATCTGACCAGCCAATGCGATAGGCGACAACCACAGGACAATCGCTGCCATAAAGCGGCGTGAGCTCCGCTTCTATCTTCGCAAGGTTGCGGATCGACAGATGAATGACCAATGTCGCACCGGACTTGCCAAGAGTGGTAAGATCTTCCCCATCCGGCATAGATGACGATTTGACCGATGTGCGTGTGAGAATGATGCTCTGATTAACACCGGGAATGGTCAGTTCCTGTTTCATTGCCGCTGCAGCCGCCACAAAAGCCGGAACGCCCGGTGTCACATCATAAGGGATACCTAGAGCATCAAGCCTGCGCATCTGTTCAGCCATTGCGCCGTAAATCGAAGGATCGCCAGAATGCACACGCGCCACATCATCGCCATCGGCATGGGCTGCTTTGATTTCTGAAATAATTTCATCAAGGGTCAGCGGAGAACTATCGATAAGTCGCGCATCTTTGGGGGCCGAGGCAACCACCTCTTTAGGCACCAGCGAGCCTGCATAAATGCATACCGGGCAGCTTTCGATCAATCGCAGGCCGCGAACGGTGATAAGGTCAGCCGCACCGGGGCCCGCTCCAATGAAATGAACTTTCACGCTTTCTTCCTTGTTTCAGGCCAATCGAATGCCTGTTCGCAAAGCAGAAAGTCAATCGCTTTTGGGCAAGAGTGCCTCAATATCATTGAAAATCGACTGCCATTCTTCCTGCGTCAGCTCAAAAAAATTAAAGCTGCGCAGCAAAAACGCACCCTCATTGGCAATGAATGCAAGACGCGCCTTGCGTCCCTCGGGCGTCGAAACATCTAACCCATCCCATTGCTTCCGATACCAGGCACGCGTTTCATCTAGGTAATGAGAGTTGGGAACAAGACTGGCCATCATGGCCGCAAATCGGGAATCATCTTCGGCATCGCTTTCACGCGTTATGCCAATATGCGCCGCAATATGCGCAATCGCGCCGCTTCGATCTTGCTTTCGCAGAGCCACCTGATCGTCAAAACGGTCGCCCCAACGCTCGATCATGGCTTTCATCAGCCCGTCTTTGTTGCCAAAGCAATATTGCACCCCGCCTTTGGTGACGCCTGAAGCCTGCGCGACAGCATCCATGGTCAAGGCGACAATACCGCCCTCTGCCACGATCTTTTCAGCCATATCCAGCACATGATCCCGATCAATCGAACGGGGACGCCCGGTTTTTTGCAATTTGGCACTTTCCATACGGACGGATTTATATTATGTGACCCCGCCTGACAAGTTTAAATACGTATGTATTGAAAAGGTATAATCCGATGTTGCCGAAAAATCGCTGGCTCGTTCTCGCAATCGTTTCCAGCGCGCTCTTCCTGATCGTTGTCGATATGACAGTGCTCTATACGGCCCTGCCACGCCTCACCCATGATCTCGCGGCAAGCGCTTCTGAGAAGCTTTGGATCATGAATATTTACCCGCTGGTCGTGGCTGGTCTTTTGCCGGGTCTTGGCACACTGGGTGACAAGCTTGGCCATAAGCGCATGTTCATGAGTGGCCTGGTGGTGTTTGGCCTTGCTTCGCTATGCGCAGCCTATTCGCCAAACCCGGAAGTACTGATCGCAGCCCGCGCATTTCTCGCCTGTGGCGCGGCGATGATGATGCCTGCTACGCTCTCGATCATTCGACTGACCTTCACCGATGAAAAAGAACGCTCGCTTGCCATTGGCATCTGGGCTGCAATCGCGTCCGGCGGCGCGGCTATTGGGCCGGTCGCAGGCGGTGTTCTGCTTGAATACTTCTGGTGGGGTTCGGTCTTCCTGATCAATGTGCCTGTTGTTCTGGTGGCGCTCGTGCTCTCGGCTTTCAACCTTGAAAATCGCCCACTTGGCTCCAAACGCAAATGGGACCTAATCGGCTCGATCCAGATCATGATCGGCCTTATTGCGCTGACCTATGCTGTCAAGGAACTCGCAAAGCGCGATGCATCCATGACAGTTTTTGCAACCAGCCTGATCATCGGACTTGTAGCTACGACGATCTTCGTGCGCAGGCAGTTTGCAAGTGAAGAGCCGCTGATCGATTTCACGCTGTTTAACAACAAGCTGTTCTCAATGGGGGTGTTTGCAGCTCTGGTCGCATCGGGGTCTATGACCGGCATGGAACTGGTTTTCAGCCAGCGCATGCAGCTTATCGAAGGAATGTCGCCTTTGCAGGCAGGCTTGATGATTCTGCCAATTCCGCTGGCGGCGTTCGTCGCAGGCCCGCTTGCCGGCATCATGTTGCCGCGCCTTGGAACCGGCAGAGTGCTTTGGATGTCGCTGGGCATTACCGCACTGGGTGTGATCATCTACATCCTGACCTACAAGCTTTCGACGCCAATTTATCTGACAGGACTGGCAATTCTCGGCTTTGGTGTCGGCTGTGCAATGACCGGCGCATCCTCCTCGATTATGGGCAATGCGCCCGCCGAAAAAGCAGGCATGGCAGCATCGGTTGAAGAAGTGTCGTTTGAACTTGGCAATGCGCTGGGTGTGACAGCCTTTGGGAGCATCCTGTCGGCGTTTTACACCGCGAGCCTTGTTCTGCCAGCGGGCACAAGAATTCCGCCGGTTGTGCGTGATAGCCTCGATGAAGCCTTGCTTGCAGCGCAATCAATGGCATCAGAAGAAGCAGGAGCGCTGATAAAACTCGCCTCATCGGCATTTGAAAATGCCTATGTCGCCGTCATTATCGCGACAGCAGTACTGCTGGTTGTTGCAACCATTGCCACTTACACAGTGCAGCGCCGCAATGCACTTTGATAGAGCATTTCCAGCAAAAGTGCGTAGCGGTTTTGCGTGGGACAATGCGACAAAAAAATAATTAGAGCGTTTCTTGTGATTCTATCAAAATAGGAAACGCTCTAATTATGTGCCATCGCCAATGCGGCGGTGGCGCGACCTTCCACGGTCTTCTCGATCAGTAAAACAGCTTTCGGTCCTGACGCAGCCAGCGCTGCCGATTCTGCAACACCGTGACAACCAATAGCGACAAAGACCGCTTCCGACGGATTTTTGATGCGGGGTGTTTCTTGATCAAGCCGCGCCGCACCAAAAAATTGCAGCTCACAGCCATAATACGCAGCAAGTTTATGCCAGACCGGATCAGCCTGTTTGGTATCAATTGTTGCAATCACATCTGGCTTAATGGAGTTTGTTTTCGCCAGAACCACATCTGCCAATGAAATAAGCTCCTCGAAGCTTACGCCTGAGGAGCTGCCCATTCCCAGCACGATTAATCGGCTATCAAAGACCACAGGGAGATACTTGCTGCGCCTGACGCAAATCTTCAGCCGTAACCCCGAGCACTTCGGCAATACGCTTGATCATCGCGGTTTCTGACTGGTCGATTCGATTGTCAGCGCAAGCGATTCTCATCAGGTCTCGCAACAGCGAAGCCCGACGCTCCGGTGCCATTTCGGCAAGCATATTGGCTGCCTGTTTGGTCGTGGTTTCATATCCGAAATCCTTCAAATATTCCGTAACCTCCGGCAGTTCCTCTTCGGAAATTCCGAAACTTTCCAAGGCAATTGCTTTGAATGCAGCGATTTCCGCCGGGTGCCGGTCGCCATCGGCAAACACAACATGGAGCAGGAGAAGCAATTCCGAAGCGAGTGCCGGATCTTCGGCCACACGCTGCACAGCGCTCTTTTTGCTAAGAAACGCAGTAATGCGTTCGAAAATGCTTTCACTCATAAATGGCAGTCCCCTGTATGCGCTGATGTTCATTGTTATGATGCCCGAACCAGAAAACAAAGCAAGGGTAAGCTGGTTCCCGACACAACTTGTCTGGCATAAAAAAAATTCATGATCTATGTTGCGGCATCTTTTGCCGGACCCTTCCCCAATGCTTGAATTCTTCGACACATTGACGTTGCTGCTCACCATGGCCGCTTTTATTGCGGGCATTATTGATTCCATTGCTGGTGGCGGCGGCATGATTACGATTCCTGCGTTACTACTCGCTGGCATTCCACCGGTTGAAGCATTGGGCACGAATAAGCTGCAAGGACTTTTCGGCTCATCATCGGCAACCATCGCCTATGCACGCAAAGGCCATGTGAATATCCGCGAACAATGGCCAGAAGCCATTGCATCACTCATCGGTTCGGTTCTTGGCGCATTTTTGGCAACGATCCTTCCGGTCGACATTATGCGCGCCGCTCTGCCAATGTTACTGATCGCGATTGCAATTTACTTTGCCGTAAAGCCCAGCCTCGGTGATCTCGACCGCTCGCGCCGCATCGGGCACTTCCTGTTTGGTATGACGATCATTCCGCTGATCGGCTTTTATGATGGCTTATTCGGCCCCGGAACCGGGTCGTTCTTCATGATCGCATTTGTAGCACTTGCAGGCTTTGGCGTTTTGAAAGCCACCGCTCACACAAAGCTTCTCAACTGCGCATCCAATGTCGGCGGCTTTGCCACTTTTGCGCTGATTGGCGTTATCAATTGGAAAGTCGGCATCTGCATGGGTGTTGCGCAATTCATCGGCGCACAGATCGGCGCAAGCCTTGCTATGAAAATCGGCTCCCGCATCATCAAGCCTTTGCTGATCGTCGTCAGCCTTGCGCTTGCTGTGCGGCTTTTGATGGAACCCAGCAATCCGTTGCGCCAGTGGATCGGTTTCTAAACCCGCAAAGCCACCAGCACCA
>Ga0308157_10006310_pt1 | contig 14297 bp, 15 predicted proteins | sample PhyBR1_FD_201035 | JGI IMG/M metagenome (GOLD analysis project Ga0308157, IMG submission 201035) | Phyllosphere microbial communities from UC Gill Tract Community Farm, Albany, California, United States - DLSLB.R1 | ecosystem: Host-associated > Plants > Phyllosphere > Unclassified | place: USA...
TGAGGCCGACAATGTCTTTGTCGCTTCGCGCCCGCCCGGCCACCATGCCGAGCTTACGACCGCCATGGGCTTTTGCCTGTTCAATAATGTTGCAATTGCCGCACGCCATGCGCAGCGGCATCATGGTGCCGAGCGCATCGCGATTGTTGATTGGGATGTGCATCACGGCAATGGCACACAGGATATTTTCAAAGAAGATCCGAGCGTTTTGTTTTGCTCAACGCATCAGTTTCCACTCTTTCCCGGCACAGGCCGGAAAGATGAAGTGGGCGTGGGCAACGTCGTTAATGCCCCGCTTTCACCAAATACCGGCAGCCGCGAATTTCGCGAGGCATTTAATAGTCGTGTATTGCCAGCTTTGGACAACTTCCGGCCAGATTTGATCCTTATTTCAGCAGGCTTCGACGCGCATTTCCGTGATCCTCTTTCCGAGATTAATCTCGATGAAGCGGATTTCGATTGGGCGACGGGCAAGCTCATGGAACGTGCAGAGCGCTTCTGCAATCACCGGATGGTGAGTGTGCTTGAAGGTGGATATGATCTTGAGGGCTTGTCGCAGTCCGCGTCTTCCCATATTACGCGGCTGTTGAAAGGATAAACCATGGTAACCGAACCATCCAACACCGACATTGCAGTTATGAGCTTCGAGGATGCCTTGAAGCAGCTTGAGAAGATCGTCGATGCTCTGGAGCGGGGCGATGTGCCGCTTGAAGAATCGATCCGCATCTATGAGCGCGGCGAAGCGCTGAAGAAGCATTGCGATACGCTGCTTAAATCTGCGGAAGACAAGGTCGAGAAGATTCGCGTTGGTCGCGATGGTCAGCCTGTCGGTACAGAGCCGCTTGACGCTGAATAACATCAGTTAAGATTTTTATCTGGATATAAAAATAGCGGCTCTTTTGGAGCCGCTATTCCTTTGTGTCGCATTCGGTCTGACTGGAGGTCGGGAGGCTTTAGCGACGCAAATTTGAGCTAAGCAATATTGCTTAGAACGAACGCTGGAAGCGAACCATGCCCTGAACAGCGTCTTTGCCCTTGAGGACCGAACGATCGTCGTTCCACTTGGTGTAGGACACTTCTGGAGTGATGGTGAAGCCCGGTACGATGGTGTAAGCCACGTTCATGGTGCCTGCAAAACGGCCAGCTTCTTCGTAGGCTGCCTGAATGTTGAAGGCGGTCTTCTTGTTGAACTTGTACTTCGCGCCACCCCAGACAGCCCAATCGCCGCCCCATGTGCCGTAGAAGCTGTCGATCTGACGAACGCCAGCAACGTAATGGTCGTCGTTCGACTTGTAAGCGCCCTGTCCCCAAATCGAGAACTGTTCGGTTACGTTCACGTCGAGGCGAACCTTGCCCATCCACTTTTCGTTCAGCGCGTCGTAAGCTGCAACACCGGCGATCGAACCCCAGCCCTGAGCGTATTTCAGACCACCAACAACGTGAGGTGTGTAGTCGTCGATGGTGACGGAGCCGTTGGAATCGCCATTGCCGCCCTGTTCAAGTGCAACGATAGCCGAAAAGCCGTTGCCGCCCTTGAAGGTGTAGCTGATCGCGTTGGTGCGGGTGCCGCCAGCGAGGATCACGTCGTCGTTGATGACGTCGCCGAGGTATCCGGTGAAGGTAACGAAAGCGGATTCATCAAGACCAACGCGAAGGCCGCCGAGCTGGATGTAGCCATAACGCAGGGTGCCGGTCGAGCTTGCATCAGCGCCGTTCTGGTACTGGAAGCGGGCTTCAGTATAGGTCTTCAGTGTGCCGAGTTCTGTTTCAGAAGCGGTCGAGAAACGGAGCGAGAAACGGGTCAGGTAGTCATAGGTGTCGCGATCACGAGCGCTAAGGGTCTTAGCATAGACATTGTCGCCGCCCTTGATGTCAGCACGTACATAACCGTGAATGCGAAGGCAGGTTTCAGTGCCTGGAATGTAGAAGTAGCCAGCGCCGTATGCATCGCAAACGCGAACATATTCTACTGCTTCTGGCTCTGGTGCAACAATCGCGTCAGCAGCCTGTGCAACTGATGCAAACGAAAATACTGCAGCCGAAGCGCAGAGAAAATGCTTAACCCTCATAAGAAACTCCATAAGTGAGGTGTGACTGGAGCGCTTATAGAGGTCTAAAAAAAACAAACAATATCAATTACATGTCAGATTAGTGAAGTTTTAATGACTAGGCAACACTGGTCGATTTAAATATAGGGCAGTGAAATTTGTCGCGTATTGTTGCATTTGCGCATCATTATATTTGATCCACCCAAAACTACTTGCGAGCTGGCTCAGTGGATCATGTTTTTGATGTGAATGACATAAGGCGCAAGCATACCGCTCAGAAGATAAGGGCCAAGCCCCCAAACCAGTGTCCAAACTGCTGCACCGAAAATATTCGCTGCCATGAAGTGTAGCGGCGGCATTTTCATGGAGCCGGCAATGATGCCGTTCAGCTGTCGCAACAACACGACAAAACGGGCAGTGGCGACGACATAAATACCTTTGGTTTCAAATATCCTTTCAAAATGTTCGAGCCGTTCCGGCGTCAGTTTAATGCGGCTGCCATAACGCAGGATCAACGCGCGTCCGCCAGAGCGCCCTATGATATATCCAGTCGTATCTCCTAGAACGGCTCCGATAAACACGGCGAGCAACACATGCTCAATATGCAGTGTTCCATTCAATGCAAGGAGTGAGCAGGCAATCAATGCGCTTTCACCGGGAAGCGGTGCGCCAAAAGATTCAAAGTAGACAATGATAAAAATCGCAAAAGCGCCATAAGCTGCGATGTAATGATCGATGAAACCCATCAACGGTTGGCACTTTCATGACGATTGCAATAAAAAGGCTCCGGTATGAGCCGGAGCCATAGCACTATAACGTGTTTTCTAGCCGATGGAACGCTTGCCGGTGATCTTGTGATAGACCCACAGGACAAGGATTGAGCCAATGATTGCAATGATGAGGCTCATTGGGTCGAAAGCGCCAGTGACGCCGCGACCAAACAGTGTTGAAGAGAGAACGCCGCCAACGATCGCCCCGACAATGCCTAACGCAATGTCGAAGAACAGTCCCTGACCGCTTTTATTGACAATTTTACTGCCGATAAAGCCGGCAATCAGGCCTAGGATAATCCAGCTTATTATAGACATCTAGTATCTCCGATTGCGAAAATAAGGTTTTGCATCAGACAGTTAGAAAATTTTCACAATAGTTTCGATTTGGCAAGGTATAATGCTTGTCAAAGGTGAAAACTTATTTCACCTTAACTTATCGCGTGTGAGAAAACCACAGCGACCAACAGGGAGTATCGTGTGATGGGAAGTTATGATGACAATTCCAACAATTCGCCGATCCCCGGCGGCAGTCTTGCCAAGCCGGTTCTGATTGCGCTCGGCGCGCTTCTGGTGGGTAAGATGCTTAAAGGCCATAGCGACGAGCCTGAACAACCTGCGTCTATCCCGGACCATTCCGCACCACAGCAGGCAGTTAATGGCGGCGGACTGCTTGGCGGTATTCTCGGTGGCCTCGGGGGTTTGCTCGGTGGTGCGCTTGCCAGTGGCAGTGCCGCTTCTGCACCCGCAGCCCCCGGTCCATTGGGTGGCGGTCTGGGGGGGCTTCTGGATCAGCTCAAGCAGGCTGGCCTTGGTGACAAGGTCGATTCTTGGATCGGGCAGGGCAATAACCACCAGATCGAGCCGGGTCAGCTTGGTGATGCACTTGGCAATAAAACATTGAGCGAAATCGCGGCTCATGCAGGCATTGACCAGCAGGAACTGCTCAACCAGCTTTCGCAAGTGCTTCCGGGTCTGGTTGATAAGCTCACAAGCAATGGACAGGTGCCAGACACCAACGAATTGTCGCGCCTGTTGCACAATCGCTGATACAGTTCTATCTTTTTAAATATGACGCACCGGCAAGCCGTTTGCCGGTGCGCTTTTATTTGGTGGCTGCCCGATGAGCTTTTTCCCCTGTCTTGATCCGGTGCTTGGCGACAAGACTTCCGTTGATGCTATCGAAACGCTGGTCATTCCGCGCACCAGCGATATTGGCGGGCTGGAAGTGCGTCGTGCTTTGCCGACCGTTAAGCGGCGACTGGTCGGGCCGTTTATCTTCTTTGATCGCATGGGGCCGGCTGTGTTGAAGGATGGTGATGCGCTCGATGTGCGTCCACATCCGCATATTGGCCTGTCTACTGTGACCTATCTGTTTGATGGTCATATCCGCCATCGTGACAGTCTTGGTACGGAGATGGTGGTCCGTCCGGGTGATGTAAACCTCATGACGGCGGGGCGCGGCATTGTGCACTCTGAACGCTCGCCGGAAGAAGAGCGCGATGGGCCTCTGGCAATTTCAGGTGTGCAGACATGGCTCGCGCTGCCGGAAGAGTTCGAAGAAACCGATCCGCATTTTTATCACACCAATTCGCCCGATCTGCCAGTGATGGAAGATCGCGAATTTAATGGCAGGCTGATCATAGGCTCAATGCACGGTCTATCATCGCCGGTCATCCAACATGCCGAAACGCTCTATGCAGATATTGAAGTGCTGCCCGGTGGACGCTTTCAAATTCCGCCAACAACTGAAGAGCGCGCGATTTATACGCTGCGCGGCAATGTTGGCATTGGTGGAGAAGTGTTCCCACCAGATCGTCTGCTGGCTTTCCGTCCCGGTGACGATATTGTCGTGCAGGCCGGGCCGGATGGCGCGCATTTCATGCTGTTTGGCGGAGCAGCGCTTGGTTCAAAACGCTATGTTTGGTGGAATTTCGTGTCGTCTTCCAGAGAGCGCATTGAGCAGGCGAAGGAAGAATGGCGCACCGGGCGTTTTGATATTGTGCCAGGTGATGAAGAAGAATTCATACCTTTGCCAGAATGATGGAGCATTTCCAGTAAAAATGCGAAGCGGTTTTGCGTCGGATAATGCGACAAAACAAAAAGCTGTCGGATAGGACACGATGTCTCGCTGGGTGCACGAAAGCTTGGCCAAGCTTGATCTGCACTGGCGGCTGCTATACCGACAAATAAAAATCGAACCAGAAACAGGTTGTTTTAATGTCCCGACCCATCACCCCATTGCTCGACAAGGCACCGACACCGGAAGCCCTGCGCGCATTGCCGGAACAGGATTTGCCAAAGCTTGCGGAGGAATTGCGTGCCGAACTGGTTGACGCAGTTTCGACGACGGGCGGGCATCTGGGGGCAGGGCTTGGCGTGGTGGAACTCACCATTGCGCTGCATCACGTCTTTAACACGCCGCATGATCGCATCATCTGGGATGTGGGCCATCAGGCCTATCCGCACAAGATCCTGACCGGACGCCGCGACCGTATCCGCACGCTCAGGCAGGAAAACGGTCTGTCCGGTTTTACCAAACGCGCTGAAAGCGAATATGACCCGTTTGGCGCGGCACATTCGTCGACGTCAATTTCTGCCGGTCTAGGCATGGCCGTCGCCGCCGATCTTTCGGGCGAAAAGCGAAATGTGATTGCCGTTATCGGCGATGGTTCTATGTCGGCTGGCATGGCCTATGAAGCGATGAACAATGCGGGTGCGCTTGATGCACGCCTGATCGTTATCCTCAACGATAATGACATGTCGATTGCGCCGCCGACAGGTGCGATGAGCGCCTATCTGGCGCGGCTTGTTTCCGGCAAGACCTATCGTAGCGTGCGTGAAGCCGCCAAGCAGATAGCCAAAAAACTGCCGAAGTTCTTACAGGACAAAGCGCGTAAATCGGAAGAGTTTACGCGAGCGTTCTTCACCGGCGGCACGATGTTTGAAGAGCTTGGCTTTTATTATGTCGGGCCGATTGATGGTCACAACCTCGATCATATGCTGCCGATCTTGAAAAACGTTCGCGATACGCAGGATGGCCCGGTGCTGATCCATATGGTGACGCAGAAGGGCAAAGGCTATGCTCCTGCCGAAGCTGCTGCGGACAAATACCACGGCGTCAACAAGTTCGACGTGATTACCGGCAAACAGTCGAAGCCACCGGCAAATGCGCCAAGCTACACCAAGATTTTCGGTACAAGCCTCATTGAGGAAGCCCGCCACGACGACAAGATTGTGGCGGTGACTGCGGCCATGCCAACCGGCACCGGCCTTGATCTGTTTGGCGAAGTGTTTCCGAAGCGCGTCTTTGATGTCGGCATTGCTGAACAGCATGCTGTCACATTTGCGGCTGGCTTGGCGTCCGAAGGCTATAAGCCGTTCTGCGCGATTTATTCGACCTTCCTTCAGCGCGGCTATGATCAGGTCGTGCATGATGTGTCGATCCAGAATCTGCCTGTGCGTTTCCCTATTGATCGCGCTGGTCTGGTAGGTGCTGACGGTCCGACCCATGCCGGTTCGTTTGACACAGGCTTCCTCGCAGCACTTCCGGGCTTTGTGGTGATGGCTGCATCCGACGAAGCGGAACTGCGCCATATGGTGCGCACCGCTGCTGAATATGACGAAGGCCCGATTTCCTTCCGCTATCCGCGCGGTGATGGTGTTGGTGTGGAATTGCCAGAACGTGGTTCTGTGCTTGAAATCGGCAAAGGCCGTATTGTGCGTGAAGGCACCAAGGTCGCGCTCCTGTCATTTGGTACACGCTTGCAGGAATGCCTAAGCGCTGCCGATGAACTAGCCGCAGCAGGGCTCTCAACAACGGTTGCCGATGCGCGCTTTGCCAAGCCGCTCGATCATGATCTGATCCGCCGGTTGGCGCGGGAGCATGAAGTGCTTGTGACGATTGAAGAAGGTGCCGCTGGTGGTTTTGCCGCCCATGTGCTGCAATTCCTTGCAACCGATGGTCTGCTGGATCGCGGCCTGAAAGTGCGCGTGCTGACCCTGCCAGACAGCTATCAGGATCACGCCAAGCCGGAAGTCATGTATGCCAATGCCGGTCTTGACCGCGCTGGCATCGTGCATACGGTCTTTGCAGCACTTGGTCGCGAAGAAGTCGCGGCTCCATTCCGCGCATAAATATGAGCGAGCAATCACCGGATAATCGCCCGCGTCTCGACCAGTTGCTGGTTGATCGCGGCCTGTTCGCCACGCGTTCGCGTGCGCGCGATGCGATACAGCGCGGCACGGTGAAGGTTGATGGCAAGACCGTCACCAAGCCGGGGCAAAATGTTCTGCGCACGGCAGAACTGAGCGTCGATGATCCGGCCAGCGCCTATGTTTCGCGCGGAGCACTGAAACTGATCGCGGCACTTGATAATTTCCATCTCGATGTGAAGGGGCTGAATGCGCTTGATATCGGCGCATCGACTGGCGGCTTCACACAGGTGCTGCTCGAGCGTGGCGCCAGTCACGTTATTGCAATCGATGTGGGGCATGATCAGTTGCATCCGACATTGCGCAATGATCCGAGCGTGACCAACAAAGAAGGCGTCAATGCGCGTGCGCTTGAGTTTAGCCACCTTGATGGCCGCGACATTGGCTGTGTTGTTTCGGATGTGAGCTTTATTTCGCTGAAACTCGCTTTGCCTCCGGCATTGGCGTTTGCGCAAAAAGATGCTATCTGCGCGCTTCTCGTAAAGCCGCAGTTTGAAGCCGGGCGCGAAGCCATCGGCAAAGGCGGTATTCTGCGTGACCCGAAAGACGGCGAACGCATTGCGGAAGAATTGAAATCATGGCTTGAAACGCAACCCGGATGGCGTGCGCTGGGCCTTTGCCCGTCACCCATTGAGGGCGGCGACGGCAATCGTGAATATCTCTTGGCAGGAAAGAAAGTTTTATGACGACGCAAGTAACAATCCGCTCGATAGGCGCGGGCGGCGATGGCGTCGCTAATCTTCCCGATGGCCAGCTTTTTGTGCCTTTTACGCTTCCCGGCGAAGTGGCCAATGTTGCCCGCGACAAAAATCGCGCGACAGTTATGGCCTTGCTTGAAACTTCCGATGAACGCCAAGAGCCAGAGTGCCAGCATTTTGAAGAGTGCGGCAGCTGCGCATTGCAGCATTGGCAGGATGAACCTTATCGCGCATGGAAGCGCGAACTGGTTGTCTCAGCTCTCAAAGGTCGCGGTCTTGATGTTGAGGTTGAGCCGCTGGTCGCTTGCCAGCCGCAGTCGCGCCGCCGCGCAACCTTTGCTGCACGCAAGACGGAAAAAGGCGTGCTGCTCGGCTTCAATCGCCACCAGAGCCACGAGATCATCGATCTTGTCGAATGCGCTGTTACAGTGCCGGAAATCGTCGCGCATCTTGATGACCTGCGCGAAGTGGGCGCGCTGATTGCGCCGGGTTCAAAGCCGTTTAAGCTAGCCGCAACTGTAACCGCTTCCGGGCTTGATCTGGCAGCGAGCGGCTGCGGTAAGCTGAGCGACGAGCAACGCCGTGCGCTGACCGCACTCATGATGAAAAAGGGCTTTGCCCGTCTTTCACATGAAGGCGAAATCATCGTCGAGCCGAAGAAGCCGATCATCCATTTTGGCAAAGTGCCGGTTCCGGTGCCTCCGGGTTGCTTCCTGCAGGCAACGGTTGAGGCCGAAGAAGCCATGGTTTCTCTGGTTCAGGCGCATCTTGGTAAGGCTAAGCGCGTTGCAGACCTCTTCTGTGGTGTTGGTACATTCGCGCTGCGCATTGCAGAAAAGAGCGCGGTCCATGCGATTGAAAACGATGCGCCAGCACTCGCTGCCCTTGATCGTGGCGTGCGTCATGTGCAGGGCTTGAAGCCTGTTTCGGTCGAACGCCGTGATTTGTTCCGCCGCCCGCTGATGCCGAAGGAATTGCTGCCTTATGATGCGGTGGTGTTTGATCCGCCACGCGCGGGCGCTGAAGAGCAGGCACAGGAACTGGCCAAATCCAAGGTCGGCAAGGTGGTTGCCATCTCTTGCAACCCGGTAACGTTGGCCCGCGATCTCGCCATTCTGGTGAAGGGCGGCTACCGCATCACCCGCGTCACGCCGATTGACCAGTTCCTCTGGTCGCCGCATGTTGAAGCTGTGGCAACGCTGGTGAAGAAGTAGAACGCTTTATCGCAGCAACACTTGCATCTCACATTAAGAGTCTGGCTGTTCGCAATTGTTACTGGCTGACGGGTGTTTTCGAGATTCCTCTGGTCGCCGGATATTGCAGTAAAATTCGACTTCGCTAAAAAATGCAAACCTGAATGGGTGATTTTTACCCATTCAGGTTTTTCATTTCATGGCCTTGCATATGATGTTTCTGTGCGTCGCACCGCCATGTTCATATCGCGTTTTGTGCAGATTTTTGCCGACAGGCTGCAAAACGTATCACCGGCGCGGTTCTTCCTCCCAATCGTGAATAGCGCCCTGCGATAGACGATTATAAAATGACTGAAAATACCTCTTTGCCGGATCTGAACGGCGTTTTTCCTACTCGTGAAATCAAAATCAAAAAACATGGATTAGCGCATCGTCTGCTCTATCCGTTTCTCAGCATCGTCTTTGCTTTTGCAAGTGTCGGTGTTGCTGTCGCGTGGTTTCCGGGACTTTACAAAGACCACCTGATTATGAACGATCCCCTTGTTCTGGAAGATGCTTCTATCATCGACGGTCAGTGCCGGTCCAAAAAGATGACGGTTAACTGCAAGGCGGGCATTGTCTATGACTATGAAGGCGAGCGCCGTATCAAACAGGTCGAATTTTCATTCGTGAGCTTGGCGGGTGGAGATTACGAAACAGACGTTGTCATGCAGCGGTCTGATCCTGAGAATGTAACGCTGACACTGGCCATTGATGAGTTCTGGAATCGTCTGGCCTTTGATCTCGGGCTTTTCGCGATCATGCTCGCAATGTCTGTTCTGTTTCTGGTTCGCTTTTTCAAGATCATGGGCAGTGTGTCTGCAATGAAATCCGCCGCAACACTTCAGTTTGTGTGGGCTAAGATCACAGCCAGCAAGAAGAGTCTTGGCGCGACGAACATCACTTACAATCCGATTGATAAGGCGCATAAAAAGAAGAGCGTTGTTTCGCGATTTTCGCGAAAGGAGAGCCCGTTTCTCCATTATGTGCAGGCGGATGATGAGACCTATGGCATTGTTGCCATGCATCCACAGGCGTCATTGCCCGTTCTTCTGGATGAGGGTTTTGAACGTCTCGATCTCAACAAGGATGATCGTGAAGCTGCGTTAAAGGCGGTGAATGATCGCCTTGCTGTTTAATACAAAAAAAGGGCGGATTTTCCGCCCTTCCGTTTACCGTAAAGCCCAATCCACTGCCGCCTCTGCATGTAACTGTGTGGTGTCAAACACCGGTACGGGACTGTCCTGCTGGCCTATCAGCAGCATGATTTCGGTGCAGCCGAGAATGATGGCTTCCGCGCCGCGCTCGACCAGACGCTGGATGACTGCGCGGTATTTTTCGCGCGATGCATCGCGCACATCGCCCACCACCAGTTCTTGATAGATAATGTCATGCACGGTTTTGCGGTCGGCATCGTCGGGCGTTAGAACCTCAAGCCCATATTTTGCAGCGAGGCGGCCTTTGTAGAAATCCTGCTCCATCGTGAACGCGGTGCCGAGCAGACCCACTTTCGATAAGCCTGTGGCCTTGATTTTTTCTGCTATCGGGTCGGCAATATGCACAAGCGGGATTGAGGTGGCGCGTTCAATATCGGCCGCCATTTTATGCATGGTGTTGGTGCAGATCAGGATGAAGTCCGCGCCGCCTTTTTCAAGGTTCTGTGCTGCTTCAATCATCAGCTTTGTGAGTTCGTCCCATTTGCCCTGATGCTGGAGATGCTCGATTTCAGCAAAATCCATCGACCACATCAGGCTTTTGGCCGAATGCGTGCCGCCTAGTCTTGCGCGGACTTCGCGGTTGATAATGCGGTAATATTCCTGCGAGCTTTCCCAGCTCATCCCGCCGATCAGTCCAATCGTTTTCATCTCTGCCTCCCAGATAGAGTTAAGGGCGGATTGCTCCGCCCTTTTGTTCGTTATGTAATCGGCCCAAAGCTGCGATTACATCTTCTCGATGATCTTAGGATCACCTTCATGCGCACGGCCATTGGCAGCGAGGATTGCTGGCACAATGTCTTTCGCATCATCAATCACCAGCGGCTTTACCTGATGTGCGGTATGCAGGAAGCCTTCAGTGGTCATATGCTCAAGCAGTGTGAGCATTGGCTGCCAGAAATTGTTGATATTGGCGAAAACCATCGGCTTGGTATGCTTGCCAAGCTGCGCCCAGGTCATCATTTCCACGATTTCTTCAACCGTGCCAATGCCGCCGGGAAGGGTGACAAAAGCGTCCGACTTCTGGAACATCAGGTGCTTGCGCTCGTGCATGTCGCCAACCACGATTAGCTCGGTTAGTTCCTGCGCTTTTTCCAGGCTCGCTTCCTTGTCGAGCAGGAAGGTCGGGATAATGCCGGTGACTTCGCCGCCCGCTTCCATCACGCCCTGCGCTACCGCGCCCATAATGCCGCGCGTTCCGCCGCCGTAAACAAGGCGAATGCCATGTTCCGCAAGCGAGCGACCAAGCGTGAGGCCCGCTTCACGATAGATTGGATTTAAGCCCGTTGAAGAGCCGCAATAAACACAAATGGATCGAATCTGAGACATGATTTCTTGTGCTACTTTGCTGTTTCAGCGTCAAGCGTCTCAAGCTATAACTGTTGCGAAGCATATTCAGGCAGGGAGTTTGATAGAATGAAGAAGTGGATTTTGGCTACAGGTTTTTCGCTTGTGGCATCGGGTGCGCTGGCCGGAGAAATTAACATTCCTTTGCCGGATGATGTGGATGTGACTGAAAACTCGGTTCTTTATAAATGCGGTGATCAGAACGTTTCTGCGACTTATTACAATGCCGGTGAAAACTCGCTTGTGCAGCTCGAAATGGAAGACACGTCGGTTATCGCAGCCAATGTTCTTTCGGGTTCCGGTGCAAAATATGCAGGCGGCGTTTACATTTGGTGGACCAAGGGTGACACCGCGGATCTCTATAATCTGATGGACGATCCTGATCAGGAAAAGCCAATCAGCTGCAAAGAAGAGTAGTTTTCTTATAATCAGTACCGATAATATTTGTAATTCGGCTCAACTTCTTGTGAGACGCATAAAAAAGCGATAAACCCGTTGACTAATTTACTCATGTGGGTTTCGGGCCGAAATGCAAAATTACAGATATGGAATTATCGGTATTCTTATCGTCCTTATTCTGGGCGGTGGTGCGTATTATTGGAATTCGCTGAAAGAGCAGGGCGCAGCACCGGGTTCGGATATCGCCGCAAAGGCTCCCGAAACCGGCAGCGCGCCTAAGACTGCTGAGACGCAGGCACCTGTGGCTGCAGCTGAGCCTGAAAAGCCAGCCGAAGCTGCGCCGCTACAACCCGCCGAGCAGTCTACGCCTGCGACATCCACGGACGCGCCAAAAGAAGCCAAAATCCCGTCCTTCGATATCCTACGTGTTGAAACAGATGGCTCTGTCGTGATTGCGGGTCAGGCTGCTGCGAATGCAGCCGTTGAGATCATTTCCGGCTCAAAAGTGTTGGGGACGACAAAGGCCGGAGAAAATGGCGACTTTGCTATAGTTCTCGATCAGCCGCTAAAGCCGGGCGATCATCAGCTTGTGCTGCGTGCAGGCGGGGAGGGTGGCAATGTCGCTACCTCCGCACAAACAGCAATCGTTTCTGTGCCTGATAACAACAATGTTCAGGTTTTGGCGCTGGTTGAAGAACCAGGTCAAGCAAGTCGTCTGATTACCAAGCCGGAAGCGCCAGCGCAGCAAGCTGCATCGCCGACGGAAACCGGTGAGCAGGCACCGAAGGCCCAAGCGCCGGTGGATGCACCGATTGCGATTGAAGCGGTGGAAATCGAAGGCAGCAAAGTTTTCGTTGCAGGCAAGGTGAAGGGCGGCAGCACTGTTGTCGTGAATGCCAACGATACTCTGCTCGGTTCAAGCCCGATTTCGCCGGAAGGTCGTTTTCTGGTGCAGAGCCAAAAGCCGCTTTCGGTGGGTGATTACATCATCCGTGCCGATTTGCTCGATGCCAGTGGTCGTGTGATTGCAACCGCACGCGTGCCTTTCCGTCGCGAGGCTGGGGAGAACGTCTCGGCCGTTGCAGCGGGAACAGTCAGCCAGAACAGCGCCGCGGAAGATGCAGCAAATGGCGCGCCGTTGCAGAACGTCGACGGTTCCGTGATCATCCGCAAGGGGGACAACCTTTGGACGATCTCCAAGCGCACTTACGGCAATGGCACACGCTACACTACGATTTATCTCGCCAATCGCGATCAGATCCGTAATCCAGACCTGATCCTGCCCGGTCAGGTCTTCGTCATGCCGCAGCAGCCGCTCGGCGATGATGAAGTGCAGCGCCGTCTGCACGATTCTGCAAACTGATATAAACGCTCTATCTCTATTTCGTGAACGCAGTGTCCACGATAGCGCGTCCCGAAAAGTGTGAAACGGTTTTCGGGCAAGACGCGCGTTAAAACAAGTAATTAGACTTCTAAGCATGAGCCCGGAAATCATTTTCGATTTCCGGGCTCATGCTTAGAAAGGACACTGCGCAATATTGCTAGTTATAGTATAATCGTATATCGTCGATTTACGATGAGTATCTCCCTAGAAATAATGTCAAATGCTGTTTCCGGCGTGGATGACGATTTGGCAGCGCGCATTTTTGCAGCGCTTGGCCATCCCGTGCGTATTCACATACTCCGACAGCTTATCCTTGAGGACGCCTGCTGCTGCAAAGACATTGTTGGTCGTCTCGACCTTGCGCAGTCCACCGTGTCGCAGCACCTCAAAGTTCTCGTACAAGCGGGCCTTATCGACTATCGACCCGACCGCCAGACATCACGCTACAGCGTCAACTGGCAGCAACTCGCCATCATTCGTTCGCATCTTGCAGCCTTCAGCAATGGCTGCTGCGAAAAACCTGTCTGATCTGAAAGAAACACCATGAGTTCCCCCAAAACTGTTTCTGCCGATTCTGGCGAAACGTTCAAAACATTGCGAAATCTGTGGCCCTATATGTGGCCTTCTGAACGGCCAGACCTACGCATGCGCGTGGTATGGGCGACGTTCTATCTGGTAATTTCCAAGCTTGTGCTGATCCTCGTTCCCTATTTTTTCAAATGGGTGACGAACGCGTTGAACGGCCAGCTTGATGCGGCGGATTACATTCCGCTTTTTCTCACCGGCGCGGTTATGCTGGTTCTGGCCTATAATGCCGCCAAGATCATTCAGGCGGGTTTAAACCAGCTTCGCGATGCGCTGTTTGCAAGCGTTGGTCAGCATGCGGTGCGTCAGCTTGCCTATAAAACCTTCGTGCATATGCATCAGCTTTCGTTGCGCTTCCATCTGGAGCGGCGCACGGGCGGGCTTTCGCGTGTTATTGAGCGTGGC
>Ga0308157_10006312_pt1 | contig 14293 bp, 11 predicted proteins | sample PhyBR1_FD_201035 | JGI IMG/M metagenome (GOLD analysis project Ga0308157, IMG submission 201035) | Phyllosphere microbial communities from UC Gill Tract Community Farm, Albany, California, United States - DLSLB.R1 | ecosystem: Host-associated > Plants > Phyllosphere > Unclassified | place: USA...
TCGACCCGGCCAAGCACAAGCCCGGCCTGGTCATCCACACGGCCGGCTGGCCGATGGACAACCAGACCTATGGCGGCGGCTTCATGTACCACCTGGAAGACAACAAGGTCACGCTCGGCCTGGTCACCGGCCTGGACTACAGCAACCCGTACCTGAGCCCCTTCGAGGAAATGCAGCGCTGGAAGACCCACCCCAGCATCAAGGCCTACCTCGAAGGCGGCAAGCGCATCAGCTACGGCGCGCGGGCCATCACCGCCGGCGGCGCCTTGAGCCTGCCCAAGACGGTGTTTGCCGGCGGCGCGCTCATCGGCTGCGACGCGGGGTACCTCAACGCCAGCCGCATCAAGGGCAGCCATGCGGCCATCAAGACCGGCATGCTCGCGGCCGAGGCGGCGTTCGAAGCGGTCGTGGCCGGACGCCAGCACGACGAACTAGTGGGCTACCCTGCAGCGTACGAAAAAAGCTGGCTTGCCACCGAACTCAACCAGGCGCGCAACTTCAAGGCCTGGTTCAAGAAGGGCCTGTACATGGGTTCCTTCATGACCGGCATCGAGCACTGGCTGCTGCCGCGCATCGGCATCAAGAGCCCGCCCTGGACGATCCACCGCGACAAGCCGGACTACGCCATGCTCAAGCCGGCCGCGCAGTGCCAGCCCATCGTCTACCCCAAGCCGGACAACAAGCTCACCTTTGACCGCCTCACCTCGGTGTTCGTCAGCAACACCAACCACGAGGAGCACCAGCCCGCGCACCTCACGCTCAAGGACCCGAGCGTGCCGGTCAACGTCAACCTGGCCGTCTACGCCGGCCCCGAGAGCCGCTACTGCCCGGCCGGCGTGTACGAGTTCGTCAAGAACCCGGACAACACTGACCGCCTGCAGATCAACGCCCAGAACTGCGTGCACTGCAAGACCTGCGACATCAAGGACCCCACGCAAAACATCGTCTGGGTCACCCCCGAGGGCGGCGGCGGGCCGAACTATTCGGGCATGTAGGCTGCTGAAAACCGTGCGCCCTTGCTATGGAATGCATAGCTAAAAGCGCAGGCGTGGCTTGGGCCGGAGTCACTTTTGATCGGTAATTCCGCCCCGACTTGTTACCTTTTCAAAACATTGCACAACTTTACGTTTTCACACACCGAAACGTCCTTAAAAAAGGCTCTGAAGCACAAGAAAACCTCTTTTACCGGCTGTAAGACCCATTCCTGAGCCATTCGGACTATTGTTAATTGGGGCGCCTCGCAACAAACTATTTCCATGTTTCATGAGAGGAAGTTTATGCGCCGAGCCTTACTTGCTCTAACCCTGGTAGCTGCCGGCATTGCGACAGCCTCGGCGTCAAGCTCCCCCACGACCACCGCGTCCGTACCCACCCCGACGGCAGGCGCCCCGGCCAAGCCCGGTGCTGAAATGCTCAAGACCGCCGTCCGGGTGCAGGCACCAGACAAGTCGCTCACCCCCCAGCGCGAGGAGCCCGCCTCGAATTCGCTGGGCGGCGTGCTCGCCACCCTGGCGCTGATCGGCGTCATTGCCGTTCGGCGCTACCGAGCGAGGAACGCTTGAGCACCAGTGGACTGGGCCGCTCCGGGGTCGCGGCTGTCAAGTGGAGCGCACTGTCCACGGTGCTGCGCTTTGCCCTGCAGCTGCTGGCCCAGGTGGTGCTTGCCCGCACGCTCGGCCCCGATATCTTCGGGGTGTTCGCCATCGGCATGGTGGTGCTCACCTTTGCCAGTTTCATCTCGGGGTTCGGCTTCAGCTGGAGTCTGTTGCAGCGCGAGGTCCTGCGGGAGGAGGACATCCGCTTCGCCTGGACGTGGCAGCTGATCGTCGGCATTGCCACCATGGGCGCGGTTTACCTGATGGCGCCCTGGCTGGCCGAGTATTTCAAGGAGCCGCGCGCCCAGGTCGCCATCGAGTGGCTTTCCGTCACCTGCCTGCTTTCGGCCGCTGCCGCCCCGGCGACCTACCTGCTGCAGCGCGACCTGAACTTTCGCACCGCCGGACTGATCCAGGTGGGCAGCTATGCGGCCGGCTATGTGGCCGTCGGCGTGCCCATGGCGCTGCTCGGCTGGGGCCTGGACGCCTTGGTGGCCGCCTGGCTGGTGCAGGCGGCGGTGGTGCTGGTGGCCAGCTATGCGCTCAAGCCGCATGCCGTGCGTCCGCTTTTCTGGTATGGCGATGCCGCCCTGGCCGTGGGCACCGGGCGGGCGGTGTTTTTCACCAACGTCGTCAACTGGCTGCTCAACAACCTGGACCGGGTGCTCATCGGCCGGTTGCTCAGCGCCCATTCGCTGGGCCTGTACAACGTTGCTTACAACCTGGCCACCGTGCCCAACAGCCTGCTGCTCGGCGCGCTGCAGCCGGCCTTTCTGGCGGCCGGCGCGCGCCTGCAAAACGAGCTCGAACGGCTGGGCCGGGCCTATTTCCAGATGCTGGCGACGATCTTCGTGCTCGTGTTCCCCGTCTTCGTCTTTCTGGCCCTGGTCTCGCCCGACCTGGTGCGCCTGCTCTATGGCGCCAAGTGGACCGATGCGGGCCTGGTGCTGGGCATTTTGTTCATGGGCATGCCGGCCTATGTGATCTGGGGCATCTCCACGCCCGTGCTGTGGAACACCGGGCGCAAATACCACGAATCGGCGCTGCAGGTGCCGCTCGTGTTGGGTGGCGCGCTGGCCTTCTACCTTCTGGCGCCGCAGGGCATCGAGATGGCAGCCCTCGTCGCGTCGTTGCTGCTGGTGCTGCGCGCGGCCGTCATCGGCACGACGGTGTTTCGCGCCCTGCGGCTGAAAATGGCCGAGCTGTGGCCGCACATCGGCCGCGGGCTGCTTCTGAGCGCCATGTGCGCGGCCAGCGTCATCGGCGGCCAGCATGCGGTGGCACGTTTTGACCTGCCGCTGCTGTCGCTGGCGGCCAGCACGCTGCTGGCCTTGCTGGTGCCCGGCGCGCTGGTGGTGGCCCGGCCGCAACTCCTCGGCGACCAAGCGGTGACCATGGTGATCCGATTCTTTCCCGCGCTGGACCGGCTCCTGAGCCGCTTCAGCCTGCCCGCCAGCGCTGCTGCCCCGATGGCAGACAGCCTGAGCGAACAGCGTCTTTAAGGCCGACCGCGATGCAGCAAACCCTCATGTACACCGTCGTTCTCTCGATCGCCATGCTGGCGGCGCTGGCCGTTGCCCTGGGCATGGTCGGCGCCGTGCAGTTCACCTCGCGGCGCGAGAACGGCTACATGCACCTCATCTTCTACGCGATCATCTTCATGATCGTTTTGGGCACGCTCTACTCGGGCCGCGACCTCACGGCCGTGGCGCTCTCCTTCGGCGAAGACGTGCCGCCCGAGGCACCGCGCGATCCGCTGGTGATCTGGGTTCAGCGCCTGATCTCCATGCTGCTGGTCACCGTGGCCGGCGAGCGCATCCTCACCTACTGGAGCCGGCGCACCAAGACCATGGTCGGACAGCCCGCATTGCTGGTGGCCTTCATTGTCTTTTGGACCTGCACCGTGGCAGCGCCCGCGCTGTTTGGTGCCAACCCGTTCGTCTCGCACGACTACCTGTACACGCTGGTGATCGGCATTGCCGCCATCCTCGTCACGGCCAGCGAGCGCGACCTGGCGTTTCGCTCGGCACGCAATGCGCTGCTGATCCTGATGGCCATGAGCCTGCTCCTGATTCCGTTCAAGCAAAGCCTGGTCCTGGACTACTCGTACAACCAGGGCCTGCTGCCGGGCGTGCCGCGCCTGGCCGGCGTGGCCGTGCACGCGGTGTCGCTGGGCATCCTGGCGCAGCTCGGCCTGATTTGCCTGCTCGCCTTTCCCTACGAGCGCCGCTGGGTCAACCGGCTGGCCTGGGCGGTGGGGCTGGTGGTGCTGTTCCTGGCCCAGTCAAAAACCTCCTGGATTGCCTTCATGCTGTGCTTCATGTGCATGATGGCCGTGCGGCACACACCCACCCTCTGGCGCCGCACCAACGACCCGGGCAGGCCGCATTTCGGACTGGTGCTGATCGGCCTGGGCATGTTCGCCGTGCTGGCCGTGTCCGTGGTGCTGATGTTCGGCGACCTCGGAGGCCGGCTCGACCGTTTCTTCAACAGCAGCGAAGGCGCGCAACTGGCCTCGCTGACCGGACGGGACAAGATATGGGCCATCGCCTATGACGAGTGGCAGCGCAACCCGGTGTTCGGTTACGGCACCACGATATGGGACGAGGTGTTTCGCAAGAGCATCGGCATGCCCAACGCAAGCCATGCCCACAACCAGTTCATGGACACGCTGTCCCGTTCGGGCACGGTGGGTGCGACGGCGCTGGTCATTTATGCGCTGGTGCTGCTCACGCTGTCGGTACGCTACGCAGGCGTGAGCCGCGGGCTGACGCTGGCGCTGTTCCTGTCGCTCGTCATCCGCTCCATCAGCGAAGTGCCGCTCTCGCTCATCGGCTACGGCGAGGAACTCGTCAGCCATGTGCTGCTGCTGATGGCGCTGTCAGCCTGCGCCAGCGAGGTCCGGATGCGTCAGGCGCAGCCCCGGCACACCCCCGCGCGCCAGGCCAGCAGGCCGCCTCTTCGCCCTGTCAGAAACACCGTTCAAGGCCTGTAGAGGTTCATGCCCATGAAGTTTTCCATTGTCATTCCGCTCTACAACAAGGCCGCCTACATCCTTGAGACGATCGATTCGGTGCTGGCCCAGACCTTTACCGACTTTGAAGTCGTGGTCATCGACGACGGCTCGAAAGACGGCGGCGCCGAGCTGGTCGAAACCATCACCGATGTGCGCGTGCGCTTGGTGCGCCAGGCCAATGCCGGGGTTTCGGTGGCCCGCAACCACGGCGTCGAGCAGTCGCGCGGCGAGTGGGTCGTCTTTCTGGATGCGGACGACTGGCACCATCCGGATTTCCTGGCATCTCTGATCCAGGCGCAGCAGCTGCATCCGCAGGTCGACACCGTCGCCAGCCAGTACATGCTGATGCCGCAAAGCGAAGGCCGGTGCTCGCCCGACTGGCCGGCCCTGGAAAAAGCGCTGAGCATAGAACTCATCACCGACCTGCCGACGCGCTGGATGCAGGGGCCCAGCTTGTGTACCGGCTCGGTGGCAGTGCGGGCAACACGGCTGCGCCAGATGCAGCCGTGCTTTCCTCCTGGCGAGTCGCAAGCCGAAGACCTTGACCTGTGGTTCCGCCTGGCCGAACAAACGCCTGTGGCCCTGGTGGAGGCGCCACTAATGGCCTATCGGGTCGACATCAGGGACAGCCTGTCGGGCAACCACGTCATGCCGGAGTCGCCGTTTTCCGTGCCGGGCTTTCACCAGCGCATTCTGGCACGCATCGAGTCAGGCGCCATGTCGGCACCACAGCGCCGCTCTGCCCTGCAGTTTCTTGCCCAGCAGCATCTGGACATTGCCCGCCACAACGCAGTGTCAGGCAAACGCCTTCAGGGCTATGTCTGGCTGCTGCGCGGTTGCCGGGCGGCCACCACCAAACGCTGGTGGCTGACGGCCATCATGCTGCTGTTCTGGCCGGCCAAGCTCATCAGCCAGTGGGAACTCTGGCGCGCGCGCCGGTCGGTCTACAGCAAGCCCGCATCCGATGCCAGCCTGTGACCCGGCACTGCCGTCAGCCAGCGTGCAAGCCTTCCTTGTCCACACCTCTTCTTTCCAAAAAAACAGCAAAGCCTGATTCCACGACATGAACGCCAACCATGCAGTCTGAGTCCATTTCACGCCCCGTCGCCCGCGAACACAAAAGCAACAGCTACATCTACATCGCCTGTCCCTGGACGCCCAAGGGCGGCGGCATGTTCAAGGTGGCGGACTACCTGATTCAGGCCCAGGGGGCGCCGGCCGAAGGCGCCGCCCAGCATCTGCGGCCGCTGGACACGCGCGGCGGCAGCAACGCGCTCTATTCGTTCTGGATTCTGACCACCGCCCTGTCCAAGCTGGTGCGCGGGCGCCTGAGCGGCCAGCTCGCGGGCGTGCATGTGAACATGGCCGAGCGGCTGAGCCTGTTTCGCAAAAGCGCTGTCGTGGTGATGTGCCACGCCCTCGGGATTCCTGTCGTGCTGCACCTGCATGCGGCGCAGCTGCATCATTTCTACGGGAAGTTGCCGCGCCCCTTGCAAGGCCTGACGCGCTGGGTCTTCTCGCTGCCGGCCAGCTGCCTGGTGCTGGGCAGCGCAGCGCAGCGTTTTGTGACCGAGGAGTTGCAGGTGCCTGGCAACCGGGTCGAGATCATCATCAACGGCGTCCCCAAGCCTTCGCACACGCGCCGCATTGCGGGCAGCAGCGCGGTGCAACGCGTGCTTTTCGTGGGCAACCTGTCCGAACGCAAGGGCGTGTCCGATCTGCTGCAGGCCCTGGCCCTGCCCGGCCTGGACCGTGCCCATACCGAGATCACGCTGGCCGGCGGCGGCGACGTGGCGGCCTACCAAGCCAAGGCGCAGGAACTGGGCGTTGACGGGTTTGTCCGCTTTGCCGGCTGGTCCGACCAGCAGCAGGTGGCGCAGTTGATGGCGCAGGCCGACGTGCTGGTGCTGCCCTCGTACGACGAGGGCCTGCCGCTGGTGATCCTGGAAGCGCTGGCCAATGGGGTTGCCGTGGTCTGCACGCCGGTGGGCGAGATTCCCTCCATGCTTGCCGATGGGGTGAACGCCTGCTTTGTCCAGCCGGGCGATGCTGCCGGGATTGCGGCTGGGCTCCAGCGCGTCCTGCACGATCCCGCCTTGCGGAACACTTTGGAAGCCAACGGCCAGGCGCTTTATGAGCAGCAGTTTTCCCTGAACCGGTTTTTCAGTTCCATCGCAAAAATTCATCAACGCCATTTCGGCATGGCAGGCCAGCTGCGCAACGAGCCAGCCCCTGTGAAAAAGGCATCCTCATGATCAACGATGCAAACAGCATTCCCAATGCCGCCTACCTGCAGGCCGATGTGTGCATCATCGGGGCAGGCCCTGCCGGCATCGCAATGACGCTGGACCTTTCGGCCCGCGGCCTCTCGGTGCTGCTGCTGGAGTCAGGCTACATGCAGCTTGACGCCAAGACCCAGTCGCTCTACGAGGGCGAGGTGGCCGATGAGCGCATGCACAGCCCGCCCGACAAGTACCGCCAGCGCCGCCTGGGCGGCTCGAGCGCCATCTGGGGCGGGCGCTGCATGCCGTTCGACCCGATCGATTTCGAAACCCGCAGCTACATTCCCTACAGCGGCTGGCCGCTGTCCTATGAGGACTTGCTGCCCTATTACCCGCAGGCCAATGCGCTGTCAGAAGCGGGCCGCTTCAGCTACCAGGCCGAGGACGCGCTGGGTCCGCGGGTCGCGCCAATGATCCAGGGCTTCAACAGCGCCCGTGTCCTGACCAGCGGCCTGGAGCGTTTTTCCTGCCCCACCCATTTCGGCAGCCGCTACGCCAAGCAGCTCGAACTGGCGCCCAACGTGCGCGTCCTGCTTGGCGCCAACTGCACGGCCTTGCGGCTGCAGCCCGATGGCCGCGCCGTGCGCAGCGTGGAGGTGACCACGCTGGCGGGCCGGCGGTTTTCGGCAGCGTGCCGCACCACGGTCCTGGCCATGGGCGGCATTGAAACGGCGCGCCTGCTGCTGGCCTCACGCGATGTGACGCCCGCAGGCGTTGGCAACGCGCACGATGTGGTGGGACGCTACTACATGTGCCACATCGCCGGCAACGTGGGCAAGCTCAACGTGCACGGCCCGGTCAAGAACGTGCGCCATGGCTACGAGGTGTCGCCGGAAGGCGTCTATTGCCGCCGCCGCCTGGCCGTGTCGGCCAGCGAGCAGCGGCGCCTGGGCTTGGCCAATACCGTCGCGCGCCTGCATTTTCCACGCATCACCGACCCTGCTCACCAGAACGGCGTGCTGTCGGGGCTCTTTTTGGCGCGCAAGCTGATCAGCTACGAGTACGGCAAACGCCTGAACGATGGCAACGCGGCCACGCCGGCGGTCTATGCGCGCCATTTGCTCAACGTGGTCAAGGACCCGCTGGACACCACCGCTTTTCTGACCCACTGGCTGACCCATCGCTCCCTGGCCGAGCGAAAGTTTCCCTCGGTGATCCTGAGCAACCGCACCAACCGCTTCAGCTTTGAAATGCATGGCGAACAGATTCCGCAAGCGCAAAGCCGCGTGATGCTCGGCGACAAGGTCGATGCCCTGGGCATGCCCCAGGTCCGGGTCGACTGGCGCTACAGCTCGGCCGACATCGACTCCATCCGGCGCACGCTGGATGTGATGGCGCAGGAGTTTGCCCTCAGCGGCGTGGCCCATTTCGAATACGACGCCAACACCCTTGAAGAAGACCTGGTGCGCTTTGGTGCCTACGGCGGCCACCATATCGGCACCGCACGCATGGGCCTGGACGCACGCACCAGTGTCGTCAACGCCGATTGCCAGGTGCACTCGGTCCACAATCTTTTCGTGGCAGGCAGCGCCGTGTTTCCCACGTCCAGCCAGGCCAATCCGACGCTGACACTGATTGCCCTGTCGCTGCGGCTGAGCCACACCCTGGCAAAGCGGCTGGGCCAGCGCCCGGCCATCGTGGCAGAGGAGGCCTTCGCATGAAAGTACTGGTACTTGGCGGCTCCGGCCACATAGGGGCGCGGCTGATCCAAACCCTGGCCAACAGCGGTCAGCACAGCCCCACAGGCGCCTCGCGCAACGCCGCCAAGGCAAGGCCCGCAGGCGCCGAGTGGCTCAAGCTCGACAGCTGCAATGCAGCCGAGTTGGCGGACGCGTTGCGCGGTTTCGATGCAGTCGTCAATTGCGTGGCGGGCGATGCCGATTCGATCTCAAAAGGCGCTCAGGCCTTGGTGCAAGCAGCGCTGAGTGCGAACTGTCCGCGCATCATCCACTTGAGCACCATGTCGGTGTATGGTCCGGTTGAAGGCATGGTGCGTGAAGATGCCCCGCTCAATCCAGGGCTTGGATGGTATGGTCGCGCCAAATGCCAGGCCGAGCAGCAGATTGGCGAATTCGCCCGGCAAGGCGGGCAGGCGGTGGTCTTGCGCCCCGGCTGCGTGTTTGGCCCGGGCAGCGAATTGTGGGTGGGCCGGATTGGCCGGTTTTTGCAGGCTGGACGCCTCGGCGACCTGGGCATTGGCGGCGATGGCTGGTCCAATCTGGTGCATGTGGACGATGTCTGCCGGGCCATCACGGCGGCCCTGCATCTTCCCGTTAACTCTGGCAATGTGCCCACCTTCAACTTGGCAGCGCCTGACAGCCCGCGCTGGAATGAGTACTTTGTCGATCTGGCGCTTGCGATGGGGATTGCGCCTGTGCGGCGCATCCGCCGCCGCCAGCTCAAGCTTGACGCGTGGCTGGCCGGACCACCCCTCAAGATTGCGCAGGTCGCATCAAAGGCCCTCAAAATCCCGTCATCTGCGCTACCCGACCCATTGCCGCCGGGCTTGCTTGGATTGTGGAGCCAGCACATTCACTTGGACGCGCACCGGGCCAGCGAGGAATTGCGCGTTGCCTGGATGCCTTACGCCGCTGCCCTGGAAAGCTCTGTGGCTTGGCTGCTCAAAAGCAAAAATCCTGCGCTCTTGACGCGCCATCCCGCATGAATGCCTTGAAGGCCGACACGGTGCGCCTGTACGGACGTTTCAATTGGCGCTTGGTTTTCAAGGGTGCCCTTTCCAACCCCGCATTTTCTGTGGTGTGCAGCCTGCGCCTGTGCCAAGTCGTGCAACGCCAGTCTCCCTTGTGGCGGTTGCTGGTGTCAACACCGGCCAAGGTGTTGCACCGCCTGACCTGCCAATTCGCTGGGATTGAGTTGCCGTGGCGAACAGCCATCGAGCCGGGCCTGTCGCTGACGCATGGGCGCGGGATCGTGGTGAATGTCAATGCGCAGGTGGGAAGCAACGTGACTTTATTTCACGGTGTAACACTGGGACAGCGGGATTCAATTGCCCGGGATGGCAGCCGAACGACAAAATACCCGGTGATTGAAGACGAGGTATGGATCGGGCCCCATGCCATCGTGGTAGGCGCAACGATTGGCAAAGGCAGCCGCATTGCCGGGGGCGCCTATGTTTTTGAAGACGTGCCACCCTACTCTGTCGTGGTCGGCAACCCTGGCAAGATTGTTAAAAGCGGCTGCGTACCTGACGTCAACAACCGCTGGAATGAACAGACTGCTGGTCTGTAACTTCTTTATGCTATTCAAGCCATGCAAGCATGGCATTGAGCTTTTACCTTAATCAGGTCTGGCACCTTGGTGCGGCGCAGCTGTGGCAGCCATTCCCTGATGCACAGAAGTTTGTTTGCCTTGGCGCTGGCTTGAAGATGCCACACGCAAAGCCCTGGTCAAAAAAATCGGGTTGCCGATCACGTAACGTTGAAACAGGCGGCGTGGCTCCATTCCCAGCCGGAACACCCATTCCATGCCTAGCTTGCGCATCCAGGATGGAGCGCGTGGCGTTCGACCCCCAAGGAAATCGATAATGGCGCCGCCACAAACGATCAAGCACGGGTAATCCAGCGCTGAGCGCAAAATTGCGGCAACCTCTTCCTGCCGTGGCATGCCCATTCCCAGAACAATCAAAGCCGGCCGCTCCTCAACAGCCGTTTTGATATAAACCTCATGGTCAAGAAAGCCGTTTTCGCTGACAAACCAACTTTGAGGGGCGAATCTCTGTTGAGCAGCTTTCATGCCTTGCTCAAGATAAGGATTCTTGGTTCCGAAAAAGGCAATGCCTCGCTTGTTAAATTGCCTTATCAACTCTGGAATCAGATCTGTTCCATTCAAGTTCAACCCTGGTGGCACCTTGAGAAGCTTGAACAGCGTTGCCATGCCGGAGCCATCCCTGAGGACCACATCTGCCGAGCACAATGCCTGGAAAAAACGGTTCGACTCAGCCGATGAATTCATGGCATGGGCATTGGCAAAAGCCAGAACAAAAGGCTTGGCGGGATAGGCAAGACGCATCAAAAGATGCCGTCTTTCCACAGGAGTTTCGACCCTTTCTATCTTGTTTAGCAACTGCACCCAATTTTTTATCCACTGCTCCACATTGCCTGTGCTTTTAAGGTGGTGGTATTGGACCGAAAGTGCAAAATGAACATCTTCTTCGGTCAAAAATCCCAAGACCCTGCCGATTTCTCCAAAACGCATTCCATTGCTTTTCTGCACATTGATGATGCGTTCCACATTCTCCGGAGAAATTCTTCCAGCATTGACCAACAGCACACCCATAAACTGTGGAGAACTTATTTCCATCTTTGTCTGGCCCACATGAATTGGAATTGATGGCGAAACTTCAGTTTCACTTGAATTCATAGATACTGCCTTTTGGCAACCCAGTGATATTGGGTGGAGCGGTTAAAACACGGCTTTTACCGAAAGCCAAAATTCTCAGAGAAATGCTTTTAGCGCCCCGCAAACGATGCTTTGTCATGAATGGAATATATCTTGATGGCAAAGCTGGGCCCAGGCTTTGGCATTTGGAGACAAAGCCTGTTGATGACAGTTCAAAGGCTTTATTGATTCGATTGAAGAAGCAATGGCTGCAATCAGCCATTGCTTTTCAATCGGCGTAAAGAAGGCTACACATCGTTGAGAACGGAGCCAACGAGCGTGACGCCGAATTCACGCAGACTGTGCGTGAACTGTGCCAGTTGTGGCATGGAACTGCTGTTTTGCCGAGCCACGATCAATGCAGCACCTGCACGCACCGCCACCGTGTGCGCGTCTGCACAAACGTTGGCTGGTGGTGTGTCGATGATCATCACGTCAAAATCCTCGCCCAACGACAAAAGCAATCTCGAAAAGCTTTGGCGTCCCAGCAGTTCTTGGGGATTGGGTGGAATGGTTCCTGCCTGAAGCAAGGACAAGTTTGGCAATGAAGGAACCGACACCACGGCTTCCGGCCCGGCACGCCCCACCAGCATGTCGGACAAACCTGCACGCTTGCCTATGTTGAAGAGCTTGTGCTGACGTGGGGTTCGCATGTCGGCATCAATCAGCAACGTGCGCTCGCCCAACTGTGAAAACACAATGGCCAAGTTTGCCGCGATGTAGCTGCGTCCATCGCCCGAGCCTGCACTGACCACGGCCAAGCCTTTACGTTCTGTTCCGTTGTCGAACCAACGCAACATCAACTGGCTTCTCAACATGCGCAACTGCTCCACCACAGGACTGGACGGTTCATAGGCCGCAACCAATTCCTGGCTCAATTCGCTTTCAGACGTGATGTACGAATACTGAAACTGAACTGACAAGGCAAACCGAACGTCATCGTCGGTCAGGAAACCCAGCGATCTGCCGGCATCGCCAAAACGCATTCCATTGTCTCGCTGGAAGGCCAGAATACGGTCTGCATTCGCTTGGGACAGGCGTTCTGCATCGACCAGTATGACGCCCATGGGTCGACTGGTTTGGGTAGAAAGTTTGCTTGATGCCACGGTAAGCGGCACTGCACGAACGATCTGAGAATTGCTTACGGTCATGCTGCGCTCCCGTTACCTAATGCCAAATGGTGTGAACCAGGGAGACTGCGTATGGTCTTGCTTGAAGAAATACTGGCCAACACAGGCAAGTCCAGCATCTGCACCAGGTCTTCGGTAGAACGAACGCGCCGGTTGGTCAACTCAAGAGCGAAAGCGTAACCCAGGCCAAGCAGCGTTCCACCAAAAGCAGCGATCAACAGGTTGAAGAGCATCTTTGGACTTGAAGGCTCGACAGGCGCAACCGCCTCGTTGATGCGAACGACATTGGTTTGGTTGGTCAGGCTCTGCAGTCGGCTTTGCGAGGCGCTTTGGCTCACCGTTTCATAAGCCCGTTGAGCAGCTTCCACATCGCGACGGTAGACATTGAGTTCATCGCGCTGCTTGTTGAGATTGAGCACCCTGGCCTTCTGTGCATTGACAGCTGCCTGCAACTCGCTTTCCCGACTTTTCCCGACACGGTAGGCCGTTTCTATGGAAGCGGAAATCCGGGCAGACTCACTGGCCAGCCTGCTTTTAAGAGAAGCCAGTTCGGCCTCAGACCGTTGGCGCAGAGGATGGTTGACGCCAAGGTTCACATTGTTTTCCTGAACCTTGGCTTCAAGCCGTGCAATATCAGTTTTCAAACTGTTGATCAATGGGTTTTGCATGATCTCGGCAACCGTATCGCCACGACCATTGCGCTTGCTCTGGCTGTCAGTCGTTTCGCCCTGAACGGCCGTGAGTTGGGTCGATATCTGAGCCAGTTTGGCTGTCTCATAGTCGACACGCTCATCTGTAGAGACGATCCCCGCTTTCTGCTGGTAATCCGACAAACGCGCCTGCGCCTCCTCCAGTTTGGCCCGTGACGCCTTGGTTTGCTCATCAAACCATGTGGCGTAAAGACGGGCAGGTTCAGTTTTCAAAGAGAGATTGATGTCAAGGTAGGCTTGCGCGAATGTATTGGCCACCGTGGCAGTGCGTTCAGGATCGCTTCCTTTGTAGACGATGTTGATGACGTTGCTCTCGCGTGCAGGCTGCACCACCAAGTCCATCTTCAGTCCATCGGCAAGCCAGGACTCAAGGGAACCGCGGCCACCAGTCGCCTTGAGCCAAGCAGCCTTGTTCTCGCTGTCTTGGTCAAGTTTGAGCATCTTCACGACGCGCTGCGCGACGAGGTCGCCCCCGATGATGTCCACCTGCGTTGCCATATAGCTGGCAGAGACCACTCCGCCGCCCATATTGGCTCCAGCGACAGGGTCGGGCGTCCGCATATCGACCAAGACAGATGTGCTGGCCTTGTAAGTTTTAGGCAGCAAGAGATTGGCTGCCACTGCCGCAGCCATGCAGGCCAAGATGACCAGAACAATGGTCTTGTAGCGCGCCCGAAGGATCAGTAAAAATTGATGGACAGTCATGGCAAGCCTTAAAAAATGCTTTCACGAACATAAATCACATCTTCCGGCTGGACGGGGTCCGTCAGCTTTGGCGTGGTTTCAACCACATTGCCTGCTGCATCGCGACGATGCAGACGCAAGCGATTCTGGCTGCCGCGAACGGTAGGGCCGCCGCCCTGGGCCAGTGCTTTCATGACCGTCATGCCACGTTCGATCCGGTAAGGTCCTGGCTTCTGGGCTTCACCGTAGATGTAGTAAACGGGTGCCTTGTCAACATAGATGGTGTCGCCGCCTGCAAGAACGATGTCATTGTCAGTTTTTTCTTTCGAGAAAAGTGCTGGAATATCGATAACCTTGCGGAAGGGTTTGCCGTTGCGCTGGCCGGTCACGATCAGTTCATCATCCCCGGTCGGGGTGGTGCCACCTGCAGCAGCGAGCATGTCACTTACGCGGGTGTTGAAGGTTTCCAGCGGAAAGC
>Ga0308157_10006315_pt1 | contig 14287 bp, 8 predicted proteins | sample PhyBR1_FD_201035 | JGI IMG/M metagenome (GOLD analysis project Ga0308157, IMG submission 201035) | Phyllosphere microbial communities from UC Gill Tract Community Farm, Albany, California, United States - DLSLB.R1 | ecosystem: Host-associated > Plants > Phyllosphere > Unclassified | place: USA...
GAACGCGCTGCTCGACCGCCCATGGCTGTTCCTGCTGGGCCTGATCTGGATCGCGGTGCATGGCGGCCTGATGCTGCTGGTGGCCAAGCTGATCCGGGCGCCGCTGTTCTTCATGGCAGTCGGCTCGCAGGCCAATATCGGCGGCGCCGCGTCGGCGCCGGTGATTGCCAGCGCCTTCCATCCGGCGCTGGCCCCGGTCGGGGTGCTGCTGGCGGTGCTCGGCTATGCGCTTGGCACCTACTGCGCCTACATCACCGGCCTGCTGCTGCGGGCAATGGCCACCTGATCGTCCGCGCGCCCCGTCCAGGGGCGCGCTTCTTCCCCTTACTTCTCGACCATCTGGCGCATGCGGCGGCGCAGCTCGCGCTCGCGCTTCTCGTGCGCCGTCCAGTCCTCGCACACCCCGCGGTAGAGCGACACCATCATCAGGATGATGACCAGCGAGAACGGCACCGCGAACACGATGGTGGCCGTCTGCAGCGCCTTCAGGCCACCCGCCAGCAGCAGGCTGATCGCCATGCCGGCGATCAGGCCGCCCCACATCAGCTTGGCTTTGGTCGACGGGTTCGGGTTGCCGCCGCTGCTCATCATGCCCAGCACCAGCACCGCCGAGTCGCCCGAGGTGACAAAGAACACCAGCACCAGCAGCGTGGCCACGGCCGACATGATCAGGCCCAGCGGCAGTGCATCGAACAGTGCGAACAGCGCGGTCGAGGTGTCGGCGCGCACCGCTTCCGAGATCGGGATCTGCTGCCAGATCTCCATGTGCAGCGCAGTGCCGCCGAAGATCGAGAACCACATGAACGCGGCCAGGGTCGGCGCCAGCATGGTGCCGATGATGAATTCGCGGATCGTGCGGCCGCGCGAGACGCGCGCGATGAACAGGCCGACGAACGGCGACCACGAGATCCACCACGCCCAGTAGAAGATGGTCCAGCTGCCGACCCAGTTGCTGTCGCGGAACGGCGTAGCGCGCAGGCTCATGCGCACGAACTCGGTCACGTAGCTGCCCAGGGTGCTGGTGAAGGTGTCGATGATCGCGACCGTCGGGCCGACCAGGAACACCACCAGCGCCAGTACGGCCGCCATGGTCATGTTGAAGTTCGACAGGATCTTGACGCCGCGCGTCACGCCGCTGACCGCGGAACCGAGGAACAGGGCGGTGGCAATCAGGATGATGCCGATCTGCGAATACTCGCCGATCGCAAGGCCGAACACCGTATTCAGGCCGCTGTTGATCTGCATGGCGCCAAGGCCGAGCGAGGCGGCCACGCCGAACGCGGTGGCCACCACCGCCAGCCCGTTGAACAGGCCGCCAAGGCGCTTGACGATCGGCCATGGCAAGGCCCCGGTCGCGGTGCTGACCAGGGCATCGCCGCCGCGCCGGTACTGGAAGAAGGCGATCGCCAGCGCCACTGCGCTGTAGACCGCCCAGGGGTGGATGCCCCAGTGGAAGAAGGTATAGCGCATCGCCACGCCCGCCGCTTCCGGGGTGGCCGACACAGTGCCCGGCGGCGCGTCGATGTAGTGCGAGATCGGCTCGGCGACGCCGAAGAACACCAGGCCGATGCCCATGCCGGCGGCGAACAGCATCGAAAACCAGCTGCCGATCGAGAACTCGGGCTCGTCGTCCTCGTCGCCCAGCTTGAGGTTGCCGTAGCGGCTGAACGCCATGAACAGGGCGAAGGCGACCAGGCCCAGCACCACCCAGAGGTAGAACCAGCCGAAGTTGCGGGTCACGGATGCGAGGACGGTATCGAACACCGCTCCCATGCTGTCAGGAGCGATCACGCCCCACAAAACGATGGCAAGGATGAAACCCGCCGAGAGTGCTGTCTGCATATTTTCTCCGTAGACAGTAACGCGCGTCGGCGTTCTTATGAATTGAAATAATTCATCATTGTAAGTGATTTATCAACTTATTGCAGTGCAGCAGTACTACTTGTGTGTCAGTGATCTTAGCCTTTTTGCACGAAAACGCCTGTTCGGTAGGCGATGTGAGTTGTTGTCACGGACACACATAGTTCGCCACGGCAGGGGCGTTTGGCCGCATAATTCATTCAGTCTTGTAATGACGTTATGCGATGTCCGCTCCCGCCCTGCCCACCGCCTCCCCCACGCCACGCACGCGCGCCATCGCGCGCGATTCGCGCCTGTACGAGGTGATGGACCTGATGCTCGACTCGGTCGGCGACCCGCTGGCCCTGGGCAGCCTGGCCGCCTCGGCCAGCTATTCGAGCTACCACTTCGACCGCATCTTCCGCGAGCTCACCGGCTTTTCGGCAGTCGAATACCAGCGCAAGCGCCGCCTGCGCCGCGCCGCCCACCTGCTGCGCCATGAGCCGGACGTGCCGGTTGGGCGCATCGCCCAGGATTGCGGCTTCCCGTCCAATGCGGCGTTTTCCAAGGCGTTCCGCCAGCAGTTCGCGATGTCGGCCAAGGAGTGGCGTGACGGCGGCTGGCGCGCCTATATGGATGCCCAGGTCGGGCGCGAAAGCGACGTCAGTTTCTTCGTGGCCGAGCCGAGCAACCTGGCCGCCCTGCAGGCGCCCTACTGCCCGCCCGAACCGGGCAGCGTGGCCGCCCGCGTCACGCTGCGCACCCTGCCCGCCGTCAAGCTGCGCTACCAGCGCTTCTTCGGCCAGTCCGGCGCCACCCTGTCGCTGGCCTGCAACGCCTTCATCTGCGAGCGCGAGCGCGCGGGCCTGGCGCGCGGCACGCCCTGGTACGGGGTGTTCGACGAAGATCCGGGCTTTACCGGCGAGCGCGAATACTGCTACGACTTCGGCTTCGGCGCCGACGCGCCGGACAGCGACCAGACCCTCGGCCTGCGCCTGCTGCCGGCCGGCGCCTACGCCTGCCTCGACTTCCACGGCGAGTGGCCGCGTTTTCGCGCGATGTACGAGGACTGGCTCGAGCGCCAGGCCGTATGGCGGCTGGACGCCACCCGCCCGCACATCCAGCAGGTCGAGCGCGATGGCGACGGCGGCTGGCGCGGCTGGCTGGCGTTGCCGGTCAAGAAACGCTAGAGGTCGGCTCGGCTTCCAGCCGCATGAACCGGCTCAGCACTAGCACCGGCACGCTGGCCAGCAGCACCCACAAGAAAAAATCGCGGTAGCCCAGCGCCTGCTGGATGTCGCCGCTGATCGTGCGGAACAGCACGAAGCCGAGCTGCATGAAACCGGTGCCCAGCGCGTAATGGGCCGCCTGGTAGCGGCCGCTGGCCACCACCTGCATGATGAACAGGATCACGCCGACGAAGCCGAAGCCATAGCCGAACATCTCGATCCCCAGCAGGCCGACGATCAGCGGCATCGACTCCGGTTGCGCATGGCTCAGGTACCAGAAAGCGGCATTCGGCAGGTTCATCGCCAGGATCAGGATCGGCAAGGCGCGCTTGAGGCTCAGCCAGGCGGTGAAATAGCCGCCGGCGATGCTGCCTACCAAGAAAGCCGCGGTGCCGACGGTGCCATAGGCCCAGCCCACTTCCGCCGTGGTGAGGCCCAGGCCGCCGACCTCGCGCGCATCGCGCAGGAATAGCGGGCCGATCGACTGGATCTGCCCTTCGCCCGCACGGAACAGGATGATGAACAGGATCGCCATCCAGATGCCGGGCTTGGCGAAGAAGGTCTTGATCACGTCCACCAGCGTGTCCTTGATCGCGCCCAGGCTGCGCGCCGCGCCGCCGACCTTCGGCGTGGCCGGCAGCGCGCGCACATGGTACAGCCCGAGCAGCGCCATCAACCCGCCCAGCAGCAGGAATACGGTGGTCCAGGCGGCCTCGATGCCGAAGCGCTGTTCCAGCGCGCCAGCCAGGATCAGCAAGCCGCCCAGCGAGATGAACTTGGCCGCATTGAAGAAGGCGCCCTGCCAGCCGGCATAGGCGGCCTGCTCGCGCGCGTCGAGGCTGGCGATATAGATGCCGTCGGCGACGATGTCGTGGGTACTGGAGGCGAGCGAGACGATCGCCAGCAGCGCGATGCACAGTGCGAACCACATCGGCAGCTGCAGCGCCAGCGCCACCAGCGCCAGGCAGGCGCCGCCGATCAGCTGGCAGGCGACCACCGCCAGGCGCCGGCTGGGAGCAAGCTCCATGAACGGACTCCACAACGCCTTGAAGGCCCAGGCCAGGCCCAATAACCCGGTCCAGCGCGCGATCTGGTCGTTCGGCACGCCCATGCTCTTGAGCATCTGGCCGGCCACCAGGGCCACCGCGTAGAACGGCAGGCCCTGGGCCAGGTACAGGGTCGGGACCCAGGTCAGTGGATGGCGGCGCTTTTCCTTTGCCAGCGCTGCGGCCGGAGCGTCATTCAACGCGGTCATGGCAATTCCAGATTCAAGGTGACGATACGGCTGGCGCGGCCCCGGGTATCGACACTGGCCAGCTTCACGGTGCGGCTGCCGTCCAGCGCCACCGGCGCCATGTAGCGCGGGCTGTGCGCGCCGGGCTCGCTGCCATCCAGAGTGTAATGCACGGCCAGGCCAGGCAGGGCGATATTCGCATGCAGCAGCCCGTCCTCCACCACCGCGCCGGGCGGCGGCAGGCGGTAGGCCCAGGGCTGCGGCAGGCGGTCCAGGCGCGGCAGCTCGCGTTGGCCGAGGCGGTTGGCGAATGCGTTCCAGTCACGGGCGAGGTCGTCGGGATTTTTCCAGCCGGGGTCGACGCTCCAGGCGCGTTCCGCCAGGCCGATCAGGCGCGGCAGCGCAAGGTATTCGACCCGCTCGCGCGAACGCGCATTCTCTCCCCACAACTGCCCCTGCAGGCCCTTGATCCGCTGGCGGCCAGCGGCATCGAGCGGCGCCAGGGCCGCCACCTGCGCCGCGCCTGGGGCGCGGCCCATCGCGTCGTGCGCGGGCAGCAGCGGCGCATCGAGGGGAACCATGCCGAACGGTTCGCGCGCATCGACGAAGCCGGCCCAATAATAGCCCGGTTCCTGCGGATGCTTGGCGTAGGCGAAATCGAAGTACAGGCTGGCCGCATTGGACAGCACCACCTCGTAGCCGGCGTTGGCGAGGCGGTTGGCGCAGTCTTCCTGGCCCGAGCCCCAGCCGTTGTTCCAGACGTAGACGTCCTCACCCGATCCAGCGCCGTTTGACGTCAGCGCGGTTTCTTCCCAGCCGCTGAAGGCGATGCCGTGGCGCGCCAGGATCGCTCGGCAGCGCGCCTGGAAATCGTCGCGCAGCTGGCGCGCCTCGACCCAGCCGTGCTCGCGCATGCGCGCCTGGCAGGCGGGCGAGCCGAGCCAGGCGCCGGGCGGCACCTCGTCGCCGCCCGTGTGCAGCACGCGCAAGGGCACGCCGGCCGTGCGGTATAGCGCCGCGACTTCGGCGACCACGGTATCGATGAAGCGGTCGACCGAGGGCAGCGCGATGCACATCACATTGTCATGCCACAGCTGCACCGATTCGTAGACCGAGGCGTCATCCGGCTCGCTGAGCAGGTATGCCCCGGCGCCCGCGATATCGCCTGCGGCGCAGAGGCGCGCATGGCGCACCCGCATCGCCTCGACCGCCGCGCGCGCATGGCCCGGCATATTGAATTCGGGGATTACCTCGATGTGCAGGCGCTGGGCGTGGCGCAGGATGGCGACGAAGTCGTCCGCCGTATAGAAGCCGCTGCCGGCATGCGAGCCGGTGTCGGGGCCGGAGCCGAACGACGGCGGCAGGCACGGCGGCTCGCCCGCCGCGGGCACGCCACGGCGGGCGCCGACCTCGGTCAATTCGGGCAGCGCGGCGATCGCCAGGCGCCAGCCTTCGTCGTCGGTCAGGTGGAAGTGGAAGCGATTGAGCTTGTAGAGCGCCATGCAATCGAGCAGGCGCAGCACCGTGTCGACGCTGGAAAAGTGGCGGGCGACGTCGAGCATCATGCCGCGGTAGGCGAAGCGCGGCGCGTCTTCCACCATCCCGCATGGCAGCGTGCCATCCGGCGCCATGAGCTGGGCCAGGCTTTGCAGGCCGTTGAACACGCCGTGGGCGCCGCCGCCGCGCACCAGCACGCGCTCGGGCGCGATCTCCAGCAGATAGGCTTCGGGGGCCAATCCGGGATCGGTCTCGAGGGCGACCTGGACGCCCTGCCCTGCCTGCGGCAGCGTCGCCAGCAGCGCGCCCAGGAATGCCGTCTCATTGTCCAGCGCTGCATCGTCATCGATCGGCGTGGACTGCCCAAGCCGGCAGCGGCGCGCATCGAACGACGCCATGCGCGGGCGCGGCGTGATGCGGCCGACCGCATCGTCGTCCAGCAGCGACAGCGCCGCGTTCTGCTCGAAGCGCCAGGCCGCATCCGCCGTCGGCAGCAGGTCGCCGCGCATGCGGTGGCGCTGCTCCGGCCGCACGAACGGTGCGATCTGCGGGTCGCCCAGATCGACCGCATTGCCGGCCGCATCCAGCAGATAGAAGCCGAGCGGCGCATCGGTGATGCTGATCGCCCAGTGCAGGGAGTCGTAGACGACGACATATTCCTGCCCCGGCAGCCAGGGACCGCCGCCTGGCAGCGCCAGGCTGAACAGGTCGCCGTTCAGGTGCGCGGCGCGAAAGCCGGCGCTGACGGTCTCGGGCAGGATCTTGCGGCAGGTATTGAAGCACAGGGTCCAGCCGGGCGCGACCGCGTGCTGGCCGTCGTTGCGCAGCGTGAGTTGCGCCGTGAACGCGTCGTCGCGCGTGAAGTTGGAAAGGCATTCCCAGGCGATCGAGATCGCCGGGCCGCCATCGGGTCGGTCCGTCATGAGTCGTGTTCCAGATTTGGGGAGGCGGCCAGCCGCCTCCCCGGGTGGCTTACAGCTTGCCGCGCAGGCCGAGGTAGAAGGTACGGCCGTTCGAGTAGAAGGCGCGCGGCCGGTCCTCGTTCTCGGCGTACATCTTGATGGTTTCGTTGGTGAGGTTCAGCGCATCGAAGGTCAGGGTCAGTTTATCCGTCAGCTTGACGTTGACCGAGGCCGCCAGCGACGGCATGTCGTCCACGTGCTGGCTGGCGCCGCGGTCCACGCCGGCCTTGTACTTCGAGCGCCAGTTGTAGGCCAGGCGCGCCGAGTAGCGTTCGTTCTCGAAGTAGCCGGTCACGTTGTAGGTGTTCTTCGAGGAGTTGAGCAGCTCGCCGCCATCGTCCAGCTCACCGTCGGCATAGGTGTAGTTGACCAGCATGCCGAAGTTGTCCAGGAAGGGCTGCTGCCAGCTCAGCTCCACGCCCTTGTTCTTGCCGCTGGTGTTGTAGGGCGACGTGATCTGGTACTCGGTGAAGGTCTCGCGCTTGTTGTTGTAGTAGCTGCCGGTCGACGTGCCCTGGGCCACGATCGAGCGCAGGTCCATGTAGAACAGGCCGGCCGACAGCAGCGCCTTCGGCGCGTAATACCATTCGGCGCCGATGTCGAAGTTGGTCGAGCGCACCGGGTCGAGGTTGACGTTGCCGCCGCTGCCGCTCAGGGCGTCGTCGTTGAGCGAGACCGAGCCGCCCAGCGCGCTGTAGTCGGGCCGCGCGATGGTCTTGGCCAGCGCGGTGCGCAAGGTCAGGTCGGGCGTCACGTTGTACTTCAGGTTGGCGCTCGGCAGGTAGTCGCGGTAGGTGCGCTCGAACGTGGTCGGCGTGTAGGGACCGAAGGCCGACCCAAGGATCGGCGTCGGGCCGCCCGGCAGGTTGACGACCGTGCGCTGGCGCGTCTCGATCGCGCGCAGGCCGATATTGCCGCTCCAGCCGTCGCCGCCGAAGTCGACCATGCCGTACACGGCCGCCGTCTTCTCGGCCACCTCGAATTCGTTCATCCAGTTGTGGCGCAGCACGTAGTCGAGCAGGCGGTTGCCGGGGATCGCGCCCCAGGCGCCGAGCGCGGCGCCGTCGTACTTGAAGTAAGGGATCCCGCTGTAGCCGCCGATGTCGCTGCCGAAGTCGCCCGGATACATCTGGCCGCTCCAGGCCGGCTGCGGATTGGTGAAGCCGACCGGGCCCGGGCGGGTCTCGAGCGGATGCTCGGCAGTGCGATTGTGGTCGGTCCAGCGCGCGCCGAAGCGCACCGACTGGAAAGTCGGGTGATCGAGGCGCAGTTCGCCGTCGAGCTGGGCGTATTCTTCCTTGTCCACCGATTGCGATTCGCCGCCGCCGGCCCAGGCCGTCGAGCCGGGTACGGCGGTGTTGCCGCCGGGGTAGCTGACCGAGGCCGGCGACAAGCCGTTCAGCGCATAGGCCATGCCGCCGTCGACGTTGTTCTGGTAATAGACGTCGTCGCGGTCCCAGCCCACGCCATGGGTCTTGCCGACCTTCCCGGACAGGCTGAAGCGGTCGCTCACGCGCCATTTGCCGTTGAAGTCGAGGTACCAGGATTTGCCGCCCGCATCCGGACGGTAGATATTGTCGACCTCGCCCGCATTGCGGGTGAATTCGGCCCCCACCAGGGTGCCGTTGCGCACCACCGGATTGATGGGAATCAGGCCCAGGCTGTTGATCGAATTGGCCGGCGCCGCCAGCGAGTTGGTGTTCTGGTGCGGCGCCTCGAGTTTCGAATAGAAGCCGTTCAGGTCCAGCGTCAGGTCGCGGTTCGGGCGCACCTCGAAGTCGAAGGCGCCGCCTTCGCGTTTCTTTTTCTGCTCGAACAGGGCGGCGCCGATAAAGGTCGGCACCACCACGCCGGCCAGCGACGGATCGGCGATCGCCGCCGCGCTGGTCGCGCTGATCGGGGTGTAGCCCAGGATTTCCTGGCCGTCGCGGCGCACGCTGGCTTTTTCGGAGAAGCCCTGGATCAGGAAGCCGGCGGTATTGCTGGCATTCTTCCAGCTGACCAGGCCCGACAGGTGCGGCTCGGTCTCGCCCGACAGGTCGTTGTAGTTGGCCTGCACCGAACCCTCGACCGTCAGCTGCTGCTTGAAGTCGAGCGGCCGGCGCGTGATGACGTTGATGGCGCCCGAGACGCCGCCCTCGACCAGGTCGGCGGTCGGGCTTTTCTGGACCACGATCGAGCCCACAAGTTCGGACGGCAGGAGGGAGAAACTGCTGGAGCGGCCGACGTTGCCGCCGATCTGGTTCAGCACGAACCAATCGCCGGTGCTGATCGCGTGGCCGTTGAACAGGGTCTGTTGCAGGCTGGGGCTGGTGCCGCGCAGGCTGACGCGGTCGTTCTCGCCGAAGCCGCCCTCGCCGCCGGCCGAGGATTGCGTGTTCACGCCCGGCAGGCGCTGGATCGCATCGGCCACGTTCTTATCGGGCATCTTGCCGATGTCCTCGGCGGTCACGACCTCGACCACCGCGTCGGCATTCCTCTTCTGGCGCAGCGACTGCTCGAGGGCAGCGCGCACGCCGGTCACCACGACGGTCTGGGGGCCCGCGATCGGGGCCTCCTGTGCCTGTGCCTGCCCCATCGACATCGCTACCCCTGCCACCGCCGCCGCGATCGCGGTGCGCTGGTACTGCCGTGCCTTCAACTCGTTCATGTGACTCTCCAAAACCAGGTTGGTTGTTCTACACACCCTTGCGGTCGCGATCATTCTGGACGTTCGGGCGTCTCTGTTTATGAATCGCATTCTGGAGGCATCATGGACGCCATGTTTGTCAAATCTTGCTATCCAATCTGCAATTTTTCATGGAGATGACATCTGCACGTGGCAGGCTTGCCACGCGGGCGCGCCGTCGCCGGCCGGAGCAGGCCGGTAGCGCAGGCGCTCGTTGAACAGCTCAGTTTGCGGGGTAAGGCACCTTGGCCATCGCGCGCTTGAGCGCGTCGAAGCAGGTCGGATCGAGCGCGGTGCCGACTGTTTTTTCCATCATCTCCAGCGCCTGGGGCACAGGGATGGCGCCCCGGTACGGACGCTCGGCGGTGATGGCGTCGAAGATGTCGGCGGTGGTGATGATGCGGGTCTCGAGGCGAATCTCTTCGGCCGCCAGTCCGCGCGGATAACCGCCGCCGTCCAGCCGTTCGTGGTGGGCGCCGGCGATCGCCGCCAGTTCGGAAAACGCCGCGATGCGGCCGAGTATGGTCTCGGTGTACTCGGCATGCTGCCGCACTGCATCCCACTCACTGCGGTCGAGCGCACCGGCTTTGTCGAGCACGCTGTTGCTTACGCCCAGCTTGCCGACGTCGTGCAACAGTGCCCCGCGTTTGAGCCAGCGCCGCCGCTGCGGCGACAGGCCAAGCGCTTCGCCAATCATGTCGGTGTACAGCGCGACTCTACTGCTGTGACCGCTGGTATAAGGACTTTTTGCATCGACCACCTGGCCGAAGGCGGCGGCAATATCATCCAGGTAATCCTCGTCCAACGCGACCTCGTGACCGGCCGGTTCCAGCGCCAGGATGGCGCGGTCGATCCCGGGGCTGGCCAGGGTCTGCCAGAATGCGTCGTCCTGTGCACAGGTTTCGAACGCCGCCACCAGGCGCGGATCGAACCAGACGCCGGCGCGCGCGCCGGCTTCGCGCAGGGCCGCCGAGCGTCCGCCGGCGGTATGGAACACGTCGATCACCTGTGCCAGCAAGGCAATGCGCGCAATCACCGGAATGGCTTCGCCGCACAGCTGGGCCGGCTTGCCCTTGCCGTTGAAGTGTTCGTCGAGCGAGTAGATGCCTTCCGCCACGCCTTCGGGAAAGCGCAACAGGCGCGCGATCTCCGCACCGCGCTGGCAGCGGGTGGCGATCAGGCCTTGCGCAATCTCGGGGCCGTTGCGCAGGATCGTCATCACGCTGCGGAAGCGCTCGGCCAGCCCGGCCTTCAGCCCGGTATGCTTGAGCACGAAGCCCAGCACTTGCGGCAGGCTGTCGCCCACGGTCTTGAAATCGCGCTTGAAGTCCAGGTCATCGGTGAGATAGAGCTCGCAGATCCGCGCGGCGTTGCTGCTGCATCCGAGGTCTTTCAGCAGCAGCGCATAATAAAGTTCCCATAGCTGCTGCTCGGACAGGCCGGCGGCGCGGCCGATATGCATGCCGATCCAGCAACAGCGCACGCAATGCCCGGCCGGCTGACCCTCCGTTATATCGAGCGCATAGCTGAGCGCCCCGATCAGCTCGGAAAGTTTCATGGCGCTTGGCTGCAAGGTTTCGGTAGGCACGTCCAGCGGCTTCATTTTAAATTCCAAATTGCAATAAAAATTGATACTAAGCCACAAGAGTCGCACAATGTGCGCCGCTCTTAGAAAATCTATCTGCGTGCAGCATCGACGCCACATCGTGCTCCATGCATTGTTTCGGCGCGCTACACTGACTTTACAATCAGCGCGAATCAGCGTGAATCAGCGCGAATCAGCGTGTTGACTCGGAGGGGCGATCATGATCGGCGCAACGAACGGCAGCTCGACTTCGCTCTGGATGGACACCGCCACCGTGCCCGTCTTCCCACCCCTCGTGGGCGCGCAGGAAGCACAGGTGTGCGTGATCGGCGCCGGCATCGCCGGCCTCACCGCGGCCTACCTGCTGGCCTTGCAAGACCGCGACGTGGTCGTCATCGATGCGCTCGGCATCGGCGCCGGCGAGACCGGGCGCACCACAGCCCATTTCTTCCCGCCCGACGAGTGGTACCACGGCATCGAGCGGCGCTTCGGCCGCGCGCAGGCCAAGCTGGTGGCCGGCAGCTATGCCCACGCCCTGCAGATGGTCGAGTCCATCGTGCGCCGCGAAGGCATCGCCTGCGAATTCGAGCACCTCGACGGCTACCTGGTCGCGCAACATGCCGACGGGCAGCAGGCCCTCGAGCGCGAATGCGATGCCGCGGTGCGCGCCGGCGTGCGGGCCGAACTGGTCACCGGCGTGCCGGGCCTGGGTGTCGACACCGGTCCGGCCGTGCGCTATCCGGGCCAGGCCCAGCTCCATCCGCTCAAATATCTCGACGGCCTGGCGCGCGCCTTGATTCGCCGCGGCGGCCGCATCCATGGCGCCAGCCACGCGCGCCGCATCCGGGGCGACCACCGGCGCCAGGTCGTGTCGCTCGACCATGGCGAAATCCGGGCGCAGCATGTGGTGGTGGCGACCCACACGCCGTTCAACGACCGCGTGGTGATGCATACCAAGCAGGCCGGCTATCGCAGCTATGTGATCGGCTTGCGGGTGCCGCACGGCGCCTTGCCGCACCTGCTGCTGTGGGACCTGGGCGATCCCTACCATTATGTGCGGCTGGCCTCTGGCATCGATGGCGACGAGGTCTTGATCGTGGGCGGCGCCGACCACAAGACGGGCCAGGACGAGCATCCCGGCCACCGCTACGACGAGCTGGAGCGCTGGACCCGCGAGCGCTTCCCGCTGGCGCGCGAGCTCGCCTGGCGCTGGTCGGGCGAAGTGATGGAACCGAGCGACGGGCTGGCCTTCCTGGGCCGCAATCCGATGGACGACGACAATGTCTACCTGATTACCGGCGACTCCGGCAATGGCATGACCCACTGCACCATCGGCGCCATGCTGGTGACCGACCTGGTCATGGAGCGGCCGAATCCGTGGAGCGCGCTGTACGACCCGGCGCGCAAGCCCGTGCACGGACTCGGCGAATTCGCCAGCGCGCAAGCCGATGTGGCGGCGCACTATGGCGAGTGGCTGAGCGGCGGCGAAGTCGATTCGGTACAGGCGATTGCGCCCGGCGAAGGCGCGGTGCTGCGCGAGGGCTTGCGGCGCGTGGCGGTCTACCGCGATCCCGAGGGAGCGCTGCATGCGCTGTCGGCCAGGTGCACCCACCTCGGTTGCGCCGTGCACTGGAACGGCGCCGAGCAATCCTGGGATTGCCCCTGCCATGCCTCGCGGTTCGATGTCGAAGGTAATGTGCTGCACGGACCGGCGCCGACGCCGCTGGCGAAGATCGTGCTGGCGCCGAGGGACGTCCCGCGGTCACCAGGAAGGCGTGGCGGCGCACGGCGCGGTGTGAGTTGAGCGTCACCGGACCAGCGTAAACGCGAACACCGGCGCGAGCCGGTGTTCGGGAGAAGGCGGCCAGGGATGCCGCCCTTGCTGCTTGAAGCGTTACCGCTGGATCAGTAGCCGCGACCAGTGGTGCCCGTCGTGCCGGTGGTACCGGTGGTGCCGGTCGTACCCGTGGTGCCGGTCGTACCCGTGGTGCCGGTCGAGGTGCCGGTACGGTTGGTGTCATCCATGGTGCCCGACGAGCCGCTGGTGCCAGTGCCCATCGAACCGCTCGAGCCGCTGGTCGTGCCGGTGGCGCCCGTTGTCCCGGTGGTCCCGGTCGTGCCCGAGGTGCCGCTAGTGCCCGAGGTGCCGCTAGTGCCCGAGGTGCCGCTAGTGCCCGACGTGCCGCTGCTGGTGCCGGTTTTGCTGCGACGGTCGCGGTCACGCTGGTGTTGCGGGTCGGTACTCTGCATGCTGCCGGTCGCGCCGGTCGACGAGCTGCCGCTGGTCTGGTCGCTCATGGTGCCGGTGCGGTCACGCATGGTACTGGACTGGCCGGTGGTAGTGCCGGTGGTACTGCCGGTTGCCGACGTGCCGGTGGTGCTGGTCTGGGCGTGCACCGCAGTCGCGCCAAACATGGCGGCGGCGACCGATGCGCCGAGCATTCCTTTGAGTAGCGTATTCATTTTCATGGCGATCTCCTCAATTTCACAAAGTATCAGGGGCGGTACCCGGCGCTAACGCAATTATTGGTTGACGTTTTGCGTCGAGTGAGGAGTCCAGTGTATGAACAAGCTACAGATGGGAGCGCACGATAGCCGCGCGGAAATACATTATCGTCGCTTATTTTCTTTTATTTTCAGCTCATCTTTCGCTTATTGCAGAGCTCCCACTGCTGCCAGCGCCGACAGTGTGCCGAGCTGCGCATACAGGGGAAGCACCACGCTGCGGTCGTCCGGATAGACCCGGTTCGACAGGAAGACATAGAAACTTTGTGACTGCGGATCGGCCCACAGGATGCATCCGGTGAATCCCGTGTGACCATAGCTGCCGACCGGATACAAACTGCCGCGCGGACGCTTGGCATACGGCGAATCGATATCCATGCCCATTGCCCGCAATGCAGCGATGCCCGGCGGCGACTGCACCGTCGTTAACAGGCGCACGCTTTCCGGCTTGAGGATGCGCGTCCCATCGAGCTCTCCATTGCCCATCAACATGCGCGCGAAGCGGGCGACGTCGCCCACGGTCGAGAACACGCCGGCCGAGCCGCCCACGCCACCCATGCGGCGCACGGTCGGATCGTGCACCACGCCCTGCAGCGGCGCGCCCGGCGCCAGGTCGCCATGGGCGGTCGGCGACTGCGCTGTCTCGGTGGCGCCGCGCTGGGTCGGCGCGATGGCGGCCGCCGGCATGCGCTCCAGCGGACGGTAGCCGGTATTGCGCATGCCGAGCGGCGCAAAGATGCGCAGCTGGGCGAAGCGGTCGAGCGGCAT
>Ga0308157_10006317_pt1 | contig 14283 bp, 17 predicted proteins | sample PhyBR1_FD_201035 | JGI IMG/M metagenome (GOLD analysis project Ga0308157, IMG submission 201035) | Phyllosphere microbial communities from UC Gill Tract Community Farm, Albany, California, United States - DLSLB.R1 | ecosystem: Host-associated > Plants > Phyllosphere > Unclassified | place: USA...
ACGCGGCGCAGGCACACGACTACGCGGCCAGCGTGCCGCCCTTCGCCCAGCGGCTGATGGACGCCTTCTGGCCCGGCCCGCTCACCGTGATCGTGCCGCGCCGCGAGGGCGTCGCGCGCGCCGCGGCTGGCGGGCAGGACTCGGTCGGCCTGCGCTGCCCGGCGCACCCGGTGGCGCTGGCGTTCCTCAAGGCATGCGGCACGGGCGTGGCCGGCCCGAGCGCCAACCGCTTCGGCCGCGTCAGCCCGACCACCGCGCCGCACGTGGCCGGGGAGTTTGGCGACGAATTGCTGGTGCTCGACGGCGGGCCGTGCGCGGTCGGCATCGAGTCGAGCATCGTGGACTGCACGCGCAGCCGCCCGGTGCTGCTGCGCCCGGGCGTGCTCACGCGCGCGCAGCTGGAGGCCGCCTGCGGGGAGCCGGTGCTGGACAAGGACGATGCGCAGCTGGGCACCAGTGCCCCGCGCGCCTCGGGCACGCTGGAGGCGCACTACGCGCCCCGTGCCAAGGTGCGGCTGATGGACGCGGCCATGCTCCAGACTGCGCTCGATGTGCTGGGCGCCGACGCGGCGGCCATCGCCATTTATGCGCGCACGCTGCCGCGCATCGCCTCGGCCCAGCTGCATTGCCGGCGCATGCCCGACGACGCTCTAGCCACGGCGCAGCAGCTCTTTGCCGTGCTGCGCGACTTCGACGCGCAGGGCGTGCAGCTCATCTGGATCGAAACGCCGCCGGCTGCGCCCGAATGGGACGGCGTGCGCGACCGGCTGGCGCGCGCGGCGGCCAGCTGAAGGCCGGCCGCACGCGGCGGCCCGCCCGGCCGGCCTTTCTTCAAGGCCGGCCTCGGGCGCGCCGGTTCGGCCTTCAGTTCAGCGCCACCCGCACGTTGTTCTTGAAGGTGTAGAGCGTCACGGCCGGGTGCGTCAGCTCGCCCTTGGCGGTGAAGTCGATGTTGGCCGTCACGCCCTTGTACTGCGTCTTGGCGATGAAGGGCACGTACACCTTGGGATCGACCGAGTTGGCGCGCTTCATCGCATCGACCAGCACGTAGGTCGCGTCGTAGGCGTAGGGGCTGTACACCTGGAACTGGCCGGGGAAGGCGGCGTCGTACTTTTTCTTCCACTCGGCGCCGCCGTTCATCTTCTGGACCGAGGCGCCGCCGGTGGCGCAGATGACGTTGTTGACCGCGCCGGCCTTGCTGGCCAGGTCCGAGAGCTTTTCGGTGCACATCGCGTCGCCGCCGAAGAAGCGCACCTTTGAGAGGCCGAGCTGCTCCATCTGGCGCAGCATCGGGCCGGCCTGCGCGTCCAGGCCGCCGAAGAACACCGCGTCGGGCTTTTTGCTCTTGATGCCGGTCAGGATGGCCATGAAGTCGGTGGCCTTGTCGGTGGTGAACTCCTCGGCCACCACCTCGATGCCCTTTTGCTTGGCGGTCGCCTTGAACACGTCGGCCAGGCCCTGGCCGTAGGCGGTGCGGTCGTCGATGACGGCCACGCGCTTGACCTTGAGCGTGTCGCCGGCAAACAGCGCCAGCGCCGCGCCCAGCGCGTTGTCGTTGGCGATCAGGCGGAACGTGGTCTTGTAGCCGGGCTTGGTCAGGTCCGGGTTGGTGGCCGAGGCGGTGATGTGGGGAATGCCGCACTTGTTGTAGATCGAGGCGGCCGGGATGGTCGTGCCCGACTGCAGGTGGCCGACGACGCCGGCCACGCCCGCGTCGCACAGCTTTTGCGCCACGGCGGTGGCCTGGCGCGGGTCGCCTGCATCGTCCTCGGCCGCCAGCTCGAACTTGATCTTCTTGCCGCCGATCACCACGCCCTGGGCGTTGAGCTCGTCAAGGGCCAGGCGCACGCCGTTTTCGGTGTCCTTGCCGATGTGGGCAATCGCCCCCGAGGTCGGGCCGGCGTGGGCGATCTTGACGGCCTGCGCTTCCTGGGCCTGGGCGGGCAGGGCGGCCAGCGCCAGGGCGGCAGCGGCGGCAAGGACGGTGGGCCTGGCGCCCGGTGCGAAAGAAAAATCCATTTTCGACCTCTTTGAAAAATGAAAAAATTATAAAACGCCGTTTTTGCGCATCGGCATTGCCAAGCGGGCGCCTTGCATCCCGTGTCCAATACGGGCATGCACACCCACAACCCCTTTGCCGGCGCGCCCAGCACCCCCGACGCCACCGACCACCGCCTGACCGAGCTGGAAATCAAGGCCAGCTTCAACGAAGACCTGCTCGAGCAGCTCAACGAGGTCGTCATCCGCCAGCAGCGCCAGATCGACGCGCTCGCGCGCCAGCTCGGCGACTTGCGCGCGCAGCTGCCCGAGGCCGGCAGCGGCGCCTTCCCGCGCGCCGGCGACGACCTGCCGCCCCACTACTGAGCGCATGCTGCGGCCCTGCGGTCCGAAAAAAGCATCAAAAGAAAGCGCAGCCCAGGCGGCGCCTGCGTAGGCAGCTATCAAAAAAATAGCAAGCTGCCCAAGCTCGACCGTGGCGTAAAGAAAGGAAACATCCATATACCATCCAAGTGGATGGTTATAAGATGGCGCCATGCCACCTAAAACCGCCACCCAGGCCGCCGCCCTCAAGCCGGCCGACGAAAAGATCACCATCAACCTGGGCTATGTCGACCTGGGCCAGATCGACCTCTTGGTGCAGGAAGGCTTCTACGCCAACCGCACCGACCTGATCCGCACGGCCATCCGCAACCAGCTCACGACGCACTCCGAGGTGGTGCGCCAGGTGGTGGCGCGCAAGACCCTGGTGCTGGGCATCCAGCACTTCTCGGCCGCCGACCTGCGCGCCGTGCAGGCCGCGGGCCAGGCGCTGCAGATCCGGGTGCTGGGCTTGGCGAGCATTGCGCCGGACGTCACGCCCGAGCTGGCGCTGGCGGCCATCGACTCGGTGGTGGTGCTGGGCGCGCTGCACGCCAGCGCGGCGGTCAAGGCCGCGCTGGCCGGGCGCATCCGCTGAGCCGGCCGGCCGATGCCTGCTTTTTCCGCTTGCCGCTTTCCGATTGGCGACCCGCTTCCCCGATTGATTTCCTCTCCGTTTTTCCAACCGTTTTCCCGAAAGGAAACACCATGAACCCGAACATCGAACGCATCCTCTCCGAAGCCTCGCGCGTGGCGCAGGACGCCATGCAAAAAGCCCTGGCCTCGGCCGGCCAGCACGCCCACGGGGCCCCGCACGGCGCCATGCCGGCGCTGCAGCGCCTGTCCGCCGGTGCCGGTGCCGGTGCCGGCGCCGGCGGCGCGGCCACGCCGCTGAACAACGCCGGCTTTCAGAACTCCATGGCCGAGGCCACGCGCCTGATGCGCAGCGGCAACCTGCAGGCGGCCACCGCCGCCATCCAGGCCGCGCTGGGCGGCGCGTCGGCCATGCCGGCCGGCGCCGCCGACGACCTGAACGTGATCGACGTCCAGGCGCGCGAGGTCGGCGGCCGCCCCGGCGCCCGGTCCCGGCCGGCGCAGCCCGCCCAGACCGTCCCGCCCGGCCCGACCGGCCAGTTCATCGGCGCCAGCCACGGCGACCGCACCGCCGGCACGCGCGAGTACAAGCTCTACATTCCGCCGGCCTCGTTCGACGGGCCGCTGCCGCTGGTGGTGATGCTGCACGGCTGCACGCAGAACCCGGACGACTTCGCCGCCGGCACGCGCATGAACGAGGAGGCGGCAACGCGCGGCTTTTACGTGCTCTACCCGGCGCAGACGCAGCACGCCAACGCCTCGCGCTGCTGGAACTGGTTCAAGCACAACCACCAGGGGCGCGGCCGGGGCGAGCCGGCGCTGCTGGCGGGCATGACGCGCGACGTGATGGCGCGCTACAACATCGACCCGCAGCGCGTGTATGTGGCGGGCCTGTCGGCCGGCGGCGCGATGGCGGCCATTTTGGGCGACGCCTACCCGGACCTGTTTGCCGCCGTCGGCGTGCACTCGGGCTTGGCGACCGGGGCGGCGAGCAACGTGCAGACCGCGCTGGGCGTGATGCAGTCGGGCGCGGCGCCCGCCCCGCGCACCACGGCCAGCCCGCCGACCATCGTCTTTCACGGCGACAGCGACGCCACCGTCAACCCGGCCAACGGCGAGCATGTGGTGGCCGCCAGCGCCGGCGCTTCGAAGGCCGAGCAAAAGCGCGCGCGCAGCCCCAACGGGCGCGAATACACCCGGCGCCTGTACACGCAGGCCGACGGGCGCGTCGTGGCCGAGCACTGGGCGGTGCACGGCGCCGGCCACGCCTGGTCGGGCGGCAGCGCGCAGGGCTCCTACACCGACGCGAGCGGGCCGGACGCGAGCCAGGAGATGCTGCGCTTCTTCATGGAAAACACGCTGGCCGTGAAGCACTGAGGCCTTGACGCCTTGACGCCTTGAAGCGGGCAGGCGGCGCGCCGCCCGCCGGGCCCGGCCGGCGCGCTGCAGCCCCGGTGCAGGGTGCTATCGAATTCATAGCTGGAAGCCCAGGCAGCGCCTGGGCCTCCGGCCTGTTGGGCGCTGAAAGACGCGCCGGCGGCCCGCGGCCGCCGCGCTCAGGCCTTTTTTAAAAAGCAGGCCTTGAGCATGAAGCTGCCGCCGTCCATTTTGCAGTCCACCTCGTGGTCGCCGCCCACCAGCCGGATGCTTTTGACCTTGGTGCCCATCTTGAGCGTGGTCGAGCTGCCCTTGACCTTCAGGTCCTTGATCAGCACCACCGCGTCGCCGTTGGCCAGCGCCTGGCCGTTCACGTCCCGCACCACCGCCTCGCCCTCGTCATCGGCCGGCGCGCCGGCATCGGCCAGGGGCCACTCGTGGCCGCAGTCGGCGCAGACGTGGCTGCCGGCGTCGGGGTAGGTGTTTTCCATCGTGCACTGGGGGCAGGCGGGGGCAAGGGTCATGGGACGGGCGCAGGGCGCAAAAAAGCAGGGAAGGCGCCGAGTATCCCCGATCGACCCGCGCGCGCCGCGCGCCGCACAGCGCGCGCCGGCTCAGGACGGGCCGGCGCCCGGCAGGTCCTGCGTCTGCTCGTCGAGCCAGCGCAGGTAGCCCGGGGCGCCGTTGATGATCGGCACCTTGACGATCTCCGGCGTCTCGTAGGCGTGGCGCTCGGCGATGAAGCGCGAGAGCGCCGCAAACAGCGCCTGGCGCGTCTTGATCGCCACTTGCCACTCCGGGCCGCTGCAGACCTCGCCCTGCCAGCGGTACAGGCTGGTCACCGGCTGCAGCTGCACGCAGGCGCCCAGCCGGGCGTCGAGCACTTGGCGCGCCAGCGCCTCGGCTTCAGGCTGGCTGGCGGTGGTGGTCAGCACGATGCAGTAGGCGCCGGTGCGTTGCATGGGTCAACTCCTGGGTGGGGCGGCCAGCGCATCGGCCAGCGCGTGGATGGTGTCGGCGCGCAGCGCGTCCCACGCGCCGCCGCCCGCGAATACGAAGCGCTGGTTCACCTCCAGCTCGATGCCGACGTAGGCATCGGGCGGGTGGCGCTTGCGCAGCAGCGCGGTCAGGCCGTCGCCCTTGCCCTCATAGGGGTAGTTGCGGCGCAGCTTCAGGTCCGGCCGGCGTTTTTTCAAGGCCTGCAGCCAGGCCCCGGCCAGCGCGCCTTCGCCGGGGCGGCGCGGGTCGTAGAGCCAGGCGACGTCGGCCTGGCGCACCACGCCGTGCAGCGCGGGCGTGAAGCTGTGCGAGGCCACGTGCAGCACGCGCCGGCCGGCGGCGACCTGCCGGGCGACCTCGGACTCGACCGCGTCGCGGTGCGGCCGGTAGTGGCGCGCGGCGATCTCGCGCCGCGCCGCCAAGCTTAAGGTCCGCGTGGCCTCCGAGTGCAGCTGGCGGTGGCCGATGGAGCGGTTCAGGTCGATGAGCAGGCGCGTGGTCGTGGCGGCAAAGAGCGGCGCGCCGAAGGCCCGCGCCAGTTCCTCGGCCAGTTCGAGCGCGCCCGGGTCCCAGCCGCGGTGCGTGGCCAAGAGCGCCTCATGGCCGGCGAAGAGGGCCGCATAGGCCGGCGGCACGGCGTTGCCGCCGTGCTCGCAGGAGACGACGAGGGCGTCGGCGGGGCTCACACCGTCTGGATGGGGTTGCCGTGCACATCGACCTCGTAGGTCGTGACCTCAAATTTCTGCAGCGTGTTGGGCCCGAAGCACATGGTGATCGGCACGTCGCCGGCATCGCGCCCGCGCGCCATCACCACGCGGCCGATGCGCGGCGTGTTGTGGCGCGCGTCGAACGTGTGCCAGCGCTCGCCCAGGAACACCTCGAACCAGGCGCTGAAGTCCATCGGGTAGGGCACCGGCGGGATGCCGATGTCGCCCAGGTAGCCGGTGCAGTAGCGCGCCGGGATGTTCATGCAGCGGCACAGCGTGACCGCCAGGTGCGTGAAGTCGCGGCACACGCCCACGCGCTCGCGCCAGCCGTCCACGGCGGTGCGCGTGGCGCGCGCCAGTTGGTAGTCAAAGCGCAGGTGGTTGTGCACGTAGTCGCAGATCGCCTGCACCCGTGCCCAGCCCGGCGGCGTGTGGCCGAACTGGTTCCAGGCGAACTGCAGCAGTTCGCTGTCGACTTCGCAGTAGCGGCTGGGCAGCAAAAACTGCAGCGTGGCCGGCGGCAGCTCGGTCAGGTCGTGCTGGCGCGCGCCGGGGTTGAGCTCGTCGGGCCGGCCCGAGTCGTGGACGATGGCCTGGCTGTGCAGCCGGATCTGGTTGACGCCGGCAAAGGCGTTGACGCGCCCGCACAGGTTGCCAAAGCCGTCCAGGTACTCGTCCACAGGCAGCGCGGGCTCGATGGAAACCACCTCGGGCGTGATGAGGTCGTCGCGCCGCGACGGGTGGACGTGCAGCAGGTAGATGAGGGCCATCGGGGTGGTGATGGCCAGCTCGATGTCGAAGCCGATTTTGATGTGCATGGGAACCGTTGGACTGAGAGGGAACGTGGGAGAAGCGTGGTTGGGTTGCGGCCCCTCGATCCGCTGTCACAGAGGTTCGTTGCCGCCCATCAAGCCAGTGTGCTCGACAGTCCCACGTCCGGCTATCACCGGGCAGGCCGTGCGGGCGTCGGAAAAGGATGGTTCGCGCGTCGCTCCCGTCCTACGGGTTGCCGCGCGAAAAGCCGGCTTTGGTGCGTTTTGGCGTGTGTTGCCGTTTATTGCACCGGGTTGGTGCGGCTGCCGGGCGGCTGGGGGTTGCGGCGGCCGGGGCGGCCGTACAGGAGCTTCATGCCCAGGATGAGCAGCGCCAGCACCAGCGTGACGGTGTTGGCGATGACGATGGGCCGCGAGCCCAGCAGCACGCCGTAGGCCAGCCACAGCGCCACGCCGGCGGTGAAGACGCTGTACATGCCCAGCGAGACGCCGCTGACGTCGCGCGTTTTGAAGCTCAGCCAGACCTGCGGCAAGAAGCTGGCCGTGGTCAGGCAGGCGGCCAGCGTGCCAACGAACTCGGTCGGGTTCACCGGCTGCCTTCTTTGAGGGCCCAGTCCACCAGCGCTTCTAAGGCCGGGCGCGCGGCCGGCGCGTTGGGGTGGTTGACGATGCCCACCACCACCAGGCGCCGCCCGCTGGGCGTGTGCACGTAGCCGGCCAGCGCGGTCGCGTCGCGCAGCGTGCCGCTCTTGAGGTGCGCCCAGCCCTGCGCGGCGGCCGAGCCGCTGCGCCTGAGCGTGCCGTCGACGCCGGCAATGGGCAGCGAGGCCATCAGCTCGGGCATGGCGCCCGAGACGTAGGCGGTCTGCAGCATGCGCGCCAGCGCCTGCGGCGCGATGCGCGCCGCGCGCGACAGGCCCGAGCCGTTGTCGGGCACCGGCACCTCCTGCGGCCCCAGCCGCGCCTGCCACCAAGCGCGCACCGCCTCGCCCGAGGCCTGGGCGCTGGCGCCGCCGGGCTGGGACAGGCTCAGCGTCAGAAAGAGCTGCTGGGCCATGACGTTGTTGCTGAACTTGTTGATGTCGCGGATCACCTCGGCCAGCGACGGCGACTCGAGCGTGAACGCCGGCGCCAAGCCGGCCGGCACCGCGCCCTCGCGCACCTGGCCGCCCAGCTGCCCGCCCATGGCCTGCCACAGCCCGGCAATGGCGCGCGCGGCGTAGCCGGCCGGGTCGGGGTAGGCCACCGACCAGCTCTTTTCGCCGCAGCCCACCGGGTAGCTGCCGGCAAAGCCGATGCGCAGCGGGTCGGCAAAGTCGGGCTGCAGCTGCGCGCGGTAGTCGCCGCAGTCGGCCAGGCCGGCTTGGCCGCTGCCGGCCGCCAGCGGCACGCTGGCCTGCAGCTGCACGCCGGCCAGCGGCGGGTCGTAGCGGACGCGGGCGCTGCCGCTGGCCGGCTCGGGCGCAAACGTCATCGCCACCGACTTGTAGTTCACCAAGAGCGCGTCGGGCTGCACGTTGTAGGGGCGCAGCGCCTCGCCGTCGAAGTCGCCCGCCCGCTGGCTGGACGCGGCAAAGGCGCTGCGGTCGAGCACGATGTCGCCCTCGATGCGCTGCACGCCCAGCGACTGCACCCGGCGCAGCAGCAGCCACAGCCGCTCCATCACCAGCTTGGGGTCGCCCTGGCCCCGGATGGCCAGGTTGCCGCGCAGCACGCCGGCCTCCACGGGGCCATCGAGATACACCGGCGTGGCCCAGGTGTAGGCCGGCCCGAGCAGCTCCAGCGCGGCGTAGGTGGTGACCAGCTTCATCACCGAGGCCGGGTTCATCGGGCTGCCGGCGCGCCAGCTCAGCAGCGGCGCGCCGCGCCCGGACAGCAGCGGCGCGGCATCGACGACCACGGCGGCCAGCGCCTCGCGCGGCACCTTGGCGCGCGCCAGCCGGGCCTCGACCTCGGGCGGCAGGCCGGCCGGCGCCTGGGCCTGGGCGGGCGCCGCGGACACAGCGGCCAGCGCGGCCCACGCGGCCGGCAGGGCCCTGGCCCGCAGCGCCCGGCCGCGCGATTGCAACAGCTTGAAAATCATGCGCCAATTATCGGCGGCGCGCCGCAAGGCGCGGCAGGCCGGATAATCGCGCCATGCCGGGCCCGGTCTTTCGCCGGGCGCGGGCGCGCCGTTCGCGGTGGCGCCTCGTCACTATGATTTTGATAGCTGCAAGTGCAGGCCTGGCCTGGGCTGCAGCCCTGTTTGATGCCTAAAACCTACAAATTCCTCGCTTTTGACACCAGCACCGACCGGCTGTCGGTGGCGCTCGCCGACGGCGCGCGCCTGTGGGAGCGCAGCGGCCCGGGCGGCGCGCAGGCCTCCACCACCCTGGTGCCGGCCGTGCTGGCGCTGCTGGCCGAGGCCGGCTTGGGCCTGGGCGACCTGGACGCGGTGGTCTTTGGCCGCGGGCCGGGCTCGTTCACCGGCCTGCGCACCGCCTGCGCGGTGGCCCAAGGGCTGGCACGCGGCGCCAACGGCGGCGCCGGCATCCCGGTGCTGCCCGTGGACACGCTGATGGCGCTGGCCGAGGAGGCGCGCTTTGCGCAGACCGGCGTGCCGCTGGCCGAGGCCGCGCCGCTGGCCGTCACCGCGTTGCTGGACGCGCGCATGGACGAGATGTACGTGCAGCGCTATGCCTTCGGCGACGGCCTGTGCACGCCGGTCGGCGACTGCCGGCTGGTGCGGCCCGAAGCCTGGGCGCCCGACCCGGCGGCGCAGCTGCTGGCGGGCAACGTCTTTGGCGTGTACGCGCACCGCCTGCCGGCCGCCGCGCCTGCGCGGCCCTGCGTCGAGGCGCTGCCCACGGCCGCGGCGCTGCTGCGGCTGGCGCCCATGCTGGCCGCGGCCGGCCGCTGCGTCGAGGCGTCGCAGGCGCTGCCGCTCTACGTGCGCGACAAGGTGGCGCAAACCACCGAGGAGCGCGCCCAGGCCAAGGCCGCCGCCGCGCCTGCCGCACCACCGCCACAACCCCCGCAAGGCGCCGGCGCATGAACGCCTCCGCGCAGCCCCCGCAGCCTGGGCAGTCGCTGGAGGCCCGTTTCGAGGCCATGGCGCCCGGCGCGCTGCCCGCCGTGCTGCGCGTCGAGCGCAGCGCCTACCCCCAGCCCTGGAGCGAGCGCAATTTCCTCGACTCGCTGCAATCGGGCTACCAGATGCAGCAACTCGTGGCCGGCAGCGCCGACCGTCCCGAACTGCTGGGCTACTTCGTCGCCATGAAGGGCGTGGACGAGGTGCACCTGCTCAACATCACCGTGGCGCCGGCCTTCCAGGGCCAGGGCTGGGCGCGGGTGCTGCTGGACGCGCTGGCGCTGTGGTCGCGCGGCCAGGGCGCGCAGTGGCTCTGGCTGGAGGTGCGGGTGGGCAACGCGCGCGCCCGGGCGGTGTACGACCATTACGGCTTTCGCCATGTCGGCACCCGGCGCAACTACTACCCGCGCAGCGCCGCCGCGCCGCGCGGCGAGGACGCCATCGTCATGAGCCTGGCGCTGTGAGCCGGGCATGAGAGACCTTTGCCCATGAGCCTGAACCTCGACCCCCGCCAGCGCGCCATGCTGCTCGAAATGGGCGTGCACGTCTGGCAGCCGCCCGCGCCCGTGGCGCCCGGCGCGCCGGCCGCCGCCGATGGCGCCGCGCCCGCTGCTTCTGAAACCATAGCAACCCGCCCAGGCGCCGCAAGGGCGGAGGGCGATTTTGGCCTCGAACCGCCCGCCCGGCCTGCGCCGGCCGCCCCGGTTCCCGGGCCCGCCGCACCGGCGCCCGCCGCCCGGCGGGAGGCCGTGCCCGTGGCGATGGACGCCCGCTCTGCCGCGCCGCCCGCCGGTGCCCCCGCCGACGCCGACGCGCCCGCGCCCTGGCGCCTGGGCGCGGCGCAGCCGCTCTACGCCGAAGGCGCCCGGCCCGGCGGCACGCGCTGGCTGGTACTGGCCCAAGGCGCGCCGGGCGCGCTGGACGCGCCGGTGCTGGCGGGCGAGGCCGGCCGTCTGCTGGACAACATGCTGCGCGCCGCCCGGCTGCACCAGGGCGCCGGCGCGGTGCTGTGCGCGCCGCTGGTGCGCCAGGCGGTCGCCGGGCCGGCCGAAGGCTTCGCGGCAGCGCTGCAGGCGCTGCTGGACGCGGCCCGGCCGGACGTGGTGCTGGTCATGGGCCGACTGGCCGCGCAGGCGCTGCTGCACACGCACGAGCCGTTCGGGCGGCTGCGCGGACGCGCGCACACGCTGCACGGCCGGCCGCTGGTGGTCACGCACGACGCGCCCTACCTGCTGCGCTGCCCGCAGGACAAGGCCAAGGCCTGGGACGACCTGTGCCTGGCGCTGCAGCTGGCGGCGAGCGCCGGCTGAGCCTGGCCGGGCCGCCGCCCGGGCCGGGCTTCTTACAATACGCGGCATGACTTTCCTCGACATGCTCGGCGCCGCAGAACGCCAGAACCACTCCATGCTGTGCGTCGGCCTGGACCCCGAACCGGCCAGGTTTCCCGGCGCCCTGCAAGGCGACGCCGGCAAGATCTACGACTTTTGCGCCGCCATCGTCGAGGCCACCGCCGACCTCGTGATCGCCTTCAAGCCGCAGATCGCCTATTTTGCGGCGCACCGCGCCGAGGGCCAGCTCGAGCGCCTGGTGGCGCACATGCGCCGGGTGGCGCCTGGGGTGCCGGTCATCCTGGACGCCAAGCGCGGCGACATCGGCAGCACCGCCGAGCAGTACGCCCTGGAGGCCTTCGAGCGCTACGGCGCCGACGCGGTCACGCTGTCGCCGTTCATGGGGTTCGATTCGGTCCAGCCCTACCTGAAATACCACGGCAAGGGCGCCTTCCTGCTCTGCCGCACGTCCAACCCCGGCGGCGACGACCTGCAGAGCCAGCGGCTGGCCGCCATCGACGGCCAGCCGCTGCTCTACGAGCACATCGCCCGCTTGGCGCAGGGGCCGTGGAACCTGAACGGCCAGCTCGGGCGGGTGGTGGGCGCAACCTACCCGGCCGAAATCGAGCGGGTGCGGGCGGTGGCGCCCACCGTGCCGCTCTTGATCCCGGGCGTGGGCGCGCAGGGCGGCGACGCGGCGGCCACGGTGCGGGCCGGCTGGCGGCCGGGTGCGCCCATCGTCGTCAATTCGTCACGCGCAATTTTGTACGCCTCGCAGGGCGAGGATTTTGCGCAGGCGGCACGCCGTGAGGCGCTCAAGACGCGCCAAACGCTGGAGGACGCGCGCCCGGCCTGAGGGGCAAGGCCAACGGTACAGCCCAGAGTCAGGTCAAGGCCAGGTCCGGCGCGTCATCGGCAGGTAGTCCAGCACCTTTTTCAGGCCGTCGCGGCCGCTGGCGGCGCGTAGCAGCAGGGCGCTGCCCAGCGCCGAGCCGGCGGTGCGCGCCAGCGTCGAGCGGCTGCGGCGCGAGGCCATCAGCACGGCCAGGCCCGTTCCCAGCACCAAGAGGTGCTCACCGGGAAAGCTGCGGCGCGTCTGGTCGTAGGCCTTGAGGTCCTTGAGGGAGCGGATCGGGGGCACGTTCATGGCGGGGGTTCCTTTTTTTTCGACAGCCCCAGCTTAGGCCCGCCCGGGGGCCGCGTTTGTCGGACGGGGCCTGATGCCCCTGTCTGCGCGCGGCGCGCCGGGCCGGGCCCGGGCGTCAGCGCCCGCGCAGCCGCCCGCCCAGCATCACGCAGGCCAGCGCCGCCACCACCAGCGCGATGCCGGCCCACTGCCAGGGCGTGACGCGCTCGCCCAGCACGAACATGCCCGCGCTCAGGCCGACGATGGGCACGCCCAGGCTGAACGGCGCCACGCGGTTGGCCGGGTGGCGCTTGAGCAGGCCGGTCCACAGGCTGTAGCCCACCAGCGTGGCGACCCAGCCCAGGTAGGCGATCGACAGCCAGCCCTGCCAGCCGGCCTGCAGCCACTGCCAGCGCACGGCCGGCGCGTCGAACGTCCACGACAGCGCCACGAACGGCAGCACCGCCACCGCGCCGCTCCAGACGACGAAGGCAATCGGCGAGTAGTTGCCCGCCACCTTCTGCACCTGCCGCGCCACGATGTTCGACAGCGCCCACATGGCCGCCGCCGCCAGCGTCAAGAGAAGCCCGGCCACCGTGGTGGCGCTGCCGGCGGCGCCCGGGCTGAGGTAGTTCAGGCCAAAGCAGCCCAGCCCGAGCGCGGCCAGCGCCATGCCCACCTGCAGCGGGCGGCCGGCGCGCTCGCCCAGCAGCACGAAGCCAAAAAGCGCCGTCAGGAACACCTGCGTCTGCAGCAGCACCGAGGCCAGCGCGGCCGTCATGCCCACGTGCAGCGCCAGGAACAAGATGCCGAACTGCCCCACGCCCTGCGACAGGCCGTAGAGCACCACCCATTGCCACGGCACCGTCGGCGGCTTGATAAACAGCGCCAGCGGCAGCGCGGCAAACACGAAGCGCGCCGCGCCGAGCTGAAACGGCGTGAACTCGCGCAGGGCGAACTTCATGGCGACGAAATTGACGCCCCAGACCACCACGACCACCAGCGCGGCGGCCAGGTCGCGCCCGCTCAGGGCCGCGGGGCGGCTCAAGCGCGCCCCTGGCGCTGGCGCTCGCCGTCCAGGTAGGCCTGCACCCGCTGGGCCAGCGCGACGTCGCCCGGTGTCTCGGGCCGCCAGGGCGCGACCGGCGTGGCCTGGCCCTGCGCGTCCAGGGCGGCAAAGACGACCAGGCATTCGGTGACGGCGTGCATCGCGCCGGCCCTGGGGTCGCCGCTGCGCACCTCGACCGAGAGGTTCATGCTGCTGCGCCCGGTCGAGGCCAGGCGCGCCTCGACCTCGACCAGCGCGCCGGCCACCACCGGCCGGGCAAAGCGCATGCTGCCCACGGCCACGCTCACGCAGCGGCCCTTGGCCCAACGCATGGCGCAGGCCTGGGCCGCCTCGTCGATCCACCCCATGACCGCGCCGCCGCTGGCGTGGCCGTCCGGGCCGAGGGGGTTGGGCGGGGCCAGAAAGCGCAGGGTGAGTGAGGACATGGGCGGTGCACCGGAAAAAGTGAAGAAGTCAAAAAAAGGGCGGGACGGCCGGCACGCAGGCTGGGCGCCAGACCGGTCCGGCGACGCGCCGCCCATTGTTGCCCAGGACCCCAGCGGGCGGCGCCCAGCGCACCGGGCCGGGCAGGTGCGTGGGCGCGCCGCGGTTGACCGAGGCGTGGTGCCGACGGACGGTGCGGCGCCGCAGGTTGAAAAAAGACTCAAACTCGGCTTGGGCCCAGGCAGTGCCTTGGCTAACAGCTATCAAAAGCATAGCAAACGTCCCGGCCGCAGGCCACGTCACGGCGCGGCATCGGCGCGCCGAAAGCCGCCGGCGGCCAGCATCAGGCCCCGCGTGTACGGGTCGGCCACGCGCCGGGCGGCCAGGTCGCTGGCGGCCAGCAGCTCGACCGTGCGGCCGCGCTGCATCACCATCAGCCGCTCGCACAGGTGCGTGACC
>Ga0308157_10006318_pt1 | contig 14279 bp, 15 predicted proteins | sample PhyBR1_FD_201035 | JGI IMG/M metagenome (GOLD analysis project Ga0308157, IMG submission 201035) | Phyllosphere microbial communities from UC Gill Tract Community Farm, Albany, California, United States - DLSLB.R1 | ecosystem: Host-associated > Plants > Phyllosphere > Unclassified | place: USA...
CGGCAAGTTTTTTTATTTTGCAGAACATCAATAATTTAATCATGAAAAAATTAGTTAGTTCTATTTTTATCGCTTCGGTTATCCTTTCGCAAAGCGTAAATGCTCAAAATAAAACAATGAATTATCCGCAAACAGCAAAAAAAGAAGTTGTAGATACCTACTTTAACAACCAAATAGCAGATCCTTACCGTTGGTTAGAAGACGACAGATCAGCCGAAACAGCCGCTTGGGTTACGGCTCAAAACAAGGTGACTTTTGCATATTTAGATCAGATTCCGTACCGCGATCAGTTAAAAAAACAATTGACAGAAAAATGGAACTACGAAAAAATTGGCGCTCCGTTTGTAGAAGGCGATTTTACCTATTATTATAAGAACGACGGTTTGCAGAATCAGTCGGTTTTGTATCGAAAAGACAAATCGGGTAAAGAAGAAATTTTTCTAGATCCAAATACCTTTTCTAAAGACGGAACCACCTCGTTAGCCGATGTTTCTTTTACCGAAGATGGAAGCTTGGTTGCTTACGCTATTTCAGAAGGTGGAAGTGACTGGCGAAAAATTATTGTTTTAAACGCAAAAGATAAATCGGTAATCGGTGAAACCTTGATTGATGTAAAGTTTTCAGGAATTAGCTGGTACAAAAACGAAGGATTCTATTATTCTAGCTACGACAAACCAACCGGATCAGAGCTTTCTGCAAAAACAGATCAGCATAAATTATACTATCATAAATTAGGAACATCACAAAAAACCGATCAATTAGTATTTGGTGAAAAGTACAAACGCCGTTACGTGAGCGGATACGTTACCAACGATCAAAAATATTTGGTAGTAACTGCTGCAAATGCCACATCGGGCAACGAATTGTACATTCAAGATCTAACAAAAGCAAACAGTCAGATTCAAACCATTGTGACAGGATTTGATAACGATTATTCCATCATTGACTCTAAAGAAGGAAAGCTTTATATCGAAACAAATCTAAAAGCGCCGAATAAAAAATTAATGGTGGTAGATGCGGTTAAAGTAATTAATTTAAGCGCGTGGGAAGATTTGATTTTAGAAAGTGATAACGTACTTGATTTATCTAAAGCCGGCGGATATTTTTTTGCTCGATACATGAAAGATGCCGTTTCGGTTGTTGAACAGTTTGATTATTCAGGTAAATTCATTCGTAAAATTCAATTGCCAGGCTTGGGAACAGCAAGTGGTTTCGGTGGTAAAAAAGATGATAAAGAGTTGTACTATTCATTTACCAATTACATTACGCCGGGTACAATTTATAAAATGAACATTGCTTCGGGAACATCAGAAGTGTATCAACAGCCAAAAGTAAAGTTCAACCCAAGCGATTACGAATCTAAACAGGTTTTTTATGCTTCTAAAGATGGAACGCAAGTTCCAATGATGATTACCTATAAAAAAGGAACAAAGTTAGACGGAACAAACCCTACCATGTTATATGCTTACGGAGGTTTCAACGTTTCGTTAACACCAAGCTTTAGTGTAGCCAATGCGGTTTGGTTAGAAAATGGCGGTGTTTACGCTGTTGCAAATTTACGTGGAGGAGGTGAATACGGTAAAAAATGGCACGATGCCGGAACCAAAATGCAAAAGCAAAATGTATTTGATGATTTTATTGCGGCAGTCGAATATTTGATTAAAGAAAAATATACATCTTCTGAAAAATTAGCAATTCGCGGTGGATCAAACGGAGGATTATTAGTTGGAGCGACAATGACACAACGACCAGATTTAATGAAGGTAGCTTTACCGGCAGTTGGTGTGTTGGATATGTTGCGTTACCACACGTTTACGGCAGGTGCAGGCTGGGCTTATGATTACGGAACGGCAGAAGATTCTAAAGAAATGTACAATTATTTAAAAGGATATTCTCCGGTTCATAACGTAAAAGCAGGCGTTTCCTATCCGGCAACAATGGTTACTACGGGCGATCATGACGATCGAGTAGTACCGGCACACAGCTTTAAATTCGCAGCGGAATTACAGGATAAAAATACGGGCAACAACCCAATGTTAATTCGTATTGATGTGAATGCAGGTCACGGCGCAGGAAAATCGGTTCAGCAAACCATTAACGAAAATGCAGATATACAGGCGTTCACCCTTTGGAATATGGGCGTTACTAAATTGTAGTTATTTTAAATGTTAAATAAAATTTAAGTCACCGTTTTGCGGTGACTTTTTTAGTTAAATTTATTTTCCTAAAAAATCAACTTATGCGTAAAACTTTACTTTTATTGATGCTATTTTCATTTTGTTCCGCAATTTTGTCAGCACAGAACAAAAATGATGAAACTACATTAGATGAATTAATTATTAATTCAAAAGCTAAAAAGAAAATCAAAAAGATAAAAGTGAAAGGATTTCCTTTTTACGGTTACTATAGTCAAAATGAATCAATTGTTACAGGTATGACTACTCTTCCTGAAGGTAAAGTGAAATCAGTTACATTCAATTTTAACAATCGTTATACAAGATTTGTTGGTGGAAATTTTGATCAGGTTAATATAAACTATTTGGATATGGAGTTTGGTATATTGGTATATGAAATGAATGATAAATTCCAACTTGGAAATATCGTAAGTGATTGTGATGTGAAATTTTCAATTTCAAAAGATCATAAAGGAGATTTTAAAGTTGATGTATCTGAAATTGATTTTCCCAAGGATCGTTTTTTTATAGGATTAAAAGTGTTGTCTGAAACATATAAAAACGATATAGGTAGTTTTTATGTTATGTTGTGTGATAATGATGAGAATGTTTCTTACAGAACACATAAAAATTATAAGGGTGCGAATGGGAATGATTTTTTTAATTTAGAAGAAGAACACTTAAAAATGACATTAGAGATTGAACAGTAACATAAAATCCATCGTTTAACGCGATGGATTTTTTGTATAATGCTACTTTATTTAGAAATCGGAATCTTTCATAGGTTTGTCACCGTTAGCCATTGAAAACTTAATAGATTTTTTAGGATATTGTTCAAATGAAATATCACTAGGATTTGCGATTAATTTCTTGATACTAATTTTATCACCTAACTGAAAGTTTGCTGTAACCATTTTATAATCTAACAAATAAGGTCCGCAGAAAAAATTTCCTTTTTCATCTTTTTCAATGATTCCTTGGTATAATCCTTCTTTCGTTTCTTTTCCCATAACGTTTTATTTAAAGTACAAAGATAAAGACTATTTGTTATTAAACAGTTTTTGTTTTAGTTATATAAAAATATTTTACCTCTACGTTTGTAGAATTAAAATTATATTCTACATTTGTAGAGATTAAAACGTTATAATGACACTTTCCAACACCGAAGAACAATTAATGGAATATATATGGAAGCTTAAAAAAGCTTTTATGAAAGATATTTTAAACGAATATCCAGATCCAAAACCAGCAAATACAACAGTTGCAACGCTTTTAAAACGTATGACAGATAAAAAGTTTGTAGCGTATAACGAAGTAGGTAAAACACGTGAATATTATCCGTTGGTAAAAAAGACAGATTACTTTTCAAAACATGTAAACGGTTTAATAAAGAATTTTTTTAATGATTCGGCATCGCAGTTTGCATCATTCTTTACCAAATCGACCAATTTGACAGAAACGGAATTAGAAGAGCTAAAAAAGATTATTGACAGTGAACTTTTAAAGAAGAAAAAATGATTGAATTCTTTTTAAAATCAACAACAATCCTTGCGGCATTTTATGTTTTTTACTTATTTTTAGTAAAAAAGGTAAAAACATTTCGTTTTAATCGCTGGTACTTACTATTGTCAATTGTATGTGCTTTTGTTTATAGCGGTTTTGCGTACACATATCAAACAGTAATTTCGGTTGAAATACCAATTCAGCAAGTAGTTCCTAACGATTTTCCAAAACAAAATATCGTTCTTAATAATCAAATTATAGAAAGTGAAATCAATTATTTACCCTATTTTTTAGCTTTTATCTATTTAATTGGATTTGTCTTTTTTGTATTTCGATTTGTTCGAAACCTGCTTTATTTCAACCGGTTAAAATCAAAAAATAGTACATCAAGCTATAAAAATGTGTTGGTTGTTCTAGTTGAAAATTTAAACACATCGTTTTCATTTTTAAACACCATTTATGTAGATAAAATTCAGTTTGAAAACAACGAAGTAGAAGAAGAATTGTTGCTTCACGAATACCAGCATATAAAACAAAAACATTCAGTAGATATTCTTTTTGTAGAAACACTGATTTGCTTAATGTGGTTTAATCCGTTGCTGTATCTCTATAAAAAAGTAGTTCAGTTAAACCATGAATTTTTAGCCGATGAAGCTACATTAAATAGCACTATCAATAGAACAAAGTACCAATATTTGCTGTTGCAGAAAGAAACCTTGTTTAAGAATAATTATTTAGCAAGCAATTTTAATTTTTTACTCATTAAAAACCGATTACTTATGATGAACAAAACCAAATCGAAAATTAAAAGTACCTTTTTTGTAGCAGGTGCTGTGGCATTATCAGCTTTTTTATTCTACTCTTTTTGTATTAAAGAAGAAGTTGTTTTTCAAGAGCCAAAAACTAATAAAACTAAACAGTACAGTGTATCGCAGTTTAAAAATGTGGGTAAAAACTTAAACGCTTTTAGTGTAAAGAAAGATTATGGCCGCAGTTTTACTTGTGTTGATAAAAAAGTTTCAGATTCAGAATATTTTAAAGACGTAGAAATAATTGTTTATTCAACAAAGAGAAATCTTAAAGAAAGTTTCCCTTTAACAGAAAGTATTAATGATGAAGTATTATTTTCTAAAAAGTATCAAGATTTAACCAAAGAAGAATTGCATCAATATCATTTTCTTTTTAAACAACAAAAAGGATTGGATAAAATGGAAATAAGCAAAAATGAGTATGAACAATATAAAAACAAAAACAAATATGCCATTTGGATTGATGGCGTAAATGTAAGCAACGAACAATTAAACAAATACAAAGCCGAAGATTTTGCATATTACAGCGGTAGCAGTGTTTACAAAAATGCACGAACTAAAAAACATCCGCAACCATTTCAATATTCTTTTTATACACACGATTATTTTGAAAAGAAGAATATGGGTAAATGGTTAAGCAGACATCCGGGTGAATCCTTAGTTATGTGGGTATCAACTAAAAAATAAATTAAACAAAACACTTTATAAAAACGAACTTTAGGGCTCGTTTTTTATTTGTAAATTGTATCAGTAAAAATAAAAATTTAATTAAACATTTTTACATCAAGATAAATCTTTCGCTAACTTTATAAAATCAAACATTCAATAAAAAATGGCAACAAAAGCTTACGCAGCCTTTAATGCGGTAGATCCGCTGGGTGCACATACTATAGAAAGAAGAACTTTAAACGCAAAAGACGTTTTTATAAAAATAGAATATTGCGGCGTTTGCCACAGCGATTTGCATACCGCAAAATCAGATTGGGGACCAACAAATTATCCGTCGGTTCCTGGGCACGAAATTGTTGGTAGGGTAGAAGCTGTTGGTAGCGAAGTGTCAAAATTTAAAGTAGGCGATATTGTAGGCGTAGGCTGTATGGTAGAATCGTGCCAACATTGTCATTCATGTGACGAAGGTTTAGAGCAGTACTGCGAAAACGGATTTACAGGAACTTACAATTCTAAAAACTCTAAACATGGCGGAATCACCTATGGCGGTTATTCAGAAAACATTGTGGTGGAAGAAGAGTTTGTGTTAAACGTACCAACCAATTTACCTTTAGAAAACGTTGCGCCTTTATTGTGTGCTGGTATTACAACCTGGTCGCCATTGCGCCATTGGAACGTGAAAAAAGGCGATAAAGTGGGCGTTGTAGGTTTAGGCGGTTTGGGTCACATGGGCGTTAAGTTTGCCAAAGCAATGGGTGCGCATGTGGTTATGATTACCACATCGACAAGTAAAGGCGAAGATGCTATGAAATTAGGTGCCGATGAGGTGTTGATTTCTAAAGATGCCGATCAAATGAAACAACACGCATATAGTTTTGATTTTCTTTTGAATACCATTCCGGTAACACATGATGTAAATCCGTATTTGTTGTTGTTAAAGCTTGATAAAACCATGTGTATGGTTGGCGCAATCGAACCGTTCCCAATTCATGGCGGTGTATTGATTAACAAACGCAGAAATATTGCTGGATCGTTAATCGGTGGAATTAAAGAAACACAGGAAATGCTTGACTTTTGTGGCGAACACGGAATTGTATCAGAAGTTGAAGTAATCAACATGCACGAAATTAACGAAGCCTATGTACGCATGCAGCAATCTGATGTGAAATATCGTTTTGTAATTGATATGAAAACGTTGTAACCGTATAATAATTTAGTTGTTTTGTACGTTAGCTTAATAAACGTGAATTATACAATTATGAAAAAATCAGTTATAAACATTTTAGCACTTTCTTCGGTAATTACAACAGCGAGTTATTTATTAGATAGTGATCCAACAGAACCAAACGTATTTATGCGCTTTGTTGAGTATATTTTTATGCTAACCATTTTTTTTACAGTTATTTCTGGATTCTATTTTGGAATAAAAGCGGTAACAAAACGATTACAGATTGCAAAATAATAACAAAAAGCTCTTGAGAAATCAAGAGCTTTTTTATCGCATACCAATACTTACCATTGGTTGCAAACATTCGCCGGTTTGTAGCTTATTGTTGTTTTCGTCTGTTAAAAAATCAACCTTTTTAGTTTTTGGTTTATAATTGATTTTAAACAATTGTGTTTTAAAACGATCTAATTTATCATGTGTAAAAGTTAAAATACTATTTTCAATTTTAAAAATACCTTCAATAAATTGCATGGTTTCTGCTTGTACTAAAGTGTAACCGGCTTCTTCTGCTTCTTTCTTTTTAACGGGATCGTAATCATAAGTGGTAATAATTATTCGAGCCAAATCACTGGCCCAACCATATTCCAACAACGTTTCGGTAACATAAATTAAAGAATCTTTCTGTTCTTCATTTTTATAAACGAAACAATTTTTTCTATCATCTTCTATAATTAATTCCTGCATTTTTGGTGGCTCTAAAACTTCTTTTACAGGTGGTGGCGGAATAATTTTACTTGACTTCTTTTTTTGAGCCGATCCAACAAAACACATGAATAGTGCGGTAATCATAATTAGTTTTTTCATAAATGCTAATCTTTAAAACCATTAAAGCTTGAATCAACAATACGTTTCCATTCTAAATGGCGTTTAATGTATGCAAACACTAGTGGACAAAGTGGAATTAATTTGTAATTGTTTTCTTCTAAATAAACTAATGTTTTTTCTATAAGTGCTGTTGCCACACCACGCCCAGCTAATTCAGGCGGACTCTCGGTATGAATTAACTTAATAACATTGTCTTTTTCTTTAAAGTCTATAAATGCGGTAAAGCCATCCACGGTCAATTCAAATCTATTGTTGCTATTGTTTTTTACAACGTTAAGTGCTATAAATTCTTCTTTCATATTTTTTCTTTTTGTAAAGATATGTTTTTAGATTCCTATGAATATTAATGTAGATTGATTTAAACAAAAGCTGAAAATCCGGTAATGCTTCTGCCGACAATTAATGAATTAATTTCTTTAGTGCCTTCGTACGAATAAATGGCTTCGGCATCGGCAAGAAAACGAGCTACATTGTATTCCAGTAAAATACCGTTTCCGCCCATAACTTCCCGAGCGCGTGAAACAATATCCCGAGTTCTTAATGTGCAGAAAACCTTGGCTAACGATGCATGTTCGTCTTTCAACTTGCCTTGATCCTGTAATTCAGACAAACGAAAAACCATAGTCTGCATAGCGGTTAAATTAGAAAGCATTTCTACCAAATGATTTTGAATTAACTGAAATGCCGCAATAGGTTTGCCAAACTGTTCGCGCTGTGTGGTGTAAGCCAATGCGTTTTCGTAAGCTCCGCGGGCACAGCCAACCGCCATCCAAGCAACTCCGGCACGTGTAGCCTGTAAAACTTTAGCGGTATCTTTAAACGAATTGGCGTTTGGCAAGCGGTTTTCTTCTTGAATGATACAATCTTTCAGTGTGATTAACCCGTTTTGAACAATACGCAACGCCATTTTATCTTTTATTTTTTCAACCGAATACCCTTCTGTAGTTGTTTCAACAATAAAACCTTTTACCTGATTATCGGCAACATCACGAGCCCAAATAACAACAATATCGGCAAAAGTAGCATTGCCAATCCATTTTTTTTGTCCGTTTAATACCCAGCCGTTTTCGGTTTTTTCGCAGGTGGTCGTCAATCCGCCGGCAGCACCCGAACCTACTTCGGGTTCGGTTAATCCAAAGGCGCCAATTTTTGTAAACTGTTGTAATTGTGGCAGCCATTTTTGTTTTTGTTCTTCAGATCCACAGGTATAAATACTACCCATGCACAAACCGCCTTGAACTCCGAAAAATGTCGCTATGGAAGCATCAACCCGAGCCAGTTCGCAAGCGATAATTCCTTCTAATAAAGACGATTTTCCTGCACAACCGTATCCTTTAAAGCTTAATCCCGCAATATTTAGTTCTGCAAGTTTTGGAATAATTTCTTTAGGAAATTCATCATGAAGCCAATATTCGTTTACAATGGGTGCAATTTCTTTTTCCATAAAAGCTCGGACTTTTAATTGCAAGGCTCGATCATCGGCAGAAAGTTTATCGCCAATATCATAAAAATCGGCATCAATCGGCGGAACTTCATGTTTTTTATTGGCATTGTTCAGTAAATGAACAATTCCTTTCAGCTGATCGTCGTTTAGAGAACCTACAGATTCCATCAGTTTTTTTAAATCGACTTTTTCATTCAGTTTTTGCAGTGCACCAATATCAATTGCCTGAATTAATTCAATGGTTTTCTTAATTTTATCTAGCATGATTTTTCTCTTCAAGATACGAAAAGAAATAAAAAAACGATCTGTTTAAGATCGCTTTTATGATAAGTTTGATAAATCGGTTTCGGTTTCTAGCTCAATTGGTAGCTGATTCTGGCGGAACAACCTCGCAGTTAGACTGCCTTTCAACGTAATTTTTGATCCGCGAACTTCCAACCAGCTTCCTTCGCGAAGTCCTAAAACGGGTTGTGAATTAAAACAATGGAATTCGTTAATACGGGTTTCGCGCGTTTCGCCCATGTGTGTTGATCCATCAATAGGATCTAAATAATGCGGATTGATATTGAATGGAACCATTCCCAACGTTTGAAAACTTGGCGGATACACAATAGGCATATCGTTGGTGGTTTCCATAGTTAAACCGGTAATGTTGCTGCCTGCCGAACAACCTAAATAAGGTATGCCGTTTTGCAATACTTCTTTTAGCGGAAGCATTACTTTGTGCCAATACAGTTGCTTTACTAATAAAAAGGTGTTGCCACCGCCTGTAAAAATTCCTTCGGCTTTTTCAATTGCTTCCACAGGATTTTCAAACGTATGCAGACCAACTACTTTTTTATCGATTTTTGCAAAAGCGTCGGCAACTTTAGCTGTGTAATCGTCGTGAGAAATTCCGCCCGGTCTTGCATACGGAATAAACAATATGGTGGTTGCGTTTTTAAAATGATCTTTTAAAACCGGCAGTAAATATTCTAAATATCCTAAACCGTAAATAGTTGAGGTGCTTGCTATGATTAAATTCTTCATGAGATTCAAATAAATACAAACTTATTTATTTAACATTTGTTTGCCAAAACGATAGGTAGGTTTTAACATTTTTGCTGATACTTTTGTTGAAATCTAAATAAACACTTATGAAATATTTTTATTTTTTGGCATTTCTTGTATCGGCTGTTTCGTTTGCGCAAGACAGAAACGAACATAAAATGCGCTTGATGATTACCGAAGTCAGCATTTTTCCTTTAAAAGTCATCAATGTAGCAACGAATGAAGTTGTATCAACAGATGCTGGTGGTTATTTTGCCATAAACGTGCAAGCAAATGATGAATTGGCGTTGATTGAAAACGAGTTTTATCAACTAAAATATTTTGTAAAAAAAGAAGATCTTCAAAATAGTTTAATTCGTATATATCCTGAACCACTGACCGAAGTTTTAAGGGAAATTAAAGTAGAAAAGATCACATCGAAATCATTGGGACTTAATTCAGCCGAGATTAATAAATACATCTATAAAAGAAATCCGAACCCAAATATGGATTTTAAGGCAATGTTTTTGTGGTTGTTAAGTAAAATGAAGAAAAATAAAGGTGAGGAATTTGCTGAACGCCGCCCAACTGATATGAACCCTTACGTAGCAGGTTTGCCAAGAAGCGTTATGACCGATTATTTGAAAATTCCCGATGAGCTGGTTGAAAAATTTTATTATTATTTAAATGATGATTATGTTATTGACCAATACATTAAAAACAACGATGAGGCTAAATGGCGTATGCATTTGTTAGATAAATCGTTTCAGTTTTTGGAACAGGAAAATATTCCGTTGCGTTAAATAAGTGATAATACATTTTGTGCTGATAAAAGAATGAATAGTTTTGTAATATGAATAAAATTACTACCTGTATATTACTAATGTTTTTTTTACTGCTTGGAACTTTAAACGGTTTTGCTCAGAAAAAAAACATATTAGGAAAAGTTGTGTCCAAAACGCGCGACTTGGAAGGTATCTATGTAAAAAACATCAACTTAAATACTTCTGCCTTAACAGAAAAAGGTGGGTATTTCTCTATTGCGGCAAACCCGAACGATACCCTTATTTTTTCGGCAGTACATTTAATAGGTCGTGAAAAAGTATTATCGTACGCCGATATGAACAAATCGCTGGTTTTTGTGCCAATGGAATATGCCGAAAATATTTTAGATGAACTAGTGATTGATCGTCGTGTTACAACCGAAAGTTTAGGTTTGGGCGGTGCACGCAAACTAACGCCAACACAACGAAGATTGCACAGAGCAACATCATCTAACGGAGGAATTATTCCTGTTGATGCTATTGTAAATGCAATTACCGGCAGAACAAAAATGCTAAAAAAAGCGGTGGAGTTAGAAGAGGAATATCTGTTTGCACAACAACTTTTAAACAAGTTTCAGTTAGAATTTTACACCCATCGTTTAAATATTCCGGAACAGTATTACATGGCATTCGGTTACTTTTTGGCGCAAGATGCAATCATCGTAACATCGTATCAAACCGTAGATATTACCCAGCTTAATTTAATGTACACCGAAAAGTCGACAGAATTTTTGGAAATTCTAAAGGTCTTAAAATAATAGTTTTACGTAACTTTGTAATAAAATAATTAAAATGTATTTAAATCTATATATAAGTCCGCTTTTTTTAGGCATCGGTGGTGGCGAAATGGTACTCATTGTGGCAGTTATTTTAATGCTTTTCGGTTCAGACAAAGTTCCCGAAATGGCTCGCGGTTTGGCTAGAATGATTAATCAAGTTAAAAGTGCATCAAACGAATTAAAGTCAGAAATTACCAAAAGTGTCGATGAAACCGGTGTGATCAAAGATATTAAAGAAGCGGTAAATGTAGATGAAATTAAGAAGCGTATTGGTTACGATGAAATTAAAGATTCTATGAGTATTGATCATTACAACCCCGTGAACGATGTACAGCAGGAAATTGACAAAGCCAAAGAAGACATTGAAACAATGACCGGTCCAATTAAACGCCAAAGCTAATGTTCGAAAGTCTTATTGAAAAAGATCAGCAGCTTTTGATCTATTTAAACAATTTAGGAACCGATTTTTTGGATCCTATTTTTATGTACATTACCCACCAAATTAACTGGTGGCCGTTTTTTTTAATCCTTATTTTTTTACTTTTAAAAAAGATTTCGCTAAAACAATTCGGACTTTTAGTATTGGTACTAACCGTTTTCTTTGTTTTTACCGATCAAATGACCAATCTTGTAAAATATAGTGTTGATAGGTTGCGCCCGGTGAACGATCCGTTGATTGAACCTTATTTGCGTGTTTTGCGTAAAGCCGGTAGTCCCAGTTTCTTTTCAGGGCATGCATCAAATTCCAGCGGTTCTATATTAATCATCTTTTTAATTATGAAAAGATATTACAAATACGCCTGGCTTATTTTCTTTTTCCCATTGATATTTGCCTACACGCGTATTTATCTGGCATTGCATTATCCGTTAGATATTTTATGCGGATACATTTTCGGACTTTCCTCAGGATTTTTATTCTATTTTATCTTCAGGTATTTCAACAATAAATATAAACTTACAGACAAACCACAAACAAACGCTTTCGAATAGAAAGCGTTTTTGTTAAAACCTAAACTTCAACTGTACGTATTCTGCTTTTTTTTGGTTGATGTTTAAATTACTTACCTGAATACCTATTAAACGCACCGAAGTTTTTAAATTGCTTTGTTGCAACAGTTCTAAAGAAGTATCCAACAATAAATCAAAGCTGCTTATGTAGTACGTCAGTGTAAGGCTTTTTGTCTGCAAATTAAAATCGCTATATTTTATTTTAAGAGTAATGGTTTTCCCCGAAAGATTTCGCTTTTGCAATCGGGTTGAAACTTCTTCACAAATATCGGTAAGCTTCTCTTTCAAAGGAATGATTGATGTAAAATTTTCTCGAAACGTTCGTTCTGCTCCGATTGATTTTGGTAAACGATTCGGAACAACTGCAGAATTACTTATACCGCGCGCCAACTGATAAAAATGAACGCCTGAATTTCCAAAATGACTTTCTAAGAAATCTAAGGATTTTTGTCGTAAATCAGATCCTGTGAAAATACCCAAATGATACATTTTTTCACATGTTTTTTTTCCTACACCAAAAAAACGTTTAATTTCCAATGAATCTAAAAACGGAATTATCTCGTCGGGTTTAATTGTTTTTTGTCCGTTTGGTTTGTTGTAATCGCTCGCTATTTTTGCCAGAAATTTATTTATTGAAATTCCTGCCGATGCAGTTAACCCTGTAGTTTGAAAGATTTTTAGTCGGATTTCTTCTGCCATTAAAGTGGCACTTTTCAATCCTTTTTTATTCACAGTTACATCCAAAAAAGCTTCGTCTAACGATAATGGCTCAACCAAATCGGTGTATTCTAAAAAAATCTGTCTAATTTGGTTTGATACTTCTTTGTACCGACTAAAGTGTGGTTTTACAAAGATTAGTTCCGGACATTTTTTTATTGCTAGTTTACCGCTCATGGCGCTTCGAACACCAAATTTTCTGGCTTCGTAACTTGCTGCCGATATCACTCCTCGTTCTTCAGATCCGCCTACGGCAAGTGGTTTATTCCTTAATTCAGGAAAATCTAACTGTTCTACCGAAGCGTAAAACGCATCCATATCGATATGAATTATTTTTCGATGCGTTTGATTTATTTCCATTACAGTTTATATCAATTAGTAATAATGGATTCTTTCTTTTTTCGAGGTGGAAAAAAGAAATGCAACGGCTGTTTTTTGAAGTGTTTCCAAACCGATTTCTGCAAAGAGAAAACTTCTGTCCATGGAATATTTCTTGATCGGAATGCCAAACCTAACGACAGTCCAAAACTTACGATAAAATTCATAAATCCAACAAAAAACAAACCTAAAAAGCACCACATCCAAGTTGTCCATGGTAGTTGAAAATCTGCACCGTAAGCGCCTAATGCAATGTTTCCACTCACAAAAGTAATATGGCGGATATCCAAATTCAAACCTAAAAAGATACCGATGGAATGCGTACTTCCCATAAAAACACCAAACCAAAGATTAGAAATAATTCCCGGCCATTTTTTCTCTAACCAACCCGCAAGCCTGTTTGCTTTATAGGCACCAATGGTCGATTTTAAAAACGGATTTTCCTGTATGCGGTAGTACACCTGATTGTGCTTGTTTTTGTTTGATACGTTTCCTGAAATAATTCCCGATAAAAAAAGAAAAACTCCAGCAATAGCCGCGTGGAAGATTGCCATAGAATGTACCGGACTTGAATCTTTTAACAACGTATGCCATTTGGTATCGGTAATATTTATGCCGGTTACACTGTCTATCGCCCAAATTAAAAGCAATGCCACTCCAAACGCCATTATAACGTTACCCACAAAAGCAATGAACTGCGAGCGGAACAATCTTGCAAACAATTTAGCAAAAGAACTGTGTTGTTCGGTTGTTGATGTTTGATTTTTTCTACCTTCTTCAATTGCCTTTATAATGGTCGATGCTGTCATTGCAGGCTGTTTGGTTGCCAGTGCAAAACCACATAAGTAAATTACAATGAAACCGAAAGCGTAATTCATACTGTACAAAAAAG
>Ga0308157_10006321_pt1 | contig 14272 bp, 11 predicted proteins | sample PhyBR1_FD_201035 | JGI IMG/M metagenome (GOLD analysis project Ga0308157, IMG submission 201035) | Phyllosphere microbial communities from UC Gill Tract Community Farm, Albany, California, United States - DLSLB.R1 | ecosystem: Host-associated > Plants > Phyllosphere > Unclassified | place: USA...
CAAGCACACTGGTCAGGCTTATAGACTTCAGAATTGCGGATAGATTTTGCACTCGGTTCCTCCTCGCAACGGGTGGTTTCCACCCGTCCCATAACTGCACATCACCAAACATTCGATGTCGAAATCAGGGCCCATTGGTTCTCCTCCATCGGCCTGACCTCCCATCTAATTTCGCTAAACTGTTTAAATCTGTCAATACTTATTTCGTATACGAAAAAAGTATTATGAAAATGGCGGATCGTTAGGTTATAAAGTGCATTAATTTCGCACATTTATTCAAAAGCGAAATAAGTTGCACCTGTGAGTAATTCGCGTCATGGATACGGCTGGAGGATTAATGGTTGGCTTTAAAGAGATATTTGATGATCACGAATCTCCCGTTGGAAAAATTCTCCGGACGGTCGCCAGCCTTGGTTCAGCAAGTGCAACGGATCTTGTAAAGAAGACGGGACTTGCACGCTCGACAGTCTCGACAATCCTGACTGAACTTAAAATCAACGAGGCCGTTCTCGAGACGGAAACGCGAAGCAGCGGTTTTGGTCGCCCTACCAAAATTATTTCGCTTAATCCAACACAGGCTTATTGTGCTGGAGTTCTGTTCGGGCTCGCGGAAATACGTATCGCGGTCTGTGATCTGGGCCATAATGTCATTGCTGATATCTGGTTCGGGATGCGCGAAGATTACACCCCGCAAGAAGCTGCGATCTGCGTTCGAGACCAACTGGCTGTTGAATGTGCGAAACTTAATATTGCAATTCGTGATTTGCTCGGCGTCGGTTTAGCGATTTCTGCGCCGGTTTCTTACGAAGGTACCGTGTTGAACGGTTCTATCCTGCCGACCTGGTGTGGCATTGATATTGCGGAGATATTTTTCGCGCATATCGACTGCCCACTTTTCGCAGAAAACGAAAGTCATTGCGGCGCGCTGGCTGAAATGACCTGGGGTGCTGCTATTGGTCTGAGTAATTTCGTTCTATACAAATTCGATCTTGGTATTGGCGGTGCGATTGTCATTGATGGGACGGTTCAGCGCGGTGCTTATGGCAATGCTGCAGAGTTTGGTCATATTTCACTCAACCCGCACGGGCCCCTTTGTAAATGTGGCAATCGTGGGTGTCTGGAAACCTATGCAGGTGGCTTTAATTTGATGCAGATGGCTGAGCAGGCCACAGGCGAAAAGCTTACCTTCGATGACTTTATCAGACAGGCACAAACAGGTGTTTCACCTTATGACCGCCTAATACAGGATTCTGCTGAAATGGCTGGCTGGGCGATTGGCATCACCTCCACCATATTGAGCCCGCCTGATATTATCATTGCTGGAAAGATTGCGGCCATCGGACCAAGCTTTCTGCGTTTAGTTGAGCAGAATTTCGAGAAACATGCTGTGCGGCCGCCGACACATGCACCGCATGTTCGCAAACCAAACTTCATCATTGGTAAGTTTCTGCGTAATGACGATACCGTGCTGGGTGCAGTTGCGCTGGTTTTGCATCAACATGGGTTGATCGCTAAGCCTTAGTCACCTGAGAATGCTAACCACTGCTCTTGAAATACTGGCTGACTTGTTGACGCAATACTGAGGGCGTAAAACCATACTGGTTTCGAAATGCCCGGCTAAAATATGCAGGGTCGTCGAAGCCCGCATTATAAGCAATCTGTGCAATGCCGGATTGATCACCACGCACAATTACTGAGCGCGCAACCTCGAGACGCCGTTGTAGTAGATAGCGCGAGAAGGTGGTGTTTTCTCGCTTGAACAGTTTCTGAATAGCGCGAGATGTAATGCCCTCAGATTGCGCTAATTGTACTAACGAGAAATCGCTATTGGAAATTTGCTCTTCAATTTGTTCTTTAATGGTTTCGATGCGCCTGATCGGTGAAACCTGTTTATTTATGGCCTGCAGATTCTCAACCAACATTGGCAATAGTTGATAAAAATGTTGAACCATTGTTGCAGCATCGCGTTCGTTTTGATGCTCATTTTGCAGCAGATAACCTGCATAGGTCACCAGTAGCTGTAAAGGCAGATGTGTGAAAGGCAGGGGCTTGCCGAACAGTTTGCCAATGTCCGGAATCTCATGTGTCGCTGCCTTTCGCGGCATATATGCGCAATCAAGGCGTCCACCTGTCGGTAACGTTAGCAAAAGCGGAGCATCTGACGGAACAAAAACAACGTCACCACGCGCCATATTTATCCGGCTATCCTTTTGTTCTACCGAGACAGGACAGCTCATAGCTCTTAAAATTAAAATGCCTGCTTCTCGTGACCCTGGTGCGGATAAAAAGGTTCGATTGAGCGGGAAGTAGATCGTCGTCAAAGACAACAGAGGGTGTTTCCAGAATAGTCCGCGCACGGATGAAAGATCGCCGTTCGCTTGGGTTATCAAGGGGGTGCCCATCATATCGCGCAGGATCTGAAGGCAAGGTTGCAAACCATCAGGCACCCTTGAAGCTATATTTCCGAGTTTTTGCGGCATAATCGCTTCTGTCATTTCAACTCTCTACAGCCTTCGAGGTTCACTTTAGTCCCCTTCAGGTTCGCTTTTCTCCAAGCAAGGTTCCTATAGATTATTTAAATATGACTGCAATGGTCTTGTTTGACAATCGCGCATATAAGCGAGGCAATGCGTCTTCGCTTCTTCGGAGAGAATAATGCACAGTAAATATCACGGCGTTTCGCTTCTCACGCTCATTGCAATTGGTAGCATCGCTGGCAATGCGATGGCGCAGGACAAAAAGCAGGAATTGGTTCAGGCTGAAAAACCTGCTGCTAAAACCAATGGCGTTATGGTTCTGGATACTATTGCAGTGACAGGCAGCCGTGGTGGACAGCAGATTTCTGAAACCGCCCGCACAATCTATGTCGTAGATGCTCAGCAAATCGAAATGCGTGCGCGTTCGGGCGAAACCATTCAGCAAATTCTTGCACAGGAAATTCCAAGCTTTGACCCTGCCAGTCAAGGTGCACGCACATCCTATGGTCAAAACCTTCGCGGACGCACGGCACTTGTGTTGATTGATGGCATATCGATGAATTCCGCTCGTGGCTTAAGCCGCCAGTTTGATTCAATTGATCCATTCAACATTGAGCGAATTGAGGTTCTGTCCGGTGCAACGTCGCTGTACGGCGGCAATGCAACTGGTGGTATCATCAATATCATCACCAAAAAAGGCAAAGACGCGCCTGAAGGTGTGCATGCCGAAGTCACTGCTGGTATCGAGAGCGGTTTCAGGACCAGCCAGGACTTTGACCGGAATGGCGGCGCCGCAGTCACGTATAACAGTGAAGCCTGGGACGCGCGTCTCTCTTTAGCAGGCAATCGGACCGGAGCATTCTATGATGCTGACGGGACCATGATTGTGCCTGACATTACTCAGACTTCAACAGCCTTCAATCAGCGTATTGATTTTATGGGCAATGTTGGCTTCCAGATTGATGCTGATCGCAGGCTTGAAGTCACTGGCCAGCTTTTCAACTCTGAACAGAAGTCCGATTATAGTGTTTACTTCGGCCAGAATCTCGCCGGGTTGCGCAATCCGAGCCTCATTGAAACGCGCGATAATTATACGTCGGATTTCAATCCGCGCACCCGTCGCGCTATGGTCAATGCAACCTATACCGACAATGACTTTTTTGGCCAGCAGTTGTTGGTGCAAGGGTTCTATCGCAGCGAACAGATGAATTTTCATCCGTTCCCGAGTTCAACCTATTTTTATGGCAGCTCTCAGGATACTGATTATTATGGTATGAAAGCTGCTGTCATTTCCGAGCCGACAGAAAAAATCAACATCACTTACGGCATTGATGCCGACAGAGACTCGCTTTCATCCAGCCAGAATATCTTCGATATGAGGACAGCACTTGCTTCCGGGGCAATGAATTTTGAAACAATGGGCGTTACAGGTCTTTACCCTAAGATCGATGTGACCAATCTGGCTGGATTTGTTGAAGGTTCTTATAAGGCGACCGATAAGCTAACGTTCAGCGGCGGCGTTCGTTATCAGTACACAAAGACAAAAGTTGGCGATTTCGTCGGCGCGGCACAGCAGATCGCTATTCTGAATGGTCTGGCGTCTTCGGCGGATTCGATGTCAGGCGGAGACGTAGATTATGACGCTTTTCTGTTTAATGCCGGTGCTACTTACAGTCTGACTGATACGCAGCAAGTCTATGCGAATTTCAGTCAGGGCTTTGAGCTTCCCGATCCTGCAAAATATTACGGCGCTGGTGTATATGCCCTGTCCGGCGGGCATTACAATCTGCTTAGCAGCGTCAATGTATCAGACTCGGCGCTTGAAGCGATCAAAACCAATTCATTTGAAATTGGCTATCGCCTTGATGACGGAACTTACAACCTGGAGGGAGCAGGATTTTACTCCACCTCTGACCGTTCGATTGTGCTCAACCGTACTACGCTTGCCGTTGAATTGCAGGATAATGACCGAAGGGTTTATGGCTTTGAGGGTAAGGCTGGCATGAAGCTCAGCCATGGTTTTGACATTGGTGCTTTAGGGCAGTGGGTGCGCACCGAGGTTAAGAATGATGGTGACTGGGTAAAAGATACGATTGGCAGCGCCAGCGTATCCAAACTGGGTGGCCATATTGGTTGGGGCAATGACCAGCTTAACCTTCGTTTGCAGGGGCAGCACGTATTCAATCTTGATGACTATGCCGGGTATAAAATCGAAGGCTATACCCTGTTCGATATGATGGGCTCTTATCGCGTTGAGAAAATCGATACGACGCTTAATTTCGGTGTCCTGAACTTGTTCAATAAGGAATATAATACGGTTTGGGGATCGCGCGCCAAAGCTCTTTATGGTGCATTGGCACCTGAAGAAATCTTTGACTACAAGGGTCGTGGCCGTACCTTTGCGCTGTCTGTGAGCAAGAAATTCTGATGACTGAACGACAGCTGCCGTCTATTGAAGAACCAAAAGGCGCGTATGCGCGCCTTTATGCCGTTCTTGGTGGTCTCTATCTCGCTCAGGGGATACCGACCTATCTGTTACTCGTCGCTCTTCCGCCATTGATGCGCGAATCGGGTGCGTCGCGTACTGCAATCGGGCTGTTCTATCTTTTGATGATTCCGCTCATTGCCAAGTTTGCTATTGCGCCTTTCGTGGATCGATATCCGCTTATTCAGCGTTGGGGGCATCGCAGAAGCTGGGTCATTGTCACTCAGATTATTGTCTCTCTCGGCATTGCCAGTATGGCGCTGGTTCAGCCGCAACAGGCGGGGGCTCTATTTGCAATCTGTTTCTGCATTACGCTCCTGTCGTCTTTGCAGGACATTGCGACGGATGGTTATGCGGTGCGTCGCCTTAATGATCAGACTCGTGCTACAGGCAATGCAATTCAGGCAGGTGCTGTTGCTCTTGGCGTTATCATAGGCGGCACGCTTGCGCTCGTGCTCTTCCATAAGATTGGCTGGCGGCCTACGATCCTGATTGTAGCGGCCCTTTCGCTGTTACCACTGCTTGCCGCGTTTGGGATGGATGAGAAAGCAGACAATACAACAAGTGAAACAGCGCCGCGTCCCAGTTTGAAGCGTTTCTTTAAGCAGCCGAGCGCCTGGTATATCTTGGGTTTTGCACTGACCTATCGTGCAAGCGAAGGGATGGTCAGAGGGATGGAGGGCTCATATCTGGTTGATATTGGCTTGCCGTTGTCGTGGATCGGCTATCTTTCAGGTGCTTCCGCGGCAACAGCCGGGCTGGTTGGTGCCGTCATGGCAGCGATCCTGATCCGTTCGACCGGGCTTTTTTCTACGCTTATTATTCTTGGATTGGCGCGAACTGTATGTTTTTTGGCGCTTACCTTCAATGCAGGTGAAATCTGGCCCGGTGTAGAGGTTGCAATGGCAGCCTCGGCTTTTCAAACCTTTCTGCGATATATGGAGCTGGTCGCGATTTATTCGTTTTTCATGAAGTTTGCTTCGTCCGATCAGCCCGGAACGGACTTTACGATTCTTGCTTGTGCAGAACTGCTGATCTATCTGATTGGATCTTCAGTGGCAGGTTATCTGGCAGACAAGTTTGGTTATGCTGACTTGTTTATGCTCGCAACCGTGCTGTCTGTGCTGGGGATCACCTTAACCTACTTCATCTTGCGAAAACTGGGTGGCAATACTCAAACCGAAGCTCCGGCGCGTTCGGTGTGAAACAGATAGGCGCTGCTTTCGTCACGTCTAAATTGTGCTGGAATACGGCGGCTGTTTGCAGCCGCTGTATCGCCTTGAAAGAGCGGTGGCGGCGCCCCTTACGGGTAACTGCGTCTTGAATTTTTGAGAAACCACATTCAACCGTAAGATACAAAAAAGCCCGCTTTCGCGGGCTTTTTGGGGTGCTTCTGGACCTTGGTAGTGGTCTGAAGACTTGGAAATGGTGCCCAGAAGAGGACTCGAACCTCCACGCCCTTGCGAGCGCCAGCACCTGAAGCTGGTGCGTCTACCAATTCCGCCATCTGGGCGACGAGGACCGATCTAAGGGGTCAGCCTGCTTCTGTCAATCGTGATTTCATACTTCTATCAGCTTTTTTTCACATTGCGGATTGAAGCAATCAAAAAGGCAGGAAAACGTAGATCGGGCACGGGGCGTTGAAGCTACCGTGCCCGAAATAGTATTATGCCGAGAGTACTTCCTTGGAAGCGACGGTCGAATCGGCATTCAGCTTGTAGATGATCGGAACGCCGGTATTGAGTTCCTGCTTGAGAATTTCTTCTGGTGTCAGGCCATCAAGCGCCATAATCAGCGCGCGCAGCGAATTGCCGTGTGCCGCAACCAGAATGGTTTCGCCACGCAGAACGTGCGGCTGAATGGTGTGCAGGTAATAAGGCCAGACGCGAGCGCCGGTGTCTTTCAGGCTTTCGCCACCCGGAGGAGGGACGTCGTAAGAACGGCGCCAGATATGGACCTGCTCTTCGCCCCATTTTTCGCGTGCGTCGTCCTTGTTGAGGCCGGACAGATCGCCATAGTCGCGTTCGTTCAAAGCCTGATCGCGGATGGTTTCGAGATCGGACTGGCCGAGTTCATCGAGGATGTGCTGGCAAGTAACCTGTGCACGCGACAGAACCGAGGTGTAAGCGAGGTCGAACTTAAGGCCTGCGGCCTTCAGGCGCTGACCAGCAGCTTTCGCTTCAGCGTGGCCCTGTTCGGTCAGGCCCGGATCGCGCCAGCCGGTAAACAGGTTTTTGAGGTTCCATTCGCTTTGGCCGTGGCGGACCAGGACGAGGGTACGAGACATCGCAGCACTCCGTTGGGATAATTATTTGTTAGTCGTTAAGTCCAAGAACATCGAGCATGGAATAAAGGCCAGGCTTTTTGCCATGCGCCCAAAGTGCCGCTTTTACAGCGCCACGGGCAAAGATTGAACGATCCTGCGCATGATGGGAGAGCGTGATGCGCTCGCCTTCGCCCGCTAAAATGACGTCATGGTCGCCAATGACAGAACCGCCGCGCAACGTTGCAAAACCAATAGTGCCTTGCTCACGCGGGCCAGTATGTCCATCGCGAACACGCACGCTCTTCTGCTCAAGATTGATTGCACGGCCAAGGGCTGCAGCTTCACCCAGCAGAAGCGCTGTGCCTGATGGCGCATCTACCTTGTGCTTGTGATGCATTTCGAGAATTTCGATATCGAAGTCTTCAGGGCCAAGGGCCTGAGCGGCTTTTTTCACAAGGCCAGACAGAAGATTGACACCAAGGCTCATATTACCGGATTTGACGATTGTCGCATGGCGCGCCGCTGCCAGTAGCTTTTCATTTTCATCGTTCGAAAAGCCAGTCGTGCCGATAACATGCGCGATGCGTGCCTGAGCCGCGAGACCTGCATAATCAACGCTTGTGGCGGGCGTGGTAAAATCGAGGACGCCCTGCGCTTTTGCAAAAACGGGTAACGGGTCATCCGTGATTGCGACGCCGAGATTGCCGACGCCTGCGACTTCGCCAGCGTCTTTACCAAGAAATGGTGAGCCGGGACGCGCAATGGCACCCCCGAGGCGAGCTCCATCAATAGCATGGATAGCGCGGATGAGCGCCTGTCCCATGCGACCGTTCGCACCAACAACCACCAATCCGATTTCAGCATTCTCAGCCAATGGACTTTTCCTCCGTGCCATTGTTCCCGATAAGCAAGTCGTCTTTGCCGCTTTGCAGTTCATAGAAACGAGCATAGACGCCGTTGGGTATCTTAATCAGATCGCCGTGACGACCTTCTTCAACAACATGTCCTGCTTCCATGACAACGATACGATCTGCGTTAACGACCGTGGAGAGTCGATGCGCGATCACGATGGTCGTGCGGTCATGCATGATGTGATCGAGCGCCTGCTGAACGCGCTTTTCCGACTCGTTATCGAGTGCCGAGGTTGCTTCGTCGAGCAGCAGAACCGGCGCATTGCGTACAATGGCGCGCGCAATCGATACGCGCTGACGCTGACCGCCCGAAAGCGATACGCCGTTCTCACCAACGGGCGTGTCGTAGCCCTGTGGTTGCTGCAGAATGAACTCATGTGCATTGGCAAGCTTGGCAGCCTCGATAATATCGTTCTGTGTCGCATCCGGGCGTCCGTAGCGAATATTATCGGCAATCGTGCCTTCGAATAGATAAGGTTGCTGGGAGACATAGGCTACGGAATGGCGAAGCGAGTGTTTCGTGACTTTGGCAATATCCTGTCCATCGAACAGAATTTTCCCGTCCGTGACATCATAAAACCGTTGCACAAGGTTGATGAGCGTTGATTTGCCAGCACCCGATGCGCCAACGATTGCGGTGGTTTCACCTGCCTTTGCGGTAAAGCTGATGCCGTGCAAAACAGGCACTTTATTTGCATAGGCAAAATGCACGTTTTGGAAGTCGATCTCGCCTGTGCCAGCTTTAAGCTCTGTTGCGTCCGGCGCATCGCCCTGATTGGGTTCAATATCGAGAACTTCATAGATCATGCGCGCATTAACGAGTGCGCGTTCAAGGCCAACTTGCAGACGTGCCAGACGGCGTGCAGGGTCATAAGCCAGAAGCAGGGCTGTGATGAACGCGAACATAGAGCCGGGAGGCTGCTGGTTCAGAATTGCATTATAGCCGCTATAGGCCAAAACGCCTGCAATGGCGATGCCAGCGAGAATTTCTGAAATAGGGGTCGTGCGTTCTGAAACGCGGGCAATCTTGTTGCTACGGTTTTCGGTCTGATCGATGAGCAGATCGATTTTACCACGAAGCTGTTCTTCCATTGTGAAGGCTTTCACAATGGCAATGCCCTGAACAGATTCCTGCATCGCACCCAGCAGATGCGAATTCAGATGCACCAAATCACGGGTAACGGTGCGGATGCGGCGTGAAATATAGGCGACTGCCAGAACCAGTGGTGGGCCAATCAGGAAGACTGCTGCCGACATATAAGGGTCGGTATAAAACATCATGCCGACCAGACCGATCAGCGACACGAAATCGCGCGCGATCGAGGTGATGGTCATGTTGAGAAGGTCGCGGATACCGTTGACGTTCTGGTTGATTTGCGCTGCCAAATGGCCAGAGCGCGTATCGTTATAAAAATCCAGCCCGAGCTTCATCAGATGGTCGAAAATGCGCTTTTGATAGCGAGCAACCAGATTGTTGCCGATCTTGGCAAGCTCGACCGCCTGAACATAGCTCGACAAGCCGCGCATGACGAAAATGCTGAGGATTGCCCCGCAGATAATCCAGATGAGACCGATTTGCTGTTCATAGAAAATCTTGTCGATCATCGGCTTCATCATATAAGCCAGACCAGCATTTGAGCCACCCACGATCAGGGATGCGCAAATTGCAATCGCATAGCTCTTTTTATACTGATGCACATTCTCCGACATCATGCGGCGAATGACGCGCGTGGCCTCGCTCGGGTCGATCTTCTTCTTTTTCTTTTTGAATAAGCTCACGGGCAAAGTGCTTTTTATCTGGCAGCCAAAGGCCGCAATAGGTGTCTGTTTGCAGCGCTTCTATAGCGTTATCTTTGTGGCTTGACCATGCCTGAGAATAAAAGCCCCATCAGTCAATGCGCCAGCGACGGCCTTTGGTAGCGACTTCAAACCGCGTCGGCGCGCGTGCAAATGCCGACAATCCGCTTAAAGCTGCAAGCGGATGGACCACTACGCGTACCGGAATTTCGCGCATGAAATGGCTGTGTGGTGCCTTGTCTTCAAAGGCTGCACGGAACGATCCGGCCTGAAGCGCGGAGAGAATGCGCTGTGGAATGCCGCCGGACAAATAGACGCCGCCATGTGCTTTGAAAACGAGCGCCAGATCACCTGCAATGCGTCCCAGATAGGTGACGAAAAGCTCCAGCGTTTCGACAGCCTGCGCATTGCTGCGATCAAGACCGGCTGCGGTAATATCCGGTGGCGTATCAAGAACTGGCGTTACTTTGTCGGCGGCGCAGATTGCGAGATAAAGATTGCGCAGACCGCGACCGCATAGGATCTGTTCCGCTGCAACGCGTCCTTCAATAGTCTCGATATGCGGGAACACTTCATAATCGCGCGCGCTGCGCGGGCCAATATCGATATGACCGCCTTCGCCGGGGACGGGAACCCATGCTTTGCTGGTGCGCACAAGCCCGGCAACGCCTAAGCCTGTGCCTGGTCCGAGCACAACGCGCGTAGCGACTATCTCTTCGTCATTGCCACCGATCTGATGCAGATATTCTTTATCAATTGAGACAACGGCGAGCGCTTGTGCCTCAAAATCATTGAGAACGGTTACGTCTTCAAAGCCCAGATTGGCAATCAGCTGCTTTGGACGCACAACCCAATCGCAATTGGTGAGGTCAATTTCATCGCCATCGACTGGACCTGCAACTGCAAGAATTGCCGAGCGCGGACGAATGGATGTGTGGTTGAGCACTGTTTGCTCAATTGCATCGTCAATCGTTGCATAATCCGCCGTTTGCACGACCGGAAATTCTTTTGGCTCTGCATGAGAATCAACAAGCAGCGCGAAACGCGCATTGGTGCCACCGATGTCGCCGACGAGGACGGGAAACTTGAAACTCTGGTCAGCGTTAATCATCATGTGCCTTGCTGTCTCGTTTATTCTTATTGTTTTCGGGCGATATCGGAGTGCGGGATTAATCCAGCACTTTTATAAGTCTGTCTGCCGTTGCAGGGTTGAGTGCCATCGGAATGTCGTAGACGCTGCCAAGACGGGTCAGGGCTTTCACGTCCACGTCATGCGGGAGTGGCGAAAGCGGATCAATGAAGAAAAATAATGCTTGCACAGTGCCTTCTGCGATCATTGCACCAATTTGCTGATCACCACCCAATGGACCGCTCTTAACACGCAAAACATTGAGCGAAGGACACGCTTCCTGAATAAGCCCGCCAGTCGTGCCGGTTGCCACAATATCGTAGTGCGCCAAAGACTTCTCGTGGCTGCGTGCGAAAGCAACCATCTCGTCCTTTTTCAGATCGTGGGCAATCAATGCAATGCGCAGGCGGTCGGACATGAGAATGATAACCTTGTCATTGGCTCGTTAAATCGTTTGAAACCTATAGCGAAGCCATAAGCCAGTGAAAAGTATGTTTTCAGGTTTTCCGTTATAGGCCTTATTTCGCATTATAGATAACATCTGCGATGGAATCAGGCGAGGGGCCGTTAAGCACCGAAGCGCAAGCCTTTGGCAGGTCTGAAACCATCACCGGCTTTGGCTTTTTCGGCGGCTCTTTGGATGGCTTTGCTGGCTTCCACGGCTCGTCAGTAAACCACCATGCAAGCGACTTATCGCAACCATCGCCGCCAGTCACTTTCGGCTGCGGTGTGCAATCTGGCGATCCCGGCTGACAATGCAATCTCACATGGAAATGATAGAAATGGCCCCAATAAGGACGCACTTTTCCAAGCCACTTTCGATCGCCTGTGACTGTGTCGCACAGCTGCTTCTTGATGCCCGGATGAACGAATATACGCTCAACTTCTGGATAGCTGGCCGCATGTTTGATCAGTGCCGTGCGTGCTGGTGTCCATTTCTTTGGATCGACAAAAAGTGTGTCGCCCTTCAACATCGAAACCGCTGATACGCTTTCGCGCTCGGCATCTGTAAAGCGCTTCTTTGGCATCGGGGTCAGCCAGATGTCGGCATCCAGCCCGACCTGATGCGAGGCATGGCCTGTCAGCATCGGACCACCACGCGGCTGCGAAATATCGCCAACCAAAAGGCCCGGCCAGCCGTCTTTTGCGGCATCGCTGGAAAGTTTTTCCAGAAGCGCAATTGTGCGCGGATGCCCCCAATTGCGATTGCGCGACAAGCGCATAACTTGCCAGTTTGGACCATCAACAGGGAGAGCAACACCGCCGGAAAGACAACCCTTGGCATAAAAGCCGATAGATTGCGGCTCCTGCGTCACAACTGGAAGCTTTTTGCTACCGAATGCTTGTTTTGCTGGTGCATCCTGCGCAAAAGCTTGCGCAGCGAATTCCGGCGCAATCATCGCCGAAAGGCAGGTTGCAAGGACGAAACGCGACCAGAATTTGGAGAGAAATCTCTTAGCCATGGGCAGTTTCCAAATAAATATTGCTCGAATCATTCGAACGGATAGCGCGGATTATGCTTCGCGTTGATTAAAACGGCAATTAATCACTTATTTTGCGCGTGTCTTTAGCCAAGTTGGTTCCCACTTTTACCGGATACGCTTTAGCGCCAATTGTCGTCCTGCCACATAGAGCTAAAGGCCGTTTTGTAATCAGGATAGATAAACTCATAGCCCAGTGATTTGATGCGCTGGTTGGAAACGCGTTTATTTTCGCTGTAGAATGAGCGTGCCATTGGCGTCATTTCTGCTTCGTTAAACGGAACTTCCGGCGGCGGGGCAACGCCCATCAGTTCTGCGGCATAGGTGACGACGTCTTGTGGAGGCGCTGGTTCATTATCGGTGATGTTGAATGCGCCGCCTGTATTTGTGCCTGCGAGAAAACGCAGTGATCCGGCAATATCTTCCACATGGATACGATTGAAGACCTGATCTTCCTTGATAACACGGCGTGCGGTGCCGCGTTCAAGATTGATGAAAGCATTGCGGCCGGGGCCGTAAATTCCTGACAGGCGCAAAAGAGCAACCGGCGTGCCGTGGCGCTCACTTAACGCTTCCCATGCATCTTCTGCTTCAACGCGTTCAAGCGAACGTCGCGAACCGGGCTGGCGTTGTGCTGTCTCGTCAATCCAGTTGCCATCAAAATTGCCATAGACGCCGACTGTTGAAAGATAGCCGATCCAGCGAATGGTATTGCCGGGGCGACGGAGTGCTTCTTCAACGATTGCAAGCGATGGATCACCATTATCACGCGGTGAAATCGAGATAACTACGTGGGTTGATTTTGCGAGGCGGTCGATGAGTTCGGGTGAAGCAGTTTCGCCATCGAAAATGATCGGTGCAATGCCAGATTTTTCGAGAAGCGGGAAATTCTGTTCATTACGGGTGGTGCCGTCAATGCGCTCTGCCTCTCCGGTCATCAGGCGGGAAAAGGCTCTCGCAGAATATCCGGCTCCAAACAGAAAAATGCGCATTCTAACAGTCCTCCAATTTCCATTCTGCGCGCACCGTATCATCCTCCTCCAGAGAGGCCAGACGATTTTTTAGAATTTTGAAATGTTCTTCATCTGCGAGTTGCTTGATCGCCCACACAGCTGCTCCGCGCACCACAGCAGCGGGATCTTCAAGCAGGCTTTCCACCTGCGGCACCAGCGACGGATCGTCCGAATTTCCCGTTGCAATCAGCACATTGCGCAAAAAGCGATCGCGTCCGATGCGCTTGACCGGCGAGCCAGAAAACAGCGTTCGGAAGCTCGGATCATCAAGGGCGAGAAAATCAGTAAGCCTTGGCGCTTTGAGATCATCGCGCGCTTTCAGCTTCATTTCGCTGGTCGCTTGCGCGAATTTGTTCCAGGGGCAAACCGACAAGCAATCATCGCAGCCATATATGCGATTGCCCATCGCTTTGCGAAATTCGAGCGGGATCGGACCTTTGTTCTCAATACTGAGATAGGAGATGCAGCGCCGCGCATCGATCCTGTATGGCGAGGGGAAAGCCTTGGTCGGGCAGGCATCAAGACATGCACGGCATGAGCCACAATGATCGCGATCCGGCTGATCGGGTGGGATTTCAGCAGTGGTAAAAATTGAACCGAGAAACAGCCATGAACCGAGTTCACGACTGACAAGATTGGTGTGTTTTCCTTGCCAGCCAAGCCCGGCTGCCTGCGCTAGCGGCTTTTCCATCACGGGTGCCGTATCAACAAAG
>Ga0308157_10006322_pt1 | contig 14270 bp, 14 predicted proteins | sample PhyBR1_FD_201035 | JGI IMG/M metagenome (GOLD analysis project Ga0308157, IMG submission 201035) | Phyllosphere microbial communities from UC Gill Tract Community Farm, Albany, California, United States - DLSLB.R1 | ecosystem: Host-associated > Plants > Phyllosphere > Unclassified | place: USA...
GTTCGGTGATGTGGTCTGCGGCGTGTTTGGCGCGTTCACGATTGCGGCGGCCGTTGCCGAGCAGCGGGGCAGCAATACGCCTGAGCCAAGGGAAATCGATCTATCTGCGACGGAAGCGCTGCTGAGGCTACTTGATCCGTTGCCTGTGGAGTTTGAGCAGCTGGGCGTTGCACGTCGCCGCGCGGGCTCTCGTGCCACCTACACTGCACCGTCCAATATGTATTGCAGTGCGGACGGTGTCTGGATTACCTTGGTGGGCACTTCGGATGCCATTTTTCAGCGCGTGACACAGGCAATGGGCAGGCCTGAGCTCACCAGCGATCCGCGTTTTGCCACCAATCCATTGCGCGTTGAGCATCTGGAGGTCCTCGACAGAGCGATTGCAGACTGGTGCAAATCGTGCGCCTTCTCGGATCTGGCTGATGTACTGAGTCGGCACCAAGTGCCGTTCAGCAAGGTCTATGACATCAAGGATGTCATGGAAGATCCACATTTCAAGGAACGGCAGGCCATCATCCGCATTCCGGACAAAGACTTGGGCAGCATTCCGGGTCCCTGCGTGGTCCCCCGTTTCAGTGGTCACACCTCAAAGATCGAAGCATCCGGTCCGGATACTGGCGAGCACAATGCCGAGGTTTACGGTCAACTTGGTCTCACGGCTGACGATCTGGGGCACTTGAAGCAAGCCGGAGTGATTTGACGCAGATGGTGATCCGAAAGGGCTCACTCGTTGTCAAGGGTGCGCATGCCAATGGCTGCCTCGATATGGCGCACCATGTCGCGCAGTGCATAGCCAGCCTCGCGTGCCTTGGCAAGGCGCAGGGATTCGTCTGCAAGCAGCGAGCAGTTGAAAACGATCAGCTCGCCATGCAGCAGTTTGCACATTGGCACGGCCACTGCCACGCGGCGAGCATCATGGGCTCCCCGGTTAATGCTGAATCCATGGCGCTGCATCTGGCTCTTCGTCTTCTCGATCTCTTTTTGATTGGCCTCGAACACCGCAGGCATTTGCAGGCGAATCTGGTTGAGAGCAGCGGTGCGCTGAGCTTCGGATACAGAGCATAGCCAGGCGCGACCTGCTGCCGAGGCGACCAGCGGTAAGCTGGATCCGATGTCGACCGACGGAGTGTTGCTGTCTATTTTGCGTACCGAATCCAGGTAGATGATCGAGGAACGATCGCGAACGCACAGAGAGACGGTACCGTCCATATGCTCACTCAGGTTGTGCATCCATGGCCGGGCGACTTGCCGGATATGCATGCTGGCCAGCAGTGGATAGCCTAGTGTCAGTACGCCGGTGTCGAGTGAATAGCCGCCGCGCAATCCTTCGCGGCGCAGATAACCCAATTCGATCAAGGTGAACGCCAACCTGGACACCGTTGCCTTGTCCATGCCTGTCAGTGTTACCAGTTCTCCATTGGTTAAGGTGGCTTTTTCGCTGGAGAATGCCTGAAGGATTTGTACACCACGCGCGAGCGTGATGGTGAAATGCTCATCCACTTCTTGGGTCCCGTGCCGCGTCATCGTGCCGGCTCCACTTGCTGCTGTGCCAGCAAGTGGTCGATTTGCTGCGCAGTCTTTCTGAGCAGTGGGCCCACCTTGCGCTCGAGCTTGGAGGAGGGCATGCGGTGCTGAAGCATGCCGCAATTGAGTATGACCAGATCGCCGCGCACCCGCTCCCGTAAAGGCAAAGCGATGGCGTTCACATCATGCACAAAATCTCCCTGCGACATGCAAAAGCCACGCTCGTGCAAATCGCGCATTGCAGTGCTGACGACGTCAAGGGCGCCAAGTGAAGACAGACTCATGCCTGTACTACGTTGTAGCCAGGCGCAGGCATCGTCGCGCTCAAAATCATCACATGCGGCAAGCCAAGCACGTCCGGCAGCCGTGCCCAGTAGCGGCAGAGCCGCCCCGATTTCCGGGCGGAAATCCTCTGCATCGTGTTCTCGCGTGGTTTCGATGTAGATGACGGAGGCACGGTGCCGCATGCTCAGCGAGATGCTGCCGCCGGTGCGATTTGCCAGCTGCTGCATCAATGGTCTGGCTACTTGCCTGACGGCTAGGCGGGAAAGTAGTGGGTAGGCGATGGACAGGGACATGGCGCCGAGCCGGTATCGGCGTGCTTCCTGGTCGAATTGCAGCAGGCCTATTAGCTCCAGGGTGTAACTCAGGCGGGATACCGTTGCCTTGGATAGCCCCGAAAGGCGAGCCAGCTCACCATTGGTTAAGCAGGGCGCGAATGGGGTGAAGCAACGTAGCAAAGCCATGCCATTTGCCAGTGTTGTGGCGAAGCGCTGATCGTTGGTGCTTCTTTCCAAGAATCTCTCCCGGCGGGATGGCTGAGTAATATGCCGAAATCTTATACCACGTCAAAAGCAGCATCGCGGATCATCTCTCCACCACAACACGGAGACATCCATGCGCCACCTGCACTGCCGTTTCGTATTGGTCGCCACCGTGGTATTGACTTGCCAGTCTGCCATCGCCAGTGACTACCCCAACAAGCCTGTCCGCTTGGTCGTGCCATATGCAGCTGGTGGCGGCACGGATATCGTGGCGCGTCTGGTTGCGCAAAAGCTCGGTAATCGCCTGGGGCAGCCCGTCATTGTGGAGAACAAGGCAGGTGCTGCCACCCAGTCCGGTACCACGGCGGTCGCCAAGGCGGCACCTGACGGTTACACCCTGCTGATGGGTACTGCCAACCTCGCCACCAACGTACCGCTATTCAAGAAATTGCCCTACGACGCCAGCAAGGATCTGGCACCGGTTTCGTTGGTGACCAAGGTTCCTGTGTACCTGTTCGTGACGCCGAAATCCTCCATCAAGAGTGCAACGGATATCTTGAGCCAAGCCAACGCAACGAATGGCGGCCTCTCCTGGGCTTCGGCCGGTGTTGGCAGTACACCCAATTTGGTAGGTGAACTCTTTCGCATGCAGACACAGGCCAATATGACGCATATCCCCTACAAGGGAAGCTCCGAGTCCGTCATTGCGGTAGCCAGTGGGCAGACTGCATTCGCCTTTGACAACCTGCCACCTTTTGCCGGTCAGGTCGCGGCGGGCAAGGTCAAACCAATTGCAGTGGCTCTGCCGCAGCGCTCCACGTTGACACCTGACGTTCCCACGCTGCAGGAGTTGGGTATCCCGGTGGTTGGTTACTCTTGGTGGGGTGTGCTGGCGCCAGCGGGGGTGCCGACGTCCATTGTTGACAAACTCAGCCAAGAAATCGCCGCTATCGTGCAGGAACCGGATACCAAGGACCGCTTTGCACAACTCGGCATTGAAGCCGTCGGCAGCACGCCAGCAGAATTTCGTACCCACATCACGTCAGAAACAAAGAAATGGAGTGAGGTGGTGAAGGCGGCAGGTATTCAGGCCGAGTGAGCATGAATACACAAGCACTGGTGAATACGGTGCTGCGATTTAGCGAGCTGGCCTCTGCGTTGGGGTCTCGTCTGGGCACGCTCGAAATCAATCCGTTGACGGTGGATGGTGTGGCAGCGGCAGATGCCGTTGTGAGTTTCGTTGAAGCTTGAAAGGAGACGGGTCTATGAAAAATTCGTGTACCTCAATGCCGAGTCGGCGCGCATTGCTGATCAGTGCTGCAACCCTGACTGCAGCACCACTGCTGGCACATGCAGCCAATACCAGAGGCAAGGCGATTCGCATCGTTGTGCCATTCCCTGCAGGAGGTGGCACGGATGTGATGGGGCGCCTGATAGCGCTGGAGCTTGGGCGGGAGCTCAATGCGACGGTGATCGTCGATAACGTGCCGGGCGCAACGGGTACGCTGGGCAGCGCGCAGGTGGCCCGCAGCGCGCCCGATGGATTCACGCTGCTGCTGGGTATTAGTGCCACCCACTCCATCGCACCGGCCTTGTTCAAGGATCTCAAATACAGCCCAGAGCGGGATTTTGTCGCTCTGGCGCGGATTGCCCACGGTGGAAATGTACTGGTTGCCAACGCCAAGTACGCGGCAGATACGCTGCCCGAGATGCTGGCCTTGGTCAAACGATCTGGTGCTCCGTTGATGTATGGGTCGTGGGGCACTGGTTCCGGCGGGCATTTGGCTGTGGAGAGTATTCGTCTGTCTACCGGCATACCCATGGAACATGTGCCTTACAAGGGAGTTGCTCCGCTATTGCAGGATTTGGCTGGAGGCCAGATAGAGGTTGCAATGGCCGATGTGGCCGGCGCTTTGCCGTTACTGCAGGCGGGCAAGATAAAGGCGCTGGCAGTGTCGGGGCGCAAGCGTTCCTCGGCATTGCCGCAGGTGCCGACTTTGGTGGAAAGCGGCGTTGCCTTTGACACCGAGATTTGGTACACCTTGTTCGCTCCAGCCAAGCTGTCTCCCGTTGAAGTTCAGCGCCTAGCGCAGGCGAGCGCACAGGTGCTGCTGCAGCCACGCGTTGTGGAGAAGATCCGGAGTCTGGGAATGGAAGCAGAGCCTATCTCGCGCGAGGCTTTCGAGAAGCAGTGGCACGAGGACACTGCCGTCTGGGCACGTCTGGGCACGTCTGGTGAAGGTCAGCGGCGTCACTGTGAATTGAACAAAAATAATTACAGGAGACCGCAGCATGGCATCCATTTTTTGAGCCAGAAATCTACGGTGCCTCAGGCGGTCTGGACGGCGCACAGTGCTGTGCCAGCCATCGTCGCCGGGTCCCCGCTGTTGGAGGCCATTCGTACCTGCCATGTGCAGACCTTGCTTGGTGCGCAGGCCTCCGGCCAATGATCTGCTCTAAAGCAATACCTGGATCGATCTGTGCCAGGGGCCTGTTGTCATCACGGTTCCGCGACAGACCGGCCGCTGTTTTGTACTGGAGCTCATGGATGTTTACACCAATAACGTCCATAAACAAGATTCGTCGCCGCTGGAGTTTTTGCTGCAGGCCGTGACTCAAGCAGTCTTGGCACACATATTTGAGACCTTGGTGGGAGCGGGTGTGTTTGACTGAGGCAGCAGATGGACTGGGAGCTGAAATGAAAACCGGCAAAATTCCAGCCTGGTTCAAGGAGGCATTACTGGCTAATTCTGAGCAGGGTGTTGCAGCATCAAGTGGTGCATAACGTCGATAATCACGGCTGGTGGATGGGTGTCTGTCATCGGTGAGTGCTTGCCTGATGACTTGTGGGCGGTGCGGGGACCATGCTGCAATCGCCTGAAAGCGTCTGTTTTTTAGTAGGCAAGAAAGCGGGGATGGATATGGGGCATATGACTAAGCAGCTGGTACTGGCGCGGGTTGCACCCTTGTTCTCTTTGTTGAGTGTCTAAATTGAGCAAAACTGCGGAGCAAGCTTTGCATGCTGAGTTGGTGGCTGTTTTGGCAGCCGTCAGCCAGGGGCAGCCTCGGGTACTTACCACCCGGGGAGGCGAGGCTTTACCGGCGGGGCCATTTCAAATGGTGCATCGCTCGCTGCAGGCGGGCTTGCGTGCATGGGTGGAAAACCAGACCCAGCACAGTTTGGGCTATGTTGAGCAGCTCTACACCTTTGCCGACAGAGAGCGGAGTGAGGCGGCACATGTGCTGTCCATCAGCTATCTGGGGCTGACACGCGAGCCTGAGCAGCCGCCGCAAGGGGATACCAGCTGGCAGGACTGGTACAGCTATTTCCCCTGGGAGGACTGGCGAACGGGTGCACCCGCAGTGCTGGCTGATTGCATCGTGCCGCACCTGCAAGCATGGGTCAAAGAAGCGCCAAACACGGTGCAAAAGCAATCTAGGCAAGCGAGGGCCGCGATTAACTTTGGCGTTAATGAACAAGCCTGGAACGAAGACCTGGTGCTGCAGCGCTATGAACTGCTGTTTGAGGCTGGTCTGGTGCAAGAGGGTGCGCAGCGTGGCATGGCCGTGCGTGACCGATTGCCGGGGCGTTCCATGCAGCATGACCACCGCCGCATACTGGCCACCGGCATTGCGCGCCTGCGCGCCAAAATTAAATATCGACCTGTCGTGTTCGAGTTGATGCCGCCCGCATTCACCTTGCTGCAACTGCAGCAAACGGTCGAAGCGCTAGCGGGGCGAGGCCTGCATAAACAGAACTTTCGCCGCTTGATTGAGCAGCAGGACTTGGTAGAAGAGTCCGGGGGGGTGACCGCCGGTGGAGCTGGGCGGCCAGCCAAACTTTTTCGTTTCCGCAGCGACGTGCTTCAGGAGCGGGCAATTGCTGGCAGCAAGTTGCCACTGGCGCGTGGCACTTGAGGCTTAAATTCAGAAATCTGACGGCCTGAGTACTTAGCCCGGCAAGGCCCACAAAATGGCCGCAGTCATGGCCAGGTAGCGAAAGAACTTGCCGATGGCCATGTAGAACACGCAGGGCCAGAACGGCAGATTGAGCCAGCCAGCCACCGCACACAGTGGGTCTCCTACAATCGGCAGCCAGCTGAGCAGGCAGGTTTTTGCACCCCATTTACGCAGCCAAATGCGGACACGGCGTTCATGGCGCGAGAGCGAGCGTGGTGGTTTCGTGCCTGGTATATCGGGCAGCCCGGCGCGGCGGCGCTGGCGGGCAGCGTGCCAGGCTTTGTGGGCTCCCAGCCCCATCCACCAACTGATTGCTCCACCAATAGTGTTGCCCGCAGTCGCGGTGAAGATGGCGGCCCAGAACAGGTGGGGATTCAGTTGTAGCAAGCCCACCACAGCCGGTTCGGACCCCATGGGCAGTAATGTGGCAGACACCAGGGCCACGACGAACAAGGTGCTCAGGCCAAATTGGGGCAGCGCCAACCATTGCAAAATTTCTTGAAACCATGCTTGCATCTGACTAAGTGTAGGTGCATGTCTGCTGGCAGCAGACAGAGGCTTAGCCTAAGCTGGGGGTATGAACATTGCATTGATCGAAAGAAAGTGTGTGACATTGCCCATGCGTGGAGTGCTCTTGGCGGGGTTAATGGCGTGCTTGCCAGTGCTAGCCAAAGACAGCGCCATACCCATGGATGAAGAAGAAAAACAGATTGCAAACGATTGCGCCGCGTTGCTGGACCAGGCAAATACGCGACGGGCGATGCATGTTGTGCGTGTGCAGTTGCAGGCACAAGGCATGAAGCTGGTGACCCAGGGCTGCCCTTTTGTGCGTACAGGAGTTGGCAACATGCAGCAGGTGCTGGATGTGCGTGTACAGGTGACTGACAGCGATGCTGCAGCTCACTTTGTGCGTGGGCCCCTGGCGGATGGCGAAGAGGTCGATATGGGGGCTGTGCACCTGGGCATGCCCGGTCAGGTTCATCAGGTTCATCAAGTCGATCAGGTCCAAGAGCTGGGTGCAGCGCAGCAGGAAGAGGTTTCGCCCGATGTGCTGTTTAACCGCCAGTGGCTGGCCGGTGTCATGAAAGCGCGTGGCTTGCAGACCGTGCAGGACCACTGGTGGGCCTTTGTGCCCGCAGCCACCCGCAATTGAGGCCGGCTTGGAGAAAGTGGGCTTGGGCTTACCTGATTCTTTGCTAGTGTCTTTGTAGCAGCAGGGTGCTGCTCATTTTTTGGGCAGATACAATACTGCCTCTTTCCCCACCGTCGATTGCTTTACCCACCCATGACTGCGCTACGCATTGGTCAGCATACGCTGGCGAACAACCTGTTTGTTGCACCCATGGCGGGTGTGACGGATCGGCCATTTCGCCAGTTGTGCAAGGCATTGGGGGCCGGTTATGCCGTCAGCGAGATGGTGACATCGCGCAAGGACTTGTGGAACAGTCTCAAGACCAGCCGCCGCGCCAACCACGCTGGAGAGCCGGGACCGATCTCGGTGCAAATTGCTGGCACCGATGCGCCCATGATGGCCGAAGCGGCCATCTACAACATCGAGCGCGGTGCGCAAATCATCGACATCAACATGGGTTGCCCGGCCAAGAAGGTGTGCAACAAATGGGCAGGTTCTGCGCTGATGCAAAACGAGCCTTTGGCCGTAGAGATCGCCCAGGCCGTGGTGCAGGCTGCACGCCCCTTCAACGTGCCCGTCACGCTGAAGATGCGCACGGGTTGGTGCGATGCACAAAAAAATGCCGTCCTTTTAGCGCGGCAGTTTGAAGACGTGGGCATTCAAATGCTCACGGTACATGGCCGTACCCGCGAGCAGGGCTACAAGGGCTTTGCAGAGTACGACACGATAGCTGCGGTCAAGCAGGCTGTGCATGTGCCCGTGGTGGCCAACGGTGACATCACCAGCCCTGAAAAGGCGCGTGATGTGCTGGCCTATACCGGTGCGGATGCTGTCATGGTGGGCCGTGCAGCACAGGGCAGGCCGTGGATTTTCCGTGAGATTGGTCACTTTCTGGCCACAGGCGCGCACATGGCTCCCCCCTTGGTGGCCGAAGTACGCCGCCTGCTGCTGGACCACTTGCACGACCACTATGGCCTGTATGGTGAGCTGACCGGTGTGCGCAGTGCGCGCAAGCACATTGCATGGTACGTGCGGGCATTGCCGGGTGGGGAAGAACTTCGACAACATATCAACACCATCGACGACTGCCTGGTGCAGTGGCAAGCTGTGGCGGATTACTTTGATCAGCTGGGCTTGCAGATGGAGCGTCTGCCGCAGATTCATGCGGTCGATGCAGAGCAAGAGATTGAGGAACTGGCTGCATGAGCGCCCCACATAACAACGATAACCAAAACATTGAGGAATGCGTGCGCGCAAGCCTGGAGAGCTACTTCAGCGATCTGGGTGGCGAGACGCCCAGTAATATGTATGACATGTTGCTGCGACTGGTGGAAAAACCGCTGCTGGACGTGGTCATGCAGCAGTCTGACAACAACCAGTCACGTGCTGCGCAATGGCTGGGTTTGAACCGTAACACCCTGCGCAAAAAACTCTTAGAGCATGAAATGCTTTAAGGGTACGCATTGCCTGAACTGATAACTGTCGACGCCTGCCAGATAGGCGCCAAGTAACGATTTCACTATTATTGAGTTGCACCATGAAAGCACTGCTCTCCGTTTCTGACAAGACCGGCATCGTTGAATTTGCCCAAGCCCTGCACGGTCTGGGTATTCAACTGCTGTCCACTGGCGGTACCGCCAAACTGCTGGCCGACAAGGGCCTGCCCGTGACCGAGGTGGCAGAAGTCACCAAGTTCCCTGAAATGCTGGATGGCCGCGTCAAAACCCTGCACCCCATGGTGCACGGTGGCCTGCTGGCTCGCCGCGAGCTGCCCGAGCACATGGCTGCGCTCAAAGAGCACGGTATTGAAACCATCGATCTGCTGGTCGTGAATCTGTACCCCTTTGAAGCCACCGTGGCCAAAGCCGGCTGCACGCTGGCCGATGCGATTGAAAACATCGACATTGGCGGCCCCGCCATGGTGCGCTCTGCCGCCAAGAACTGGGCCGATGTGGGTGTGGTTACCGCTGCTGACCAGTACGACGCTGTGCTGGCCGAGCTGAAAACTGCTGGCAAGTTGAGCAACAAGCTGCGCTTTGAGCTGTCAGTGGCTGCATTCAACCGCATTGCCCAGTACGACGGTGCCATCAGCGACTACCTGTCGAGCGTGAAGTTTGAAGACGAGAAGCTGTCCGAGGCATATGTGCCTGAGCGCGCACAGTTCGGTGGTCAGTCCAACGGCCACTTCATCAAGGTGCAAGATCTGCGCTACGGTGAAAACAGCCACCAGCAAGCGGCCTGGTACCGTGATCTGTATCCTGCACCGGGCTCGCTGGCTACTGGCGTGCAGCTGCAGGGCAAAGAGCTGAGCTACAACAACATTGCCGATGCGGATGCTGCCTGGGAATGTGTCAAGAGCTTTGACGTACCTGCCTGCGTGATCGTCAAGCATGCCAACCCCTGCGGTGTGGCAATTGGCAGCGATGCGCACGAGGCGTATGCCAAGGCCTTCCAGACCGACCCCACCAGTGCGTTTGGCGGCATCATCGCCTTCAACCGCGTAGTCGACAAGGCAGCGGCAGAAGCTGTGTCCAAGCAGTTCGTTGAAGTGCTGATGGCCCCCGAATTCACCGCCGAGGCGCTGGACATCTTCAAGAGCAAAGTCAATGTGCGCCTGATGAAGATTGCCCTGCCTGCAGGTGGCAAGACCGACTGGGAAAATGGCCGCAATGCGGTGGAGTCCAAGCGCATTGGTTCGGGCCTGCTGCTGCAAACTTCTGACAACCACGAGCTGACACTGGCCGACCTGAAGGTGGTCACTGTCAAGCAGCCCACGCCGCAAGAGCTGCAAGATTTGCTGTTTGCCTGGAACGTGGCCAAGTTCGTCAAGTCCAACGCCATTGTGTTCTGCAAGAACGGCATGACCATGGGCGTGGGCGCAGGCCAGATGTCGCGTCTGGATTCGGCACGCATTGCTTCGATCAAGGCCGAAGCGGCCAAGCTGTCGCTGCAAAACACGGTGGTGGCCTCGGATGCCTTCTTCCCCTTCCGCGATGGTCTGGATGTGGTGGTGGATGCCGGTGCAACCTGCGTGGCGCAGCCCGGCGGCTCCATGCGCGATCAGGAAGTGATTGATGCAGCGAACGAGCGCGGCGTGGCCATGGTGTTCACGGGCGTGCGCCACTTCCGTCATTGATCTTCTGGGGCGGCGCATTGCACGCCTGATGCGTCGCTGCAATCTCTGGTCGCAGCGCTGCTGCGGTTTTCAGGATTGACGCATCGCCTTAGTTAGCTATCTTTCGATGGATGGCGTGCCGTACGGTCTGGGAAGCCCTGGCCCTGATCAGGTTGAGCCAGGCAATGCAAACTCGGCATGGTTGTTTCGGCAGCCATGCCGATTGTTTTTGGAAAAGGATTTTTGCATGCAGGATTACGACGACGAGCCCGTGCAGCGGCCGCGCTGGCTGGGCTGGGTCATCATCATTGGCATGATTTTGGTGGTGCTGGGTTTGCTGAATCTGGGGGCGCGCATGATCATTGGCACCTCGTCAGACCAGGCTGCGGCACAGACGGTGGCAGCGGTGGCTGAGCACAATCCGGCGCTGGTGGGTGGCAAGACCTTGATTGACGGCAGCGACTGCATGCGTTGCCACGGTGTGGAGCGCAAGTTTGTGGGCCCGGGCTTGGTGGAGATTGCCCAGCGTTACAAAGACCGCGCAGATGCGCAGGCTTATCTGGCACAAAAGATTCGGAAAGGCAGTGTGGGAGAGTGGGGACGCACTATCATGCCGCGCCACCCCCAGGTGACAGAAGCACAATCGCTGGAAATGGCGCAATGGATCATGGCGCTGGCGGACCAAAAAAACCCATAGCGGTTGCTCACTTCATTTCTGATAGCCCGATGCATGCTTTGCGTGCATCGGGTTTTTTTTGCGTCCATGAATGATGTAGCGCAGGTTGAGAGCGCTTGCAGCACTCTGCGCGCACCCTTTGTGAGTGTGGCGTTCCGCTATCGTTAAAATCCAAAGTTTGCCCCATAACGCGCACTAAACAAGCGTGCAAATGGGTGTAAGTGCAGGCTTTGTGTGCGACGTACATGCAAACCCTATGCTTGCGTCTTTGAAACGAGAGCGTTACCTGTGCCGTAGGCATTCAAGGTAGCCAAAAGGGATTGCATGCAGTGGTTAAAAACCAAAACCGTCGCTCAGGCATTGGCCGATGCGGATGAGCCGGGGCGTCAGCTCAAGCGCAGCTTAGGCACCTTCGACCTGATGATTCTGGGCCTGGCCGTGGCGGTAGGCGCGGGTATTTTCTCGGTTGGGGCGCGTGCTGCAGGCACGTTTGCAGGCCCAGCGGTGATCTTTTCCTTCATCATCGCAGCGTTCACCTGCGCGCTGGCCATCATGTGCTATGCGGAGTTCGCGTCCAGCGTGCCTGTGACAGGCAGCGCCTACACCTATACCTATCTGACCCTCGGGGAGGGGCTGGCATGGATCATTGGCTGGAATCTACTGCTGGAGATGATTTCTGCAGCCGCCGTGATTGCCAAATACTGGGGCATTTATCTGAGCACGGTGCTGTCGGTTGCGGGCATTGACTTGTCATCCACCATCGAGCTCGGCGGCCTGACCATGTACTGGGGGCCTTTCTTGATTGTGGCCGTGTTCACCGTGCTGCTGATTGCGGGCACGCAGGTGTCTGCCAAGGTGAACAACGTGTTCACCATCCTCAAGCTGGCAATCACTGTATTTGTCATTGTGGTGGGCTTTACCTACATGAACACGGACAACTTCACGCCCTTCATTCCCCCGGCGCAGACGCCCGTGGTGGCGCATGGTGTCAGCGGTGATGTCTGGGGTCAGCCCATGCTGGCATGGCTGTTTGGTGCGGCACCCAGCCAGTACGGCTGGCTGGGCGTGATCTCGGGTGCTTCGCTGGTGTTCTTTGCATTCCTGGGTTTTGACATCGTGGCTACCTCGGCCGAAGAGGTCAAAGACCCGCAGCGCACGCTGCCACGCGGCATTTTGGGGGGCTTGGCACTGGTCACCGTGCTCTACATTCTGGTCACGCTGGCGTTGACGGGCATGGTGCCGTACACCGAACTGGCCAAGGCCGAGAACCCTTCGCTGGCCACCGCATTCATTGCGGTGGGTGCTGGCTGGGCTGCGCAAATCATCTCCGTCGGGGTGCTGGTGGGCATGACTACCGTGGTCATGGTGCTGCTGATGGGCAGCTCCCGCGTGCTGCTGGCGCTGTGCCGCGATGGCCTGCTGCCGCGCAGCTGGGGTGTTACGTCGAAAAAGCGCCAAACACCTGAGCGGCTGCAGATTGCGGTCGGGGTGGTGGTGGCTATCCTGGCGGGCTTTACCAAGGTAGAAGCGCTGGAGGAGATGATCAACATCGGCACGCTGTCGGCCTTTGTGCTGGTCAGTGTGGGCATCCTCATCTTGCGCAAGAAGAACCCGCACAGCACAGGCTATCGCGTGCCCTTGGTGCCGCTGCTGCCCGTGCTTTCTGCGCTGCTGTGCGTGTATCTGATGATGAATCTGACCACGCTGACCTGGGTGCGCTTTCTGGCGTGGATGGCACTGGGCGTGGTGGTCTATCTGGCTTACGGCATGCGCCATTCGCGTTTGGCGCACAGCGAATGATAAAAAATAGAGCATCTTTCGCTTGCCAGCAAAAGGTTTCAGTATGAAAACTATTTGAAACTCTTATCTGATAAGCGCTGGTAGCTTCTTTTTTTGTAAACCCAATGTCTCAAACACATTGGGTTTTTTTGTAGCCTGTTTGTTTTACAGTGGCAGGCAAGGAGAGCGCTGATGATTCCCACAGGCCTTGGCCCAGACGGCCATATTCGCTGCAAATGGTGCTTGGCCACCGATCGCTACATCCACTACCACGACCATGAATGGGGTTTCCCGGTAACGGATGACCGCCGGCTGTTTGAGAAGATCAGCCTGGAAGCCTTTCAGTCGGGGCTGAGCTGGTACACCATCTTGCAAAAGCGTGAGAACTTTCGCGCAGCCTTTGCGCAGTTCGACTTTCATGCCGTGGCACGCTTTACCGAGGCAGATGTGCAGCGTCTGCTGCAGGACGCGGGCATTGTGCGCCATCGCGGCAAGATTGAAGCTGTTATCCACAACGCAAGCCGGGCACTGGAGATGGTGCAGCAAGAGGGTTCGCTGGCCGCCTTCTTTTGGCGCTTTGCACCAGAAAGAAATGATGCAGACATTGTGCTGCAGGTACAGACGCCCGAATCGCAGGCTCTGGCCAAAGCACTGAAAAAACGTGGCTGGAAGTTTGTCGGCCCCACCACGGCCTATGCCTTCATGCAATCGATGGGCATGGTCAATGACCATGCCCCTGAGTGCACGACACGCAGCCTTGTTGATGCGGCGAAACAAGCTTTTCAGGCGCCGCAATAAAAAAAAGCCCTGCAGGCTTGGCAGCGTGCAGGGCTTGGCTGATAGCTGAAAAAGCCTTTACAGCGTCTTGAACACTTCGCTGGCCGCTTCAATGGTGCGGTCGATGTCGGCCTCGGTGTGGGCGGCGCTCACAAAACCGGCTTCATACAGCGCTGGCGCAAAGTAATGGCCACGTTCGAGCATGCCGTGGAAGAACTTGTTGAACAACGCGCCGTCGGTCTTCATGACTTCGTGGTACGTCGCGGGCAGCTCGGGCAGCAGGTAAAAACCAAACAAGCCGCCTTGCCAGTCGATGCTGAAAGGAATGCCTGCGGCATCAGCTTCGGACTTGAGGCCCTGCATCAACATGCCAGTCTTGAGGTGCAGATGTGCATGGAAACCGGGCTGGCTGATCAGCTCCAGCGTCTTGAGGCCACAGGCTGTGGCAATCGGATTGCCTGACAGGGTACCTGCCTGGTAGACCGGGCCCAGGGGCGAGAGCTTTTCCATAATGTCGCGGCGACCGCCAAAAGCGGCCATGGG
>Ga0308157_10006326_pt1 | contig 14260 bp, 18 predicted proteins | sample PhyBR1_FD_201035 | JGI IMG/M metagenome (GOLD analysis project Ga0308157, IMG submission 201035) | Phyllosphere microbial communities from UC Gill Tract Community Farm, Albany, California, United States - DLSLB.R1 | ecosystem: Host-associated > Plants > Phyllosphere > Unclassified | place: USA...
CGCCTCGAGCGTGATCAGTACCATCATCGACCATTTATCGGAAATCTGATCGAACAGCGCGCGGCTTGGGCAGTCGGCGGAGAAGCACTCCACGGGGACATCGACTGATTTTTTGGGCATGACTGGTTTCCTCGGCTATACCTAGGCACCTCGAGGTACCTAATTGACTCTAAGTATAATTCATATACCATGAAGATTCCAACCACTATCGAGCCTACCCAATGTCCTCCACCGATATCAACGTGCTGTTCCGCCCTCTCACCATCAAGTCCCTGCAACTGAAAAACAGAATCGTCATGGCCCCCATGACGCGCACCTTTTCTCCCAACGGAACGCCAACGCAAGCCAACGCAGACTACTACCAGCGACGTGCAGCGGGAGACGTGGGGCTGATCCTGTCGGAAGGCACCGTGGTCGACCGGCCTGCATCGCGCAACGATCCCAACATCCCCTTCTTTCACGGCGCGCCTGCCCTGGCTGGATGGAAAAACGTGATCGATGCCGTGCATGACGCTGGCGGCCGCATGGGGCCACAACTCTGGCACACCGGCTCTGCCCGATACACCGAATGGGAACCCGATGCACCGGTCGAAAGCCCGTCCGGGTTGGACGCTCCCGGCGTGGCGCGCGGCAAGCTCATGAGCGACAGCGACATCGCCGACACGATTGCGGCCTTCGGCAAAGCGGCGGCCGATGCCAAGCGCCTGGGCTTCGACACTGTGGAAATCCATGGTGCACACGGCTATCTGATCGACCAATTCTTCTGGTCTGGCACGAACCTGCGTACCGACCAATATGGCGGCGCCACGCTGAAGGAGCGCTCGCGGTTCGCCAAGGAGATTGTGGCTGAGGTCCGCAAGGCCGTTGGCGCGGACTTCCCGATCATCCTCCGGGTGAGCCAATGGAAACAACAGGACTTGAGCGTTCGCCTGGCCGACACGCCGCAAGCGATGACGGATTGGCTGCTCCCCCTGGTCGAGGCGGGCGTCGACGTGCTGCACTGTTCGCAACGTCGTTTCTGGGAGCCGGAGTTCCCGGAAATCGATGGCGAAAACGGTCTGAATTGCGCCGGCTGGGCCAAGAAGCTGACCGGCGCCACCACCATCAGCGTGGGTTCGGTCGGACTCGACGGCGACGTGCTCAACGCGTTTTCCGGCAAGGGCTCGGGCATCATGAGCATCGACCGCTTGATCGAACGCATGGAGCGCAACGAGTTCGATTTGATCGCTGTGGGACGTGTCTTGCTGACCGATCCGGACTGGGCGGCAAAGATCAAGAGCGGCGACCATAAAAACCTGAAGGGCTTCGACGCGGCATCACTTGCCGAGCTTGTTTAATTGCAGCTCTGAAGCTTGATCTGCTCTCCATCATGTACTATCATTAGTTACATGAGACGAGACAACAAGCTTTCTTCGGTGCTGCACGTGCTTTTACACATGCAGTACATCAACCGGCCACTGACCTCCGAAGAGCTCGCGGGCTATCTGCATACCAACGCCGTGTTGGTAAGGCGTGTGTTAGCGGGTCTGCGGACCCGCGGCTACGTCGCATCAGACAAGGGGCATGGAGGCGGCTGGACTTTAAGTTGCGACCTTCAAAAGGTGACTCTCCGAGATATCTACGAGGCGGTAGGTGCACCCGCCGTCTTCGCAATGGGAAATCGGAGTGAGAACCCCGCATGTCTGGTCGAACAGGCAGTCAACAACGCCTTGAACGGCGCATTCCACGAGGCCGAGCAGTTACTCATCAGCCGGCTCGGTGACGTCACCCTGGGGGATTTATCGACGGACTTTAATCTTCGCTACGCGAAGCATAAACACTCAAAGGATCCGCATGAACACCATGACCTATGATGTCATCGTTGTCGGAGGAAGCTACGCGGGACTATCCGCCGCCACTCAAATCGCTCGTACAAGACGCCCTGTGCTGGTCATTGACAGTGGGCAGCGCCGCAATCGTTTCGCGGCACATTCGCATGGGTTCCTGGGGCAGGATGGGCGCGCCGCTGCCGATATCGCAGCGGACGGCAAGGAGCAATTGCTTCGCTATCCGAATGCCGCCTGGGCAGCTGCAACGGCGCTCAACATTGAAAAGGAAGAAGGCACGTTCTTGATTCAAACCGACAACGGATTGATGAGGGGTAGGCGCATTATTCTGGCGACCGGCGTAGTCGATGAGCTTCCCCAAATCGACGGGCTGAAGGAGCGCTGGGGGAAGACAGTCTTTCACTGTCCTTATTGTCACGGCTATGAATTGAACGCCGGCCGCATCGGCGTTATCGCCAGCGGCGAACTATCGATGCACCATGCCCAGATGTTGCCTGACTGGGGCACGGTTACCTTGTTCACCAACCAAAGCTTCATTCCGGATGAGGCTCAACGCAAGACCTTGTTCGACCGAGGTGTCACGATTGATGAAAGCCGCATTCGTCGCATTAGCGGTGACGCGGATGTGGCGTTGGAAGACGGCTCGACGAAACAGATGAATGGTCTTTTCACGCTTTCCCGCACGCGCATGGCCAGCCCCTTGGCTGAGCAGGCGGGGTGCGCTTTTGAAGCGGGACCTCTCGGGAATTTTATACAGGTCGATCCCATGACCAGGAAGACCAGCGTAGCAGGCATCTACGCCTGTGGTGATGCGGCGCGAGCAATGGGCAACGTCGCTCTGGCGGTTGCGGATGGCGCGCAAGCCGGCGTGGGTGCGCATTTTTCCTTGCTCTTTCCCGAGCACGTGGCCACTTAATCAGCAGAGGGATATTTTTTCCACTCCTCTTCCAGTTGCCGGCGAATTTGGTCTACGACATCCTTGCCGACGGTCGCACACTCATGGAGTGCCTGCCCTGAAGGATTGGGCAGCACTTTGATAGCACCATCCGCCGCTCCCGGCAATTCCTGGGGACGCGGCCCGCTAAAGCACATGCGCCACACGTCGACATTCAACTGCCCCCTGTTGGGAGCGACGTTCCAGGCGACTAACAAGCCGTCGTTTGTCCAGGCTACCTTTCCGCCCTTGCCGACAGCCTTTTTCTGCCTCTGCATCCAATCATTGGCAAATCGTAAATCGTCAAAATGAATCTGCGCCTCTTCCACCACGGTTCGGCTTATGCCTTTGCATTCCCGGCGAAAGAAGGAAGGCCCGGCGGGGTCATAAATGCCGAGTCCCCCAAACCAGCGCCCAGATCGCGCGTGCATCTTGCTGTTCAACTTGCAGCCATCAAATTCGTAACTCCGGTCGAATCCATCGCCGGCTACTATTTTCACAGTATCGCCGCCCATGCTCGCAACGATGCTTGAGCCCTTGTGCATCACGAGCTCGGGAGCTGCGTGAACGCTGGAACCCAGCGCGAAGAGAAACAAAGCGGTAAAAGAGCGACCAGATACCATCTTCATTTCCATTCTCCTGAATGGATTTATAACCAGTCGTTCAGTATCTGGCGTTCTTGATGACTTGTTCAGCGCTTGCTTTAGCCAGCGCCACTTCAAACAGGCTCCTGTCCGAATAAATCTGTATGAGGTTGCCAGTCTGCGAAAGGTGCTGGGCAATGGCAACCGTCAAGTTGATGAGCTTGGATCCAGTCAGCACACTTACCCGTGTCAGCTGCTGCCGGGTCACGGCAAAAAAACGGGTCCACTCCCGGCTAACCTCGACAGTAACCAACTCGGCCTGCTCGGCGTCGACTAATAACTCAAGTTTTCCATGCCGGAGGATTTCAAGACGTATCTCATCAAGCGCTGCACTGCCAAACTGTCCTTGATCGTTTCCGCTGATAGTGACAAGTAACGCTCCCGGCGTTAAGCGTCGAAAACAAAACTTCCCACTCGCACTTTCCAGGACCGTGCTGCCGTCAGCAATGATTGATTTGGTTATATTGATTTCCATGAAGATGCCATAGGTTAAAGATGGGCCGGACGCAGGCCTAGCATATCAGTCCGGCCGCTCCGGACGCGCAGTTCAATTTCGTTTTTTGCGCTGCACCACGGCACAGTCGTTTAAGATGCTGGTTTCGACTACCTGAGCTCCCCGCTCGGACCCTATGCAAAACCTTCTGCTTGTCGTGCTCGCCGTGTTCCTGGTCGCGCTCAATGGATTCTTCGTGGCGGCCGAATTCGGCATCGTCACGCTGCGCAAGACGCGCGTGCGCGCCATCGCCAAGACGCAGGGGCTCAAGGGCCGCATCCTCGGCAAGGTGCACGGCGAACTGGACGCCTACCTGTCCGCCTGCCAGCTCGGCATCACCCTGGCTTCGCTGGGCCTGGGCTGGGTCGGCGAACCGGCCTTCGCCGGCCTGCTGGAGCCGCTGCTGCACGCGGTCGGCGTCAGCTCGCCCGAGCTGGTCCACGGCATCGCCTTCGTGTTCGCCTTCTGCGTGATCTCCTTCCTGCACATCGTGGTCGGCGAGCTGGCGCCCAAGTCGCTGGCGATCCGCATGCCGGAAGCCATCGGCCTGTGGAGCGCGCTGCCGCTGTACGGCTTCTACTGGGCCATGTATCCCTTCATCTGGGTGCTCAACGCCAGCGCCAGCATGGTGCTGGGCCTGGCCGGCCTGTCGGGCAAGGGCGGCCACGACAGCCACTATTCGGTCGACGAACTCAAGCTGATCCTGCGCACCAGCCGCCCCGGCGAGAAATTCAACGAGGACGAGCGCAACATCCTGGCCCATTCGCTCGATTTCAGCGACCTGGCGGTGTCCGACCTGATGCGCCCGATTAACGAGGTGATCGGCCTGTACGCCAACCGCCCGCTCAACGACAACCTGCAGACCATGCTGCGCAACCGCTTCAGCCGCTATCCCTACTACGACAAGGACGGCGAGACCGTGCTGGGCGTGGTGCACCTGAAGGACCTGTTCTTCGCCCAGCAGTCCGGCAAGCCGGTGACCGACCTGGTGCCCTTCCTGCGGCCGGTGGAGACGATTTCCGCCCGCACGCCGGCGCTGGAACAGTTCCGCCGCTTCCGCGACGGCGCGCCGCACTTCGCGCTGATCGGCGAAAAGGGCAAGCGGCCGCTGGGCTTCATCACGCTCGACAACCTGCTGGGCGCGATGGTGGGCGAGATCCACGACGAGTTCCGCCTCAACGAGAACGACTGGCTCAAGCAGCCCGACGGCACGCTGATCGGCAAGGCCAGCTTGCCTATCTTCTCGCTGGAGCGCACACTGGGCATCGATATCGAAAATGAAGACCTGGGCCTGGAAGAGGTAGAATCCGTAGGAGGCCTGATCATGCTGAAGCTGGGCGACATTCCCAAGCAGGGGCAACGCATCAGTTTCCGCAATTTCGACATCGTCGCGAAAAAAATGAACGGCCCGCGCATCCTGCTGGTCAAGGTCATTCCCAAGGATGACACCGAGGACAACGCGGACCAGGACTAACTTGGTAGGAGGCGCTGTGCTTGGCCGACTGATCCTTTGCTGCGCCCTGCTCTGCCCCGCCGTCCCCGGCGTGGCGGCGCCGCGCGGCGGCTGCGACCACCTGCGCGTGGCCTTCTACGAGGACGGCGCGCTGTTCTACCGCACCGCCACCGGCGGTTGGACCGGCATCGACAAGGACGTGGTCGACGAGCTGGCCCGCCGGCTCGATTGCAAGCTGGATGTCAGCGTCGACTCCAGGGTACGTATCTGGGCCGCGCTAGCCAACGGCAACGTCGACATATCGGTGTCGGCCATTCCTCTGCCGGAACGCGAAAAGATCGGCCGCTTCGTGCCCTACATGATCGACCGAAATTTCGTCCTGCTGCACAAGGGACTCAGCGGGCGTCTGAACGGCATGGACAGCTTCCTCGCCGATCCCCAATACAAGATCGCCGTGGTCAAGAGCTACAAGCACGGCCGCGCCTATGAGGCATGGCTGGCCAAGCTGCGGGAACAGGGCCGCGTGTACGAGACACCCGACCACCTGTCGATGATGCGGCTGTTCAAACTGGGCCGGGTGGACGCCGTCATGGTCACCCCCACCAGCTGGTATCCGCTGGTCAAGCAGGAGCAGCTGGCCGGCACCTACAGCGTCATGGATTGGGCGCCGCGCGAGAACATGGTGTCGGGGCTGGTGCTGTCGCGCCGCAGCGTCGACGAGGCCACCGTGGAGCGCTTCCGCCAGGCCGTGCGGGCGATGCGCGACGACGGCACGCTGCGCCGCATCTTCGAGCGCCACACGGACGCCGACACCGCCGCGCAGATGGTCAATTTCTAGGCGGCCTCGCCGGTCCAGTTGCGCAGCAGGCCCAGGCCCACGGCCAGCAGGGTCGGGCCGATGAACAGGCCGACGAAGCCGAACGCCAGCACGCCGCCCATCACGCCCAGCAGCACCAGGATGAACGGCAGGCTGCTGCCGCGGCTGATCAGCATGGGCTTGACCACGTTGTCGACGCCGCTGATCACAAAGAAACCCCACACCAGCATGAAGATGCCCCAGCCGGTGCTGCCCTCGCTGAACAGCCAGGCCGCCGCGCCGCCCCAGATCAGCGGCGGGCCGACCGGGATCAGCGACAGCAGGAAGGTCGCCACCGACAGCAGCGCCACGGCAGGCACGCCGGCGATCAGGAAGCCGACAGCGGCCACGCCGGCCTGCGCCAGCGCCGTGCCCAGCAGGCCGTACATGACGCCGCGCACGGTACGGCTGACGGTGTCGGCCACGGCCGTGGCCTGCTCGCCGATCAACTTGTCCAGGCCGGTGGCCAGCGCCGCCAGCAGCGCCTGGCCGTCGCGGTACAGGAAGAAGCTGACGAACACCGCCAGGCTGACCTGCGCCACGCCGCTGCCCAGCACCATGCCGCCACCCAGCAGGAAGCGGCGCGCCGGCTCGAGCAGGTTCCTGGCGACGTTGAGCAATTCCTCGCGGCTGCCCAGCAGCTTGCGCAGATAGGTGTCGGCCGCCTCGCCCACCAGCGGGAATTCCTTCAGCCAGGCCGGCGGCACCAGCGTGCCGCTGCCCAGGCTGGCCTTGATTTGTTCATAGAATTCGGTGGCATTGTCGGCAATGTTCCAGGTGACCAGCGCCAGCGGCACGATGATCAGCACGGTCAGGCCGGCGCTCATGGCGGCGGCGGCCAGCCAGCGGCGCTGCTTGCAGCGTGCCAGCAGCCGCAGGTACAGCGGCCAGCTGGAGATGGTGATGGCGGCGGCGAACAGGATGGCGGCCAGGAAGGGCCGCAGCACCGTCAGGCAGCCGATCACCAGCAGGACGATGGCGGCGAGGCGGGTGTAGGGTTGGAAGCGCGGATGCATGCGCGCGCCGTCAGGGCTGGGCCAACAGCAGCTTCAGGTCGTGCACGATGGGCGCTGGCCCCTGGCCGGCGCGCACCAGCAGGCGGATCTTGCCCTGCTTGTCGAACACGTAGCTGGCGGCGGTGTGGTCCATCGAATAACTGCCCGGCGTCTTGCCCGGCACCTTGGCGTAGTACACCTTGAATTCCTTGCCGACGGCGGCGGTCTGCTCGGCCGTGCCGTACAGGCCCAGGAAGCGCTTGTCGAAGGCCGGCACGTATTCGGCCAGCAGCTGCTGCGTGTCGCGCTCGGGGTCGACGGTGACGAACAGCACCTGCACCTGGTCGGCCTGCGGACCCAGTTCCTTCATCGCGGCCGACATCTCGGCCATCGTGGTCGGGCACACGTCCGGGCATTGGGTATAGCCGAAGAACATCAGCACGACCTTGCCCTTGAAGTCGGCCAAGGTGCGCGGCTTGCCGTTGTGGTCGGTCAGCGCGAAGTCCTTGGCATATGGCAGGCCGGTCAGGTCGGTGTTGGTGAATTCCAGGCGCGGCGCGGCGGGCCTGCGCTCGCAGGCGGCCAACAGTACGGACAGGGCCATCAGGCCGACACCGAGCAGTTTTTTCATCAGAATTTAAAGTAATGGTCCACCAGCAGCGCCACGAACAGCAGCGACAGGTAGATGATCGACCAGGTGAAGGCCTTGCGGGCGATCAGGTCGGTGTAGTGGCGGTAGATTTTCCAGGCGTGGTGCAGGAACACGGCGTTCAGCGCGACCGCGCTGGCCAGGTAGATCAGGCCGCTCATGTGCACCGCGTACGGCAGCAAGGTGGTGGCGGCCAGCGCGATCGAGTACAGCCAGACGTGGAACTGCGTGAACTGCATGCCGTGCGTGACCGGCAGCATCGGCAGGCCGGACTTGGCGTAGTCGTCGCGGCGGTACATGGCCAGCGCCCAGAAGTGCGGCGGCGTCCAGACGAAGATGATCAGCACCAGCAGCCAGGCTTGCATCGGCACGTCGTTGGCGACGGCGGCCCAGCCCAGCGCCGGCGGCATCGCGCCCGACAGGCCGCCGATGACGATGTTCTGCGGCGTGGCCGGCTTCAAGATCATGGTGTAGATGATGGCGTAGCCGACGAAGGTGACAAAGGTCAGCCACATCGTCAGCGGGTTCACCAGCGAGTACAGGATCCACATGCCGGCGCCGCCGATGACGGCGGCGAACACCACGGTCTGCATGACGGTGATCTCGCCCATGGCCATCGGGCGGCGGGCGGTGCGCGCCATGCGGGCGTCGATCTCGCGCTCGGCCAGGCAGTTGACCGCGAAGGCCGCGCCGGCCAGCAGCCAGATGCCAACGGTGGCGGCCACCAGCAGGCGCCAGTCCGGCATGCCGTCGCTGGCGAGGAACATGCCGATCACGGCGCAGAACACGGCCAGCTGGGTGACGCGGGGCTTGGTCAGCGCCCAGTATTGCGAGGCGCGGCTGGCGGATTTGGAGGTGGCGGTGTGTGTGGTCATTAGCGATGCGTAGTGTGCAGGGATGCCGCGCCAGAGGCTGCCTTTTTGGCAAGATCGTACTGGTACTTAGCCTTGTAGTTTAACATGGTCAGCAAAAGGACCAGCAGCGCCGCACCAGCGTTGTGCAGCACCGCGATCGCCAGCGGGAAGCTGAGGTAGATGGTGGCGATGCCGGTGGCGATCTGCGCGCCCAAGGTCAGCGCCAGGTAGCGGGCGGTTTTATGCAGCGCCGCGTGCTCCCACGCGCGCCAGGCGGTGTAGCCGGCCACCAGCGCGACCAGCAGGCCGAAGTTGCGGTGCACCCAGTGGATGGCCGTCAGCGCGGAGAACGGCAGGTAGTGGCCGGCGGCGGTCTTGCCCAGCTCGCGCCACAGCGTGAAGCCGTGTTCGAAGTCCATGTCCGGCACCAGCTTACCGCCGCACAGCGGGAAGTCGGTGCAGGCCAGGGTGGCGTAGTTGGTGCTGGTCCAGCCGCCCAGCGCCAGTTGCGCCAGCAGCAGCACGGCCGAGGCGGCGGCCAGCAGGCGGATGTTGCGCATGGCCGGCGGCGAGGCCGTCACCGTGCGCATCGGCGCGATCAGCTGGTTCTGGCGGCCGCCGTACCAGGCCAGCAAGGCCAGCAGGCCCATGCCCAGCAGCAGGTGGGTGGTGACGATCACCGGCTGCAGTTTCAGCGTGACGGTCCAGGCGCCGAACGCGCCCTGCAGGCAGACGAACAGGAACAGCGCGGTCGGCAGCCATGGCGCGTACTCGGCCCGCGTGCCCCGCGACTTGCGCCATTGATACCAGGATTGCGCCATCATCGCCACGATCAGCACGCCGATCGCCATCGCCAGGTAGCGGTGGATCATCTCGATCCAGGCCTTGAACACCGTCACCGGGCCGGTCGGCAGCAGCGCCTCGGCCGCCGTGATCTGCTCGTGCGCCAGGAAGGGATTGGCCGCGCCGTAGCAGCCCGGCCAGTCCGGGCAGCCCAGGCCGGAGTCGGTCAGGCGCGTGAAGGCGCCGAACACAATCAGGTCGAACGTCAGGAAAACGCTGACCCAGACCAGCTTGCGGTATTTGTTGGCGTCGGACGAGGTCCACACCAGCGACAGCGGCAGCAGCGCCACCAGCAGCGCCGTCACGGCCATTTGAGCGAGAGTGGTGGAATGCATGGGTCAGCCTATCGCGGAAGCCTTGAGCAGCTTGCTGATATCCTTGTGGACCTTCTTCACCTTCTCGGTGTCGCTGGAGACCGCGCCTTTCGGGAAGCGCATCATCAGGTTGCCCAGCGGGTCGATCAGGTAGACGTGGTCGGCGGCGCGGTCGCCGGCGGCCTGCTCCAGCGGCAGCCACTTCTCCACCACGGCGGCCGGCGCGCGCAGCATGCGGGTGCCGTCGTTGACACGCATGAGCAGCGTGTCGAGCGGCTGGTCGTCGGTGATCAGCCACACTCGCTCGATGCGCTCCATTTCCTTGCCCTGCATGGTGCGCAGCTGGCGCATGGCGAACAGCTGGTCCTGGCATTCCTGCCGGCAGTCGGACGGGCCGACCTTGAGCATGATCCACTTGCCCTTGTAGTTCTCCAGCGTGGCCGGCTTGCCGTCCAGCGTGGTGCTGGCCATGGCCGGGATCGGATGGTCGCGCGGATCGATCAGCGCGCCGTAGTTGGTCACGCCGCCCTTGGGCTTGATGACGTAATACGTGAGATAGGAACCCACCAGCGGCGCGGCGCACACGGCCAGCACCAGCAACAATTTCCAGCGTCCACGACTTTGATTACTTTTGTTTTCCACGTCTGAATCCGTTCACCACAAAGAAGATAACAGCCATCGCCGACAGTGCGTACCACTGGAAGGCATAGCCCTGATGTTTTTCCACGCCCAGCGCCGGCGCCGGCCAGTCGCGCACCATGCGCGTGTCGTCGCCGGCCGGCTTGGCCGGGCCGGCCTGCTCGATCAGGAACGGCTGCATGGTCAGGCCGCTGTCCCTGGCCACCTGCAGCGGATCGGCGTTCTGCACGATGGCGCCCGGCGTCAGCACCGGCGTCTTGCCCAGCTCCATCACGTGGCCGGCGTCGATGCGCGCCATGCCTTCCAGCGTGACCGGGCCGGACGGCGTGGCGTAGGCCGGCAGCTTGGCGCGGTCGGCCGGATCGCGCGGCAGCCAGCCGCGCGCCACCAGCACGTGCATGCCCGATCCCGCGATTTTAAACGGCATCAGCAGATAAAACCCGGAGCGGCCCGCCGACGGGCGGTTGTCCAGGTACAGCGGCCAGTTGGCGACGAATTCGCCGGTCACGGCCACGCGGCGGAATGCCACCGCCTCGGCCGCCAGCGGCGCGCCGTCCAGCACCACGGGCGCGCTGGCGTTGCCCTGGGCCAGCTTGGCCTGCAACACCAGCTTTTGCGCGGCGCGGCGCTCCTGCCAGTTGCCCAGCTGGATGCCCAGCGTGACCACCAGCACGGTCGCCACGAAAGGGATCAGTTTAAAACGGAACGCAATACCCATTACAATGGAACCTTCATCAATTCACTCCCCCGCCACGCCATGAAAATTGCTGTCGCCATCGCGTTCATCCTGATCATCGGCAGCCTGGCTTCCGCGTTCTTCTTCCTGATGCGCGACAAGGGCAAGAGCAACAACACCGTGCGCGCGCTGGCGGTGCGGGTCGGCCTGTCGATCGCGCTGTTCATCGCGCTGCTGGTTGCGTACAAGCTGGGCTACATTCAGCCCACCGGCATCCGCAACTGACAACGCAGCTAATAAAAAAGCCGCATCCGGTGTCGACCCGATGCGGCTTTTTCTTCAGCGCCGCAGCAGCATCGCTGCGGCATTATATCGTTCTTGCTGTCCCTCGTTACAGCCAGTACACGACCACGTACAGGCCGAGCCAGACCACGTCCACAAAGTGCCAGTACCAGGCCGCGCCTTCGAAGGCGAAGTGGTGGTCGGGCGTGAAGTGGCCGCGCAGCACGCGGTACAGCACCACCGACAGCATGATCGCACCCATCGTCACGTGGAAGCCGTGGAAACCGGTCAGCATGAAGAAGGTCGAGCCGTAGATGCCCGAGGTCAGCTTCAGGTTCAGTTCGGTGTACGCGTGGTGGTATTCGAAGGCCTGGAAGCCCATGAAGATCGCGCCCAGCGCGATGGTGGCGAACAGCCAGAACGCGGTCTGCGCCCGGTGGCCGGCGCGCAGCGCGTGGTGCGAGATGGTCAGCGTCAGGCCCGAGGTCAGCAGCAGCGCGGTGTTGATGGTCGGGATAGGGAACGGACCCATGGTCTTGAATTCCTGCACCGTGCCGGCCGGACCGGTGTTGCCCCAGTGCGCGGCGAAGTCCGGCCAGATGAATTTGTGGTCCAGGTCGCCCAGCCATGGCATGGTGATCGAACGGGCATAGAACAGCGCGCCGAAGAAGGCGCCGAAGAACATCACCTCCGAGAAGATGAACCAGGCCATCGACCAGCGGTAGGAATGGTCGACACGCTGGCCGTACTGGCCGGCCTCGGATTCCTTGATGGCGTCGCCGAACCAGAAGTACAGCACCGAAATGATGGCGGCCAGACCCACGAAGTTCACGATCGGCCCCCACGACAAGTCATTGACCCAGGCCGAAGCGCCGATCATGGTGGTCAGCAGGGACATGCCTGCCAGCAGCGGCCATTTGGATGGACCAGGCACGAAGTAGTACGGTGCCGCGGCGTTTTGTGAACTCATCTTCATCTCCCTAAATTTATTTTGAAACTACAAGCTTTACGATAGTGATCAGCAGTCCAATAAAACAGGCCACGCCGATCAAGGCCGCGATGATGATGTGCACCGGATTCAGCTTGGCCGAATCGGTATCGAAATCGCTCTTGCGGCGCAGGCCGAAGAACGACCAGAACACCGCTTTCATCGAATACATGAACGACGCTTGCTTCTTGTTCTCTTCCATGGCGCCCCCTTACCTGGCCGCGGTCTTGGTTTTGTCCAGACCGCCCACCTCGAAGAAGGTGTACGACAGCGTGATGGTCTTCACTTCCTTCGGCAGCGCCGGGTCGATGAAGAACACCACCGGCATCTGCCGCGCCTCGTTCGGCTTCATGGTCTGCTGCTTGAAGCAGAAACATTCCACCTTCTTGAAATGCGGCGCCGCGCTTTGCGGCGCGTAGCTCGGGATCGCCTGCGCGCTGACCTCTCGGTTCTGGGTGTTGACCACCTCATACATCACCGTGGACAGCTCGCCCGGATGCACGCTCATGCTGCGCGTCACCGGGCGGAAACGCCACGGACCCTGGGCGTTGCCGTCAAACTCGATCGTCACGCTGCGCGTCTTGTCGATCTGCGTGTTGGCGTCGGCGCTGACCGTGCCGTCCTTCTGGGTCAGCACGTTGATGCCCAGCGCCTCGCAGATCTGGCGGTAGAACGGGTTGAGCGCGTACGCGAACCCGAACATCAGCACCGCCACCAAGATCAGCTTGCCCAGCAAGGTGCGGTTCAGCCCGCCTGTTTCCTTGTCTTCGCTCACGTCAGCTCAGCCACATCCGCTTGACAAACACGGACAGGAAAAAGAACAGGGCCACGCCGGCCAACAGCAGGCCGGTCCTCGCGTTATTCGGCTTCTTCTGTTCGGCCATGATTATTTGAACTGCGGTGGCGTTTCGAAGGTGTGGAACGGCGCCGGCGACGGCACGGTCCACTCCAGGCCTTCAGCGCCATCCCATGGCTTGGCTTCGGCTTTCTTGCCGCCGCGGATGGTCGGCAGGATCACGAAGAACAGGAAGAACACCTGCGACAGGCCGAAACCGAAGGCGCCGATGGACGCGATCATGTTGAAGTCCGTGAACTGCGCCGAGTAGTCGGCGTAGCGGCGCGGCATGCCTGCCAGGCCCAGGAAGTGCATCGGGAAGAAGGTGATGTTGAAAGTGATCAGCGACAGCCAGAAGTGGGTCTTGCCCATCGTTTCGTTGTACATGTGGCCGGTCCATTTCGGCGACCAGTAGTAGAAGCCGGCGAACAGCGCGAACAGCGAGCCGGCCACCAGCACGTAGTGGAAGTGCGCCACCACGTAGTAGGTGTCCTGCAGCTGGATGTCGATCGGGGTCACGGCCAGGATCAGGCCGGTGAAGCCGCCGATGGTGAACACGAAGATGAAGCCCACGGCGAACAGCATCGGGGTTTCAAAGGTCATCGAACCCTTCCACATGGTGGCGATCCAGTTGAACACCTTGACGCCGGTCGGCACGGCGATCAGCATGGTCGCGTACATGAAGAACAGCTGCGAGGTCACCGGCATGCCGGTGGTGAACATGTGGTGGGCCCAGACGATGAACGACAGGATCGCGATCGACGCGGTGGCGTACACCATCGAGGCGTAGCCGAACAGCTGCTTGCGGGCGAAGGCCGGCAGGATCTGCGAGACGATGCCGAAGGCCGGCAGAATCATGATGTAGACCTCGGGGTGGCCGAAGAACCAGAAGATGTGCTGGTACATGACCGGGTCGCCGCCGCCGGCGGCGTTGAAGAACGAGGTGCCGAAGTGGCGGTCGGTCAGGGTCATGGTGATG
>Ga0308157_10006327_pt1 | contig 14256 bp, 12 predicted proteins | sample PhyBR1_FD_201035 | JGI IMG/M metagenome (GOLD analysis project Ga0308157, IMG submission 201035) | Phyllosphere microbial communities from UC Gill Tract Community Farm, Albany, California, United States - DLSLB.R1 | ecosystem: Host-associated > Plants > Phyllosphere > Unclassified | place: USA...
CGCCACCGGCCACCCGAGCTTCGTGATGTCCAACTCCTTCGCCAACCAGACCCTGGCACAGATCGACCTGTGGGCGAACAAGGACAGCTACGAGAACAAGGTGTACTTGCTGCCGAAGAAGCTGGACGAAGAAGTCGCCCGCCTGCACCTGGAAAAGATCGGCGTCAAGCTGACCACCCTGAGCCAGGAACAGGCCGACTACATCGGCGTGCCGGTCGACGGCCCGTTCAAGCCGGACCACTACCGCTATTGATCGGCAAAGCTTTTGCTCAAGCCCCTCTCTCGTTCACGGGAGAGGGGTTGGGGTGAGGGCAGCTGTTCGCTCGTAAAGCCTCCTGCCGAGCATGGCTCGGCACTACCGATTGAGCCCCTCTCCCGCCCGCGGGAGAGGGGTTGGGGTGAGGGCAAGCTTTGCAAAGAACGGGCGCCGCAAGGCGCCCGTTTTGTTGGCGGCGTCGAGCCTGTTCAATCGATGCGCCCCGTTAGCAACAAGCAACCGACAAGGGTGCGGGGTGAACAACAGCTCTCGCTGCTTTGCGCATCCTCAGGCTACGACATGGGGATGACGTCCCGCGCCACAGCGTGTCAGTTCCCTGTGTCGACTCGATAATCCCATGAGCTGACCGCCCTCTCCCCCGTAGATGGGAGACGATGCCCCTCAAAAGGGAGGGCAAGGATCGCTCCCCGAGCGTAAACCGTGGTTTTCCCTGGTCCCCGTGATGGCGCCGTACCTGTGCTTGATATCCCCCAATACCTTTTTGATCCATACGATCGATCCAGTTGCGTTGTGGCAGTCCTCGCCGTCTGATTTTAATGTTAGCTTTCGCATTGGCGGGCCCCGGCAACCGAAAACTTTCGGAATCACTGGACACCTGCCGGGGGAAACTTCATTGACCCAGAACCTGTTGACCTGCCGGATGTGCAGGCTCGGGGGCTGAAGCTGTGCAACCAAGGGGACCGCAATGGATTTCGGGAACGTCAGCTTCAACAAGAACCACAAGATCGAATCCGCTGCCAAAGATGCAGCTGCCGCCATCAAGCTTCTTCTACTGGCCTTCTCCGCGGGCCTGGTCGCGGTCTGCATTGCGCTTTTCGTCGGACAGACGCAGACAGCAAATGGAATAGCGATGATCGTGGTGATCGGGCTCTCCCTGATTTCATTCGCTGTCGGCGGATATGCCGCGTATTTGGCAGCAAGTGCCCTGAATTGGGCCAGCTACATCACTCTGGCAGTGGTCATTTGCGCACTTATTCCCTATCTCAAGTTCCTGGTATTCATTGTCCTCACAGTATTTTCAATCAACCTGGTGCGCGACGCAGGCTTCATTTTTTCGCTGTTTGGTCCGCTGCGTAAAAGGTCCACGCCACCGGCAGGCTGATCGCATAGCTGGGATTTTGTTTTAAGCACGACACATTCAGTGGCCGCGAGAAAAAGAGCTTCCCGTGTGCGCCCACACGATCTGCCCGCATCAGATACAAAAGTACTTCCCAAACACCACCCTCCCAATCCGCGGACAAACCAGTCCGCAACGAGGACGTACGCGACAATGAAGCATCTGCCAACTGCAATCCTGATCGCGACGCTGGCACTGGCATCAAGTGGCTGCTCTTCGATTGCAACGATAGACATTCGTAACCCGGACCGTCTGTCCGCAAACGAAACGCGATACCCGGGCAACGCTACCATCTATGTTTTTCGAGGCAGCAACGCGGCTGCCGCCCTCTGGTCATTCCCCGTCGAGATGGACGGAGTAAAAGTAGGCTCTGTGCGCCGCGAGACTTATCTCGCCATTCCCGCAAAACCCGGCGCCCACTGGCTGACCACCAAATGCCCAGCGCTATGTGGCATACCCGGCTTCAAGGCCAACCTGGAAGTAAGTGCAGGCAAGAGCTATTACTTCACCTTCGAACCAGAATATTCATCGACGATGACCTATACGGTGACCTCCGCAGAACTTCGGCAGATCGACAAACGCTTTGCAGACAGGCTCATCGAGTCCTACGAAATGTCGGAATTGAAGACTGACTAGCCCGCCATTGTCGACGTTCGGCGCAGCTTGACTCCGCAACGTGCTGACGGCAGCGGCAGTACTATTGACAGCCAATTGCTTGCGCGGCGGGTCATCGCATGGCCCGCCGTTCGTTATTCGCTCGCATGGGGGATCACTCATTGATGAAACCGGTCGAGGATCGTCCCTTCCAGAGCACATCTGAATCAGACCAATGAGATCTGCTCGCCTGGCTTCGAGCGTCCAGCCCGACGTGCCAAGCCGTGGCCATTTTGGCCCAAAGCCAGAAAGACCCTGACATTGCCGGCCGCATCAGCCATCGCAGCATTGTCGGCCACCGCACAGCACTGCGCATGACGACCTGCTCACGGCGGCGCGGAATGAACATAGTAGATGGCGAACGCGCAGCTTCCCCATGCTTGCCGGGCCGGTGACCAGCGGTCCCTACCGGGTGGTATCCATGCAGACTCCCTGCGCTCCGACCTCCGGCGACGTGCAGTAAATGTTCCCTGGACCGGATTCCCCCCGGGACAGGCCGCTGCCTCCGCCACTTCGGTGATACGTGCAAGCACATGCAAGCAGATGCAGAATGCGTGCAGATGAGATAGGTCGCGCAGCGCGCCTGTTTCGCCCTGCCATCACCCTGCCACTGTGATCCGTGGAGAGCGCCATGCCGGAACTGACCCATTCCCGTTACACGCTGGCCGTGCTGGATCTGTCACGCTCTACCGACTACTACATGTCGGTACTTGGCCTGACGATGGACTTCACTGCCCCCGGCTGGAGCTTCATGTCGCGCGGCAGCTTCCGGGTGATGCTGGGCGAATGCACTGATGCGATCCCGCCGCAGGAGTTGGGTGATCATTCCTGGTATGGCTACGTCACCGTCTCCGATGCGGCTGCGCTGTACGACGAATACCGGAACACCGGCGCCGAATTCACGCAACCACTGGCCGACAAACCCTGGGGTATGCGTGAGTTCGGCATACGCACCGTCGATGGCCACCGGCTGATGTTTGGACAGGAGCTGTAACACGGCGCGATAGTGCAATTGCTGGCACACAGGCTTTCTTTGCAACCAGGCGCAGCATCTGATCAGGGAATCACCCGCATGCAGTGGATTGATGATCTTGAAGTGGAAGCATGGAATACGGTGATAGAAGAGCTGGTGTGGCACCTGCGACACGGGCGCACACCGACCACGATCACCCGCCAGTTTGTCCCCGAGCGCGGTATCGAGTTCCGTTTCAGCGGCGCGGCGCCCAGCTTCCTGGCGATCGCCGATGCATCGCTGGAGCATCACTGGAACGATGCCATCACCATCATTGCCCGCTTCCCCCAGCTCAACGCTACCCGCCTGCATTGCACCGCGGAGTGATTGCAGCAAGCCTGCAGAAGCAAGGCAGCACCTCGCCGCAAGCATGGATGGTTGCACCAGTCCGCAGCTTTGCCCTTAGTCGGCTTCCGGTCGCAGCCGCAGGCTGCGGAGTACCTGTCCCCAAACCTGCACAGCCTCATCATCGTCCTTGAAGCTTGCGGCTGACTCGGTCGACAACTGCAACGACAAGAACGGATGCGTCAGGGATTCGGGCGTCCCCTGGAACTCCCAAAGGAAGGAATACGTCGCCCGACCCTTCCCACCGTTACGCAGAAGCAACTCTTGCCCTTCCATATCGCCCAGGACATACGCACCGCTACGCAGGCGCACCGCCTGCGCAGGGAGCCCTCGAACACGGTCCAACAGCGGCGCGTCCGGCGCGCCGATTACCCGCGACATCAACGTCACCCGGGCAGCAGGGTGCCCCGGTGGAGAGAGTGCGATGGTCACTTCCTCGCTGTTGATCCGCTCCCCGGCAATGAAGCCGGAGTCAATGCAGAATCCCGGTTCGGTCGGCACGGCCATTGGATCACGGTAGCGCAGCCGCTGGCGCAGGCCACGGTAGTTTTCGACTGCACCGGCGAGCTTTGCGGCATCGGTTTCGCCGGCGACCACGAACACCTGTTGATGGTCCGGCTCGAATACATACAACTGTTGGCGATGACCGGCGCGACTGCTGTCGGAGAACCAGGACGTGAGCAATACGGCGTCATCATCGATCTGCACGGTGCTCACCAACATCGGAGCACCACTGCGATGCCGAGCCGTCCGCAAGTCGGCTTCACGCGCTGCCAGCATCTGCTGGAAATGTGAGCGGTCCACGTTCCGCTGCGTTGTCACCGTCTTGCGCGCATACACGTAGCCGGGATGCAGGTCCGCCACCTGGGACGCATCAATCAGGAAACGGCCAACGCACAGCGGCGCGGTACTGGCACGTTCCTTCGCTGGTGCTGCGCCGGCATCAACGACCAGACCGAGCAACAGAAGAAACGTGATGCCCGGTAATGTTTCCCGTCGCCAGCAACGTCCAAGGATCATGTCCATTCCATTGTCGCCCATAGCCACCCTTCGAGATGTTCCCCCAGCACCGCAATACGGCAGCAGCAACGCCATCAACGCGGTCAACGTCTGCGCCAGCGCCGATGGTAAGCGGAAACCCGTCAACCTGCCGGCAGTGATGATCCCGCTGGACGCCCCGCCCCCTTGATGATCCGGGCTGTCGCCGCACCTCGCGGCGACAAAGCGATGCCAGCCGTTCAAGGCCGGCACCACGCGGCTTTCACACCAGGTCCGGATGGCGTTCCACCAACACCTGCTTGCGGCTTTCCAGCTCGGACAACTTGGCTTGCAGGTCGCTGATCTCGCCATCCAGCTCCTCCACGCTCGCTTCGATATGGTCGTATGCCTGCTGCAGCAACTCGCGCGCTTCACGTCGATTGGACGCGTTGGGCGTATCGCCACGCATCGGCCGGTTGGCGGTCTCGCGCATGAAGTACGCTGTGACCAGGCCAATGGCTGCCACCACCATCAGGTAGTAGGCCGGCATCATCAGGTTGTCCGTCGCCTCGACCAGCCAGGCGGCTGCCGTCGGGGTAACGCCGGCAATGATCACCGAGATATTGAAGGCCGTCGCCAGCGCGCTGTAACGCACACGGGTCGGGAACATTGCCGGTAGCGTCGATGCCATCACCCCGATCAGGCAGTTCAACAGCACGGCCAGCAACAGCAGGCCGACAAAGATCCAACCGATGTTGCCGCTGGTAATCAGATGGAACGCGGGGATCGCCGCAACCAGCAGACCCAGGCTGCCCGCTGCGATGAACGGGCGCCGGCCGATGCGGTCACTGGCCATGCCGACGAAGGGCTGCACGAACAACATGCCCACCATCACCACGATGATGATCAGTACACCGTGATCTTCCGAGTAGTGCAGATTGTGCGACAGGTAGGTGGGCATATAGGTCAGCAACATGTAATAGGTCACATTGGTGACCAGCACGACGCCAACGCAGATCAGCAGCGAACGCCAGTACTTGCTGACAATTTCCTTGAAGGAAATCCGCGGGGCACCGCCTATCGCGTCCTGGTCCTCCTTCTCCATGCGTTCAAGCTGCTCGGTGAAGGCCGGCGTCTCCTCGGCGGCATGACGCAGGTAAAGCCCGATCAAGCCCAACGGTGCCGCCAGGAAGAAGGGAATGCGCCAGCCCCATTCAAGGAACTGCTGTTCGCCAACGATACTGCTGAGCAGGACCACCACACCGGCGCCTGAGACAAAGCCAATGATGGAACCGAAGTCCAGCCAACTGCTCAGGAAGCCGCGCCGGCGATCAGGTGCGAACTCTGCAACGAACACGGCGGCGCCCGTGTACTCGCCGCCCACGGAAAAGCCCTGCGCCAGTTTGCACAGCAGCAACAGGATGGGCGCGAGGATGCCGATGCTTTCATAGGACGGGATCAGGCCGATGCAGAACGTACTGATTGCCATCAGGATGATCGTCGCCGAGAGCACCTTCTGCCGACCAAAACGGTCCCCCATCACCCCGAAGAACACGCCGCCCAGCGGACGCACCAGGAATGGCACCGAGAACGTAGCCAACGCGGCGATGGTCTGGACACTGGGCGAAGCATCGGGAAAGAAGACCTTGCCCAACGCATACGCGACAAAGCCATAGACGCCGAAGTCAAACCATTCCATGGCGTTGCCAAGGGCAGCGGCAGTCACTGCCTTCTTTACCTTGGCCTTGTCGATGACGGTGATATCGCCGATCTGGAGCGGCGTGTTTCGATTAGTGGAATCATCTGCAGACATGCAGGACCAATCCTCCCGAGTTGGATGGATACGTGCACGGACATGCGGGAAAACCCGGCGCATGCCAATAGGCGCACGAATGAATGACCCGCGGCAGGGCCGCAGGAACGGTCGGGGACAGAAAGAACCGGAGCAGTACCGGAAAGGCGCGATGCCAGGCTGTCCAGGTACCCACAGGCGATGACCTTGCATGCAATGCAGCGGGATACCAAGCCCGTCAAGCGTAACGGAAGCGCCGTTAAGAAGACTTAAAGAGTCGACAACGCGCCGCCTGAACAGGTGTGACGCGTTATTTCGTGCCGCTATCTACGGGAACGTTCAGCGCTATTGCGCAGGAAAACCAGCCCGGCCATCAATCCGCAGCCCACTGCATAGCACGCAATATCGGCCCAGGAGAATGTGTTGCCGATGACGGTGTGCATCAGGTCGCCGCGCACATAACCCAAGCGCTCAGCCAGCGAGAAGTACTGCGCGATCTCGATGGCACAGGCAAACAGGAACACGCACAGCAAGACCACGTAGTCGTTGATGTGGAGCACGCAACGCACGGCCGCGTACAGCAGCACCACTACCAGCACATCGCCAAGATAGGCGCGCACCCATACGACATGCGACAGGCGCGTGGCGATGATCACTTCAGCAACAAACACCGCCAATGCCAGCAGCAGGTAATGGCGATTGAACGCCAAACGCACCGTCGGTGCAGCACCCGCTTCAACGCCAGTTTGCATTTGCTTCCCAGAACGCCACTGCACTCCGATAGGCCTCCCGATCAATCGGCACGCCCGACCCCCCTTCTTCCACACCCAACGCATTGCGCATCATGGTGATCGGAGCCATGGGAATTTCCTCTGGACTGGCCGTGTAAAGGCAACCCACGACACCCCAATCGGCTTCGATCGGCGAGCCTTCCTTCGCCAGCTGCTCGCGGCTGTAGAGGATCACGACCAGGTAATTGGCCACCGGCGCCTGCACACCTTCAAACCAGCGCACCAACACCGGCAGCTCGTCGCGGTTGCGCGCCTCGTAGCCGGAACGTAGCAGGTGCCGGTTTTCGTCGTTGACGGGGATGGTCAGGCAACGGGTGCTGGTCCAGTTGCGATAGACATGCAACTTGCAGAACGGCGCGTAGCCATCCAGTACGCGATCTGCGGCGTTCTCGTTCAAGTACTGCTCGAACTGTTCGGCAGTGCAATCCTGGATGGTGTTGGGACGCGGTGCGCGCGGAAACAAGCGTGGGCGGGCAAAGGGCGTCAGGTAGATGGACATCATCGGTTCCGGCGAAGGCTGGACGGCATTGTCGACGATGACCGCCGTTGCGCCTACCACCTGCGCGCAGCACGCATCAGCCCGCCAGACGATAAACGGCCGTCAACACTCCAACAGCATTACGACAGCGTTGCCCGGACAGTTACGGCAACAGACCTGCGAGTGCCCACCCATGTCCCCTTCCGCCACCATCAACAAGGTCCCGGCCATCACCCTTGGCTTCTGGGTCATCAAGATCCTGGCTACAACCTTGGGCGAAGTGGGCGGTGATGCCGTCACCATGTCGATGAATCTGGGATACCTGGTGGGCACGGCCTTGTTCGCCACCGTCTTCATCATCGCAGTACAGGCCCAGATCCGTGCGCGCAGCTTCCAGCCCTGGATCTATTGGGCGGCGATCATCGCCAGCACAACCGTCGGCACTACCTTGGCCGACCTGGTGGATCGCTCGCTTGGCTTGGGCTACAGCGGCGGCACGACCTTGTTGTTGACGCTGTTGCTGCTGACCCTGTGGAGCTGGCAGCGCACCACGGGCAGCGTTTCGGTGAGCAGTATCTCCTCACCGCGCGATGAGGCTTTCTATTGGCTGACCATCACTTTCTCACAGACGCTGGGCACCGCCCTGGGAGACTGGGCGGCGGACACCCAGGGCTTGGGGTATGCGGGCGGTATTGCGGCTTTTGCCGGCCTGCTCGCCTTGGTGGCACTGCTGTATTGGCGTAGCCACATTTCGCGAACCGTACTGTTCTGGCTGGCGTTCATCCTGACCCGCCCCTTGGGCGCCGTGGTCGGCGACTTCCTCGACAAGCCACTGGACCATGGCGGGCTGGCACTGAGCCGCTATAGCGGCTCCCTGATGCTGTTGTTGGCCATCGTGGCATGCATTGCGCTGCTGCCGCAGCGGCCAGCCCAGCAAGCGCACTAGGCCGATGGCGCGGTCACGCCTGAAACCATTGCACATCCATCTTGATGGAGAGATATAATGCCCGGCAACCCGCCCTGCCCGGCTGCCCCATGACTGCTATCAGCTTCGAGTTCTATCCGCCCAAAACCGACGACCAACGCGCCCAGCTGGACCGCACAGCCGCCAAGCTGAAGGCGCATGCCCCGGAGTACGTGTCCTGTACCTTTGGCGCCGGTGGCTCGACGCTGAGCTATACGTCCGAGACCGTGCGCCATCTCAACCAGCACCACGGGCTGCAGGCGGCACCGCACTTGTCCTGCGTGGGTGGCACCCGCGAGGAAATCCGCGAACTGCTCAAGCTGTACCGCGCGATCGGCGTCAAACGCATCGTCGCGCTGCGTGGCGACCTTCCCTCCGGCATGGGCTTTCCCGGCGACCTGCGCTATGCCTCCGAACTGATCAGCTTCATCCGCGCCGAGCACGGCGATGCCTTCCGCATCGAAGTAGGCGCCTATCCGGAAACCCACCCGCAAGCCAATGATGCGCTGGCAGACCTGCGCCACTTCAAGACAAAAATCGATGCTGGCGCCGACGCGGCGATCACCCAGTATTTCTACAACGCCGATGCGTATTTCCACTTCGTTGATGCGGTCGGCAAGCTTGGGGTTGATGTGCCGATCATTCCGGGCGTCATGCCGATTTCCAATTTCAGCCAGTTGCGGCGCTTTTCGGAGCAATGTGGTGCGGAGATCCCGCGCTGGATAAGCAAGCGCATGCAGGCCTACGGTGACGATGCCGAGTCGGTACGCGACTTCGGCGCCGATGTGGTGGCCTCGCTGTGCGACCGCCTGATCGCCGGTGGCGCGCCTTCGTTGCACTTCTACACGCTCAACCTGGCCAAGCCGACCAATGCCGTGCTGCAGCGCCTTGGTCGCGGCTGAACACGTACATTCGTCACACCCGGGTTGCGGGGGCAACCGCTACCCTTGTCGCATGCGAATCGTTTTGGCCCTACTGCTGTGCGCTGGCGCCCTGCTTGCCCCTGCCGCGCAGGCACAGAAGATCAATCGTTGCACCAATGCCCAGGGCCAGACCGTTTATGGCGACAAGCCCTGCGAGTCGATGGGCGCGCGTGCACGACTGTTGTCCACGCCACGGGCCGCCGGCAGCGCGGGGCTTTACCGCGACAGTTGCGCACGCCGGCTCAGTGAAGTGGTTGGGCTGATCCAAAGCGCAAGCGAGGCGCGCGATCCCAACCGGCTGTCGAGCATCTACATGTGGACGGGCCTGTCCAATGCGGCCGCAACGCGGGTAATGGACCGACTGGATGAAATCGTGCAACGCCCGCTGTTGGATATCGCGCCGGTGTTTCCCGAGCCGCCAGCCTACGAGCCGGCAGCCACCCTGCCCTTCACCTATACCGACGGCACGCCGGTGGAACCCGCTGCGGCAGAGGGTGCCGATACCAACGAGTACAGCCCGCCGCCGCCCGCGCAGTACGCCCCGCGCCGCCCCGTGGCCCTGCGTCTTGAACAGACCCTGCCACGCAGCAACACGCCTACCCGCACGATCTTCCACCTGCGCAGGCAATACAACTGCTTCTGGATAAGCCTGTAAGCCCGGCTCAGGCCGGCTGAAGCGCGGGCCAGAGGCTGCGGATGGCCGCCACCCCCAACGCGCCATGACGCCTTGCGGTAAGCACGTCCTCGGGCGTCATACCACCGATGGCATAGATCGGCAGCGAAATACGTTCGCGCAGCTGTTCAAACCCGCTCCATCCCAGTGGCGTTGCACCAGGATGGCTGGCCGTGGCCTGCACCGGCCCCAATACCGCGAAATCGCAGCCCAGCCGCTGCGCCGCCTGCAACTGCGCCAGGTCATGGCAGGATGCGGCCACCGGTTGGGATTGAGGCAAGGGCCGCGCCTCCAACTGCAGCAATTGCTCACCGCCCAGGTGCACGCCCACCCCCAACTCCCGGGCAAGGTCGATATCGCGATTGAGCAGCAGCTCGGCCTGGCGGCCAAAGCGCTGCACTGCCTCGCGGGCAAGCGCCACACGGTCAAGCGCTGCCGGGGTGCGTAGCTGTACGCGGTGCAGGCCGGCATCGATGGCGGTCTCCAGCCCTGCCAGCCACGCCTGCGTGTCACCTGCGACGTCGGGGGTAATCAGGTAGCGGTCGGGCTGGTGCAGGGCGGCGACCACCGGCAGGTCGGCCGGTGGCATCGAGTACCGCCCCAGCTTGTCCGCTGCGACCCAGGTGATGGCCTGTCCTTCCCGGCCGCGTGCGGTGCCCTTCCATTGCCGCACCATGCGCACTTCCAGGCGCAGGCGCTTGTCCGGGTACAACTGCGGTACCTCCATCACCCACTCGCCGATCTCGGCCTCGATCCCCAGTTCTTCCTGGAGCTCGCGCACCAGCGCCTGTTCGGAACTCTCGCCCGGCTCGCGCTTGCCCCCAGGGAATTCCCATAGCCCGGCCATATCGCTGTCGCCGGTGCGACGGTTGAGAAGGATGCGGCCGCGCGCGTCGGTGATGACGGCGGCGACCACGTGGATTGAGCGTGAAGGAGAAGTCATGCCCCCGAGAATGCCGAAAACCGTACTACCAGCGCAATCTTTCCCGTGGGGCATTGGAGAGGCGACTGGCCGGCTGCGGCGCGTGGTCCTGCCATCAGGCAAAAAAACCCGGTAGTGCCGAGCCATGCTCGGCATAGCCATCCATGGGCCAAGCGCTGCCGGTAAAGCCCCTGACGAGCAGGGCTCGGCACTACCGGGAGGCCCTCTTGGGCCTGGGCTGGCATCTTTGGGAAAGCCTCTGCCGAGCATGGCTCGGCACTACCGGAAGGCCCTCTTGGGCTTGGGCTGGCATCTTTGGGAAGGCCCCTACCGAGCATGGCTCGGCACTACCGGGAGGCCCTCTTGGGCTTGGGCTGGCATCTTTGGGAAGGCCTCTGCCGAGCATGGCTCGGCACTACCGGGAGGCCCTGTCGGGCTTGGGCTGGCATCGTTGGGGAACGCTCTGCCGAGCATGGTTCGGCACTACCGGAAGGCCCTCTCGGGCCTGGGCTGGCATCGCTGGGGAAGGCTCTGCCGAGCATGGCTCGGCACTACGAAGGCAAAGAAAAACCCCGCCGAAGCGGGGTTTTCGTGATCAGCTCAGCTGGCCGTGGCAGTGCTTGTACTTTTTGCCACTGCCGCAGGGGCACGGATCGTTGCGGCCAACCTTGGGCTCGTTGGCCTGGTTGACTACGTCCGCGGCTTCCTCGTCGGCACTGTAGCCGCCGTTGTCCTGGTGCTGGAACTGGGACATCTGCAGGCGCGCTTCGGCCTGCTGGCGCTCCAGCTGCTCCATCGCCGCCACTTCTTCCTCGCTGCGCACGCGCACGCGCGACAGCATGGTGATCACTTCGCGCTTGACGTTCTCCAGCATGTCCGAGAACAGTTCGAAGGCTTCCTTCTTGTACTCCTGCTTGGGCTGCTTCTGCGCATAACCACGCAGGTAGATGCCCTGGCGCAGGTAGTCCATGCGGGCCAGGTGTTCCTTCCAGCTCTGGTCGAGCACGGTCAACATGACGTGCTTCTCCAGGGCGCGCATGGTTTCGGCGCCAACGGCCGCTTCCTTCTGCGCGAAGTGCTGGTCCATGTGCTCGGCAACCTTCTGCGCGATGCCTTCGGCGTCCAGCTCTTCGTGTGCCTTGACCAGGCCCACCACGTCCATCTCCACACCCAGCTCGCCTTCGAGCGTCGCCTGCAGGCCCGGCAGGTCCCACTGCTCGTCCACCGAGTTCGGCGGCACGAAGCGGCCGACCAGGTCATAGATCACGTCGCCGCGGATACCGTCGATGTTTTCCTGCACCGACTCGGCGTCAAGCAGTTCATCGCGCTGACCGTAGATCACCTTGCGCTGATCGTTGTTGACGTCGTCGAAATCAAGCAGGTTCTTGCGGATGTCGAAGTTGTGCGCTTCCACCTTGCGCTGCGCCTTCTCGATCTGACGGCTGACCATACGGTCTTCGATGACGTCGTCTTCCTTCATGCCCATCATGCGCATCGCCTTCTGCACCCAGTCAGAGGCGAAGATGCGCATCAGGTTGTCTTCCAGCGACAGGTAGAAACGGGACGAACCCGGGTCACCCTGACGACCGGAACGGCCGCGCAGCTGGTTATCGATACGACGCGATTCATGGCGCTCGGTGCCGACGATGTGCAGGCCGCCAGCGGCCTTGACAGCCTCATGACGCTCCTGCCATGCCGCCTTCGCGGCAGCCTTCTGCGCGTCGCTGGCGTCTTCGCCCAGCTCGTGCAGTTCGGTTTCCAGCGAACCACCGAGCACGATGTCGGTACCACGGCCAGCCATGTTGGTGGCGATGGTGACCGAACCCGGGCGACCGGCGTTGGCAACGATGGTCGCTTCGCGGTCATGCTGCTTGGCGTTGAGCACTTCGTGCTTCACGCCTGCCTTGCGCAGGTGCTCGGAGAGCATCTCCGAGGTTTCGATCGAGGTGGTACCCACCAGCACCGGCTGGCCGCGCTTGGCGCATTCTTCGATGTCCGCCAGCACCGCGTTGAACTTGCCCTTGCGGTTGAGGAACACCTGGTCCGGGTAGTCCTTGCGCACGGTCGGCTTGTTGGTCGGGATGACCAGCACTTCCAGGCCGTAGATGCTCTGGAACTCGAACGCTTCGGTATCGGCCGTACCGGTCATGCCGGACAGCTTCTTGTACATGCGGAACAGGTTCTGGAAGGTGATGCTGGCCAGCGTCTGATTCTCACGCTGTACCGGCACGCCTTCCTTCGCTTCCACCGCCTGGTGCAGGCCGTCGGACCAGCGGCGGCCGGCCAGGGTACGGCCGGTGAATTCATCGACAATGACCACTTCGCCGTCGCGCACGATGTAGTCCACGTCACGCTGGTAGATGGCGTGCGCGCGCAGTGCGGCATTGAGGTGGTGGACGACGGTAAGGTTCTGCGCGGCGTACAGGCCGTTGTCGTTGTCGGCGCCGATGATGCCGGCTTCGCGCAACAACTCTTCGGCGTGCTCCATGCCTGCTTCGGACAGGAAGACCTGCTTGCCCTTCTCATCGACCCAGTAGTCGCCCTCGCCTTCCTCGGTTTCCTGCTTGATCAGGCTGGGCACCACGCGGTTGACGCGGATGTACAGCTCCGGGGAATCATCGGCCGGGCCGGAGATGATCAGCGGGGTACGCGCTTCGTCGATCAGGATGGAGTCGACTTCGTCGACGATGGCGTAATGCAGGCCGCGCTGGTAGCGATCGGCCTTGGTCAACGCCATGTTGTCGCGCAGGTAGTCGAAACCGAATTCGTTGTTGGTACCGTAGGTGATGTCGCTGCCGTAGGCTTCGCGCTTGTCACTGTGCGGCATGCCCGGATAGACCACGCCAACGCTCAGGCCCAGCCAGTTGTACAGCTTGCCCATCTGCGCCGAGTCGCGACGTGCCAGGTAGTCATTGACCGTGACCACGTGCACGCCCTTGCCTTCCAGCGCGTTGAGGTAGACCGGCAGCGTTGCCACCAGGGTCTTGCCTTCACCGGTACGCATTTCGGCGATCTTGCCCAGGTGCAGCACCATGCCGCCGATCAGCTGCACGTCGTAATGGCGCATGCCCAGCACGCGCTTGGAAGCTTCGCGACAGACCGCAAAGGCTTCCGGCAACACCTTGTCCAGGGCTTCGCCGGCGGCGATGCGCTCACGGAATTCCGGGGTCTTGGCCTTGAGCTGGTCGTCGGAGAGCTTCTGCATCTCCGGTTCCAAGGCATTGATCTTGGCGACGATACGGTTGAGCTGGCGCAGCTGGCGCTCGTTACGGCTGCCAAAAACGCGGGTAAGCAGGCTGTTGATCATTGAAGGAACCGGTTTGAATGAAA
>Ga0308157_10006328_pt1 | contig 14255 bp, 12 predicted proteins | sample PhyBR1_FD_201035 | JGI IMG/M metagenome (GOLD analysis project Ga0308157, IMG submission 201035) | Phyllosphere microbial communities from UC Gill Tract Community Farm, Albany, California, United States - DLSLB.R1 | ecosystem: Host-associated > Plants > Phyllosphere > Unclassified | place: USA...
CGACGAGCCCACGGCGAACCTCGATCCGGCGGGCGTCATCGAGGTGCGCGATGCCGTGGCGCGCGTGGTGGAGGCCACGGGGGCGACCCTGATCGTCGTGGAGCACCGCGCCGACGTGTGGCGCGACATGATCGATCGGGAGGTGCGGCTGGGGGCGGCGGGCACAACGACGGCAGATTTCGGCGGGACCCGGTCCGCCGGGCCCGAAACGAGCGGATCCGCTGCAGAAGTGCCATACGCCTCCGCGCCGCTGCTCGAAGCCCGCGGTCTCACGGTCGCCCGGGTCAGGGGCCGCGTCGTCGCCGGGCCCATCGATCTGGCCGTGATGCCGGGCGAGGTGCTCGGCATCACGGGCGCGAACGGATCCGGAAAATCGACCCTCGGGCGCACGCTCGCGGGGCTGCTGCCACCCGCCGGGGGCGCCGTCGTCGCGTCGGACGAGCTGCGCGGGGGCGCGAAGGCCGATCCGATCCGGTGGACGTCGGCGCAGCTGCTCACCCGCATCGGCACCGTGCTGCAGTCGCCCGATCATCAGCTGCTCGCGAAGACCGTGCGCGACGAGATCGAGGTCGGGCCCCGCGCGCTGCAGCTGTCGGAGGGCGAGATCGGGCGCCGCACGGATGATCTGCTCGAACGGCTGCGGCTCGACCACCTCGCCGCCGCGCACCCGCACACGCTCTCGGGAGGGGAGAAGAGGCGACTCACGGTCGGGGCGATGCTCGCCACCCGGCCGCGCGTGTGCGTGCTCGACGAGCCGACGTTCGGACAGGATCCGCAGACCTGGCGCGAGATGGTGGCGATCATGTCGGCGCTCGCCGCCGACGGCATCGCGATCGTCGCGATCACCCACGACCTCGGCCTGCTGCACGCGCTCGGCGCCCGGGAGTTCCGGATGGGGGTCTCGGGATGATCCCCGTGTCGACCCTCGCGCGCGGCCCGCTCTCGGGCATCAACCCCGTCGCGAAGCTCGGCGCCGCGTTCCTCATCGCGATCCCGCTCATCGCGACGATCGACTGGGTGTCGGCGTTCACGGCGCTCGTTCTCGGGATCCCGCTGATCGCCATGAGCGGCCTCAGCTGGCGCGGCTTCTGGATCCGCACGCTGCCGGTATGGATCGCGGCGCCGCTCACGGCCGTCTCGATCGCTCTGTACGGCGAACGGGGCGGCGCGGTGCACTTCCACTGGGGGCTGATGACGGTCAGCGACATGTCGCTCGAGCTCGCCGCCGCGACCTTCTTCCGCGTGCTCGCGATCGCGCTGCCGGGCATCGCCCTGTTCTCCGGCGTCGACCCCACCGACCTCGCCGACGGCCTCGCGCAGCGGGCGAAGCTGCCCGCCCGGTTCGTGCTCGGCGCGCTCGGCGGCCTGCGCATGGTCGGCCTGCTCGTCGACGACTGGCGCGAACTGGAGGCCGCGCGCCGCGTGCGCGGAGTGGCCGATCGCGGGCGGGTCCGTCGCCTCGTCGGCATGGGGTTCTCGCTGATCGTGCTCGCGATCCGCCGCGGATCCCACCTCGCGACGGCGATGGAATCGCGCGCGTTCGGGGCGAGCGACGAGCGCACCTGGGCGCGGGAGAGCCCGTGGGGGCGGCGCGAGTGGCTCCTCATGGTTGTCGGTCTCATGATCAGCGTGACGGCGCTGATCGTGACGACCGCGACGGGTCACCTCAACGTGATCCTGGGGCGCTGAACCTTCGGGCGACGCCGGCTTGGGCAGCGCAGGCTCCGAAGCAGTCGGACTGTACGGTCGTTCGGGAGGGAGGCTCCCTCCGCCGTACGATGAGCGGCGGGCCGCGACGGCGTGCCCGAACGGAACGCACGAGGAGGTGTCGAGGTGGGTATCGATGCGCGCCCGATTCGGTTGATCCGGTCGTTCCGGTCCCTCGATCGCGTCGCGCTCGCGGGCGCCGCGATCGCCGCCATCGGTGGCATCGCTGCCGCTTGCATCGGCCTGACGGGCGCGGTTGTCACCGCAGTGGGCATCGTGTTCTTCATGGGGGCGGCGGCCTGGAGGGTCGCCGAGCGCCGGCGGAACGCGGTCTCAATCGAAGTCGGGCGGTACGCGGAGCTCGCGGCGCGGCGCGCGGACCAGATCGCGATCCTCAGCCACGAGATTCGCACGCCCCTCGCGATCATCAAGGGGTCATCCGACTTGCTGATCGAGGAGACGCCCGGGCCGCTCAACGACCGACAGCGCGTCTTTGCGCGTCGCATCACGGACAACGCAGGGCAGGTGATCGGGCTGTCCGAGGATCTGCTCGCCCACGCGCGCATCGAGGCGGGAGTCTTCGAACTTCACCTCGATCGCGTGAATCTGCGCAGCCTGCTGAGACAGACGGTGCGTGAGCTGCGGCAGGTGCTCGCCGCCGACGTGCAGTTCGACTCCTTCGAGCCTCCGATCCGCATGTACATCGACCCGAGTCTCGTGAAGCAAGTGGTGGTGAACCTTGTGACGAACGCGGTGCGAGGCGGTGCAGACGACGCACCGGTCACCGTTCGGATGATGCGTCGCGACAGCGACGTGCTCATCTCGGTGAGCGACAGCGGGCCCGGAATGTCGCCGCAGCAACAGAAGCAGCTGTTCCAAAGATTCTCGAGCGGCACCGGTGACCGCGGAGGCACGGGGCTCGGCATGTATGTTTCACAGCACATCGTGCAACTGCATGGAGGGATGATCTATGTCGATACGATCGCGCAGCTGGGGACGACGGTGATGTTCACGCTGCCGCTCACGCGCGACGGTGAGGGTGATGATGACGACGAGTGAGCCGCTGGCGTGGGTGATTGATGACGAGCCGGCAATCGTCGACATCGTGACCTTCGCCCTCGAGACGCAAGGATTCCGCTGGCGCAGCTTCCACGCGGCCGGGCCCGCGTGGACCGCGTTGCGCAGCGAGCAGCCCGACCTCGTCGTGCTCGATGTGATGCTCCCGGACATGACCGGGATAGACCTGTGCCGCAGAATCTGCGATCGGTGGAACATCCCGGTCCTCCTTCTGACCGCGAAGGGGGAGAGCTCGGACCGGATCCGTGGCCTCGAAGCTGGCGCCGACGACTACGTCACCAAGCCGTTCCATCCCCGCGAGCTGGCGCTGCGGGCGCAGGTGCTCGCGCAACGCCACGAGGCGCACTCCGATGAGACCCTGACGAGCGGTGACCTCCGCCTGCAGGTCGCTCGTCATGAGGTGTTCGTGTCGTCGAAGCGGATCATGGTCACTCCGAGCGAGTTCCGCGTCCTGCACGTGCTGGTCGAGCACGCGGGCGAGACGTTGCCGTTTACTCGACTCGTCTCCGCCGTATGGGGCGACATCGACCGCATCGGCAACCGCGAGCTGCTGAAGACGACGGTGTATCGGCTCAGGCGCAAGCTCGACGCTGTGCATGCCGGCACGGGCGCGCGGATCCGCAGCGTGCGCGGCGTCGGATACGCGTTCGACGCCGCGCCGTCCGAGTAACAGAACAGTTACCAAGCGGGCGCGAATTGTCACCGTTCTGACTCCGAGCGGTTCATAACATCGAGCTGAGAGCCCACGCGACGGCGCGTCGGAGCACAACGAAGGAGTTACTCGACCATGCGTTCACACGTGATGACGACCGCGGCTGCGCTCGGTGCAACCGCTCTGGTCCTGGCCGGCTGCAGCAGTTCGTCCTCGTCGGATTCCGGCGGAGGAGGCGGGTCTCTGACGGTGCTGTGCACCGTGCAGGAGGACCAGTGCCAGCAGGTGATGGACACGTTCTCGGCTGAGGCGGGAATCACCGCGCGCTATGTGCGTATGAGCGCGGGCGAGGCCGTTGCACGTATGAACGCGTCGAAGGCGAACCCGGAGTTCGACGTTGTGTACGGCGGAGGTGCCGACAACCATGTCGCCTCCGCGGAGTACGGGCTGCTTGAGCCGTACGTGTCGCCGAACGCCGATGTCATTCCGGATGAGTTCAAGGATCCTGACGGACTGTGGACAGGAATCTACTGGGGCATGTTCGGTTTCTGCGCGAATACTGACGTGCTCGAGCAGATCGGCGCCGATGTGCCAGAGTCATGGTCGGATCTGCTCGATCCGGTCTTCGACGGCAACGTTGCGATGGCGCACCCCGCGACATCCGGCACCGCCTACCAGGCGATGTGGAGCCAGGTCGAGTTGAACGATGGCGATCAGGACGCCGCGCTGGAGTACCTCGGCGACCTGCACAGCAACATCTTGCAGTACACCAAGAGCGGCAGCGGCCCTGGGCAGATGGCCGGGCGCGGCGAGATCGCCGTCGGGCTCGTCTTCGCCCACGACTGCGTCAAGTTCATCAATGAGGGATTCACGAATCTCCAGACCGTATATCCGGAGGAGGGCGCGACCTTCGAGGTCGGCGCCGTATCGCTGATCAAAGACGCCGCACACCCCGACGCCGCCAAGCAGTTCATCGACTGGGCGCTGACCCCCGTCGCCCAGGAGATCGGCGTCGCGACCGGAAACTTCCAGGTGCCGACCAACCCCGATGCCGAGGTGACCGACGATATGGTCGATCGCGGCGATGTCGCGGTGCTCACGTACGACATCGCCGAGGCAGGCGCCGCCCGCGACGAGCTGACGAAGCGCTTCGACGCTGAGATCGCTCCGCAGCCGAAGGAGTGAGCACCATGATCGACCCTCGCTCCACGAAGGACGGGGCGTGACGTGGCCCTGACACTCGATCCGACGTCCACGCCCACGCAGGCGCTCACTCCCGCGCCCCGACGCCGAACCCGCGGTACGCGGCGCGATCCGTCAGTGATGATCATCGTCGCGATCATCGTCGTTGTCCTCGTGCTGCTGCTCGGCCTCCCGATGAGCAAGCTCGTCATGGCGGCATTCTCCGCCGAGGGGATCGCGGTGTTCACGGGTATGTTTACGAACCCGGCGAACCTACGCGTCGTCGGGAACACTATGCTGCTCGGGCTCCTCGTCGGAGTGTGCGGCACGCTCGTGGGTTTCCTCTTCGCTTTCGCCCAGGTACGCCTGAAGTTCCGGGGCAAGCGGCTGCTGCATCTTCTGGCGCTCGTGCCCGTGGTCGCGCCGCCGTTCGCGGTGGCGACGGCGACGATCACGCTGTTCGGTCGAAGCGGCGTCATCACGTCGTCGCTGCTCGGGATCAACACCGACGTCTATGGCCTCGGCGGGCTCGTCTTCGTGCTCACATTGTCGTTCTCGCCGGTCGCCTATATGAACCTCAAGGGCATGCTGGAGAACCTCGACCCGTCGCTCGACGAGGCCGCCAGCGACCTCGGCGCGAGCAAAGCACGAATCTTCTTCACCGTGACGCTGCCGATGCTCGCCCCCGGGATCGCGGGTTCGTTCCTGTTGCTGTTCGTCGAGGGCATTGCAGATCTGGCGAACCCGCTCGTACTCGGAGGCGACTACACCGTGCTGTCGACGCGGGCATACATCGCGGTGACCGGCGAGTTCAACGTGCAAGCGGGGGCCGCCTACTCGATTCTGCTCATCGTCCCGGCGCTGCTGGTCTTCCTCGTACAGCGCTACTGGACCGGCAAGAAGCAGGTGACCTCGGTCACGGGCAAGCCGTCTGGCCGAGCAGAACTCATCACGGCGCCCACTCTTCGGATTCCGGTGCTCGTCCTGGTATCCGCATGGGTCGCGGTGACGATCACCGTATACGCCACGGTCGTCGCGGGCGGGTTCCTCAAAGTCCCCGGCGTCAACAATGAGTTCACGCTCGATCACTTCCGCTTCGTGCTGGCAGGAATCGGTTCAAAGGCGATGCTCGACACGACGGTGATGGCGCTGATCGCGGCGCCGACCGCTGGTGTGCTCGGCATGCTCATCGCGTGGCTCGTCGTGCGCAAGCTCGGCCGGTTCGCAGGCGTGCTCGACTTCGTCGGAATGCTCGGTCTTGCCGTGCCCGGCACTGTGCTCGGCATTGGATACGCGGTCGCGTTCCTCGTGCCGACGGAGATCTTCGGGGTCCAGATCCTGCCGCCGCTCGCCGGCGGGGCCGCGGCGTTCGGCGGCGGACTCGCCATCGTCATGGTCTTCATCACGCGTTCGCTCCCCCCGGGGCAGCGCGCGGGCGTCGCCGCACTCGCGCAGATCAACCCCGCGATCGACGAAGCTTCGACCTCGCTCGGAGCCAGCGGCGCTACGACCTTTCGCAAGGTCACCCTTCCCCTCATCCATTCCGCATTCGCCACCGGCATCACCCTGGCGACTGCGCGGGCGATGACGACGCTGTCGCCCATCGTGTTCTTGACGACGCCCGGGATCAAGATCATGACCTCACAGATCCTCGCCGAGGTCGACGCAGGTCGATTCGGAAACGCGTTCGCGTACTGCGCGCTGCTCGTGACCATCGTGCTCGCGATCATCGGGCTCATTAACCTCCTCCTGAGAAAGGTCGTCTTTCGTGGTCTCCTCCGTCACTGACACAACGATCCCTGCAGCGGCCGCTGGCATTTCCGACATCGATGCCGCACGGCTCACGTTGCGGGGTGTGAGCAAGCGCTACAGCGCCGACCCAACGGTCGCAGCGGCCGTTGAGAGCATCGACCTCGACATCGAACCCGGGGAGTTCGTCACCTTGCTCGGCCCTTCGGGCTGCGGCAAGACCTCGACGCTCCGCATGATCGCCGGGTTCGAGACTCTCACCGAGGGCGCCATCAACCTCGACGGTGTCGACATCTCCGCCACGCCGCCGAACCGTCGCCCCATGTCGATGGTCTTCCAGTCGTACGCGCTATTCCCGCACCTGAGCGTGCGCGACAACGTCTCGTACGGCCTGAAGCTGAAGAAGATATCCGCGAGCCGCATCGCCGAGGACGTCGACGGCATTCTCGCCATCATGAATCTGTCCGGGCTCGCGGATCGCGCCCCGCATCAGTTGTCCGGCGGCCAACAGCAGAGGGTCGCGCTTGCGCGGGCCCTGGTGATGCGACCGAAAGTACTTCTGTTCGACGAACCGCTGTCGAACCTCGACGCGAAGCTGCGCGTGCAGATGCGTCACGAAATCCGCCTTCTGCAGCGTCGTCTCGGCATCACGAGCATCTTCGTCACCCACGATCAGGACGAGGCGATGACGATGTCGGACCGAATCGTGGTGATGAGCAAGGGGCGCATCGAGCAGGTCGGCGCGCCGAGCGAGGTGTACCGGCGCCCGGCATCGATGTTCGTCGCAGACTTCATCGGACGCGCGAACTTCCTGGACGCCGAGGTCGAGGCGATCCACGGCGACGGCACCGCGACGGCCGCTGTGCTCGGCGATAGTTTGCGCGTGCCCGCCCATCCGGACGTCGTGGTCGGCGACACGGCCCAGCTGCTCGTGCGTCCGGAATCTGTACACCTGTCGACGGGTGCGGCGGAAAAGTCGGAACGGGCCACGGGCGACGTCGGCCGCGTGCTCAACACGGTGTTCTACGGATCGACCGTCGAGTACGAGATCGAGACTGATTCGGGAAACCTCATCGCGTCGGTTTCCGACCCCGTCGCGGCCGACGTGCTCGACCTGCAGAGCGTTGCGCACGTGCGGGTCGAGTCCGACCGCGCGTGGCTGCTGCCGGACCGCGAGTGAGGCCCCGACTGCACGTCATACCAGGGTGACGCACGCGCGAGCCGCGAAGGGCCCGAAGCGCGCCTCGAGCGTCGCGCGCAGATCCTCCGGCGCGCAAAAGGTCGCGAACGCCTGCATCATGTCGTCGGTGATGAGCTGCGCCATCTGATCCCATTCGCCGCGCCGGCTCGCCGCGTGCAGCGCGTCGGCCGCATCCTCCCAGCCGTGCAGTTCCATCACGGGTCGATACGACGGCGTCGAGGCGTAGAACGAGATCTGGCTGCGCACCGCCTTCTCGGCGGCGGCGCGCTCCTTCTCATCGGATCCGGTCACGACGAACGGCGTGAGAATCACGTCCGTCGACGTGCGCCCGGATCGCGCGCGGCCGTCCGCGAGCGCCGGCAGGCTGACCTCCGCCAGGTACTCCGGCGTCGTGAACGCGTGCGCGATGAAGCCGTCGGCCGCCTCGCCCGCGAGCGCGGTCATCGCCGGGCCCACCGCGGCGAGCCAGATGTCGGGGGATCCGTAGGGGTTCTTCCCCGGTGAGAACATCGGGGTCATGAGCGTGTGCGTGTAGTGCTCTCCGCGCACGTTCAGGCGTTCGCCCGATTCCCACGAGCTCCAGATCGCGCGCACGGCCGCGATGAACTCGCGCATGCGCGGCGCGGGAGCCGACCATGGCATCGAGAATCGCTTCTCGATGTGCGGCTTCACCTGGGATCCGAGCCCGAGACTGAAGCGACCGTGCGACGCGAGCTGTGCGTCGTTCGCCGCCTGCGCGACGGTCATCGGATTGCGCGCGAACGCGACGGCGATCGATGTCGCCGTATGGATCCGTTCGGTCACCGACCCCGCGAGCGCACACGCGATGAGCGGATCGTGGGCGAGCTCGGGGATCTGGATGCCGTCGAAGCCGCCGACCTCGGCGCGGCGTGCGGCATCGATGACGGCTGCGGGGGCGGCGTCTCTGACGCCCAGGTCGAGGTGCATGGATCCACCCTGCCTGACTATTCGCGTGCACGAGAAAGGCGTTGTCCCCTGCCGACAAATGCGGCAGGGGACAACGCCTGGGGTCGCGGCTGGATCAGCTGCAGACTTCGCTGATCTTCTGGGCCGACTCCGTCATGCCGTTGGTCGCCTCGGTGATCGCGTCCATGTCCGCGTTGGCGGGATCGGCCGTCATCTCCTCCAGCACAGCCTGCGTGTCCTGGAAGCTCGCGGCGAAGTCATCGTACGCGCCCTTGACCTCTTCGTTCGTGATGTCGTCGCCCGCCTCGCTGATCGCTGCGGTCATATCGGCGAACGCCTGCTCCGCAGCCTCGGGGTCGCTCATCGCCTCGGTCATGCCGCTCGAGGCGTCCGTGATCGACTCCTGCGCGATCTTGCACGCGTCGCTGGCCGACTGGCCGCCGCCCGAGCACGCCGTCAGGGCGGCGGGAATGAGCGCGATGGCGCCGATGGCCGCGAAGAGGCGAGCGCGTCGGGAAATAGTCATGAGATCTCCTGGAAGTCGTACGTGGGAATTGGTATCCCCGAGAAAATTCGGAGTCCGGCCGGGCTCCCCCGAAACCGGCCGGACACTACCAAGTTACGGGCTTCCGTCCGCGCGCGCGATGGGGAGAACTGCCCTACCGTCGGCGTGTGTCCGGGGAGCATCTTGGAATTCTCCAGCGGATCCCGGGGTCGGGGCCGTACCGTGGAGGCATGACGACGTCGGGAATTCGCCAGGTCAAGCCCAAGGCCGAGGGCTGGCAGCAGCGCAAGGACGAGGCCGGGCGCCCGCTCCTGCAGTTCGCGAGCCCGAAGCGGGGCAAGCCGCCGGAGCACCTCGCCGACCTCACGCCCGAGGAGCGCGTCGACAAGCTCAAGGAGCTGGGCCTTCCCGGATTCCGCGCGAAGCAGCTCGCGAAGCACTACTTCGAGCACTACACGCGCGACCCCGAGAAGATGACGGATCTGCCGAAGGAGGGCCGCGACGAGCTCGTCGCCTGCCTGCTGCCGAACCTGCTCACGGAGGTGCGACGTCTGCAGACCGACGGCGGCGACACGATCAAGTTCCTCTGGAAGCTGCACGACGGCGCCCTCGTCGAGTCGGTTCTCATGCGCTACCCCGGCCGCATCACGCTCTGCGTCAGCTCGCAGGCCGGCTGCGGCATGAACTGCCCGTTCTGCGCGACCGGTCAGAACGGCCTGACCCGCAACATGTCGGCGGCGGAGATCGTCGACCAGGTCGTGCGCGCGAACGAGGTCATCGCGGCGGGCGAGCTGGGCGGCAAGCGCGACGACGACAACAGCGCCGAGCGCGTCAGCAACATCGTGTTCATGGGCATGGGTGAGCCCCTCGCCAACTACAAGCGCGTCATGCAGGCCGTGCGTACGATGGTCGACAAGAAGCAGGGCCTCGGCATGAGCGCCCGCGGCATCACGATCTCGACCGTCGGGCTCGCCCCGGCGATCCGCAAGCTCACCGACGAGGAGATCCCGGTCACGTTCGCGCTCTCGCTGCACGCGCCCGATGATGAGCTCCGCAACGAGATGATCCCGGTCAACTCGCGCTGGAAGGTCGACGAGGTGCTCGATGCGGCGCGCGGCTACTACGAGCGCACCGGCCGCCGCGTGTCGATCGAGTACGCCCTGATCAAGGACATGAACGACCACCCGTGGCGCGCTGAGCTGCTCGCGGACAAGCTGCTCGAGCGCGGCAAGGGATGGGTGCACGTCAACCCGATCCCGCTGAACCCGACGCCCGGATCCGTGTGGGACGCCTCGCCCATCGCGGCGCAGCGCGAGTTCGTGCGCCGGTTGAACGACCGCGGGATCCCCACGACGATCCGCGACACCCGCGGCAAGGAGATCGACGGGGCCTGCGGACAGCTCGTCGTCACGGAAGAGGACGAGCGGCTCTCCGCGGGCTGATCCGCCTCTTACTTCCCGCCGGGAGGACCGACGAGGAGCAGGATGACGTACAGCGCGACGACGGCGACGACGATGAGCGACACGAGGATCCACGCGTGGCGCAGGAACCAGCGCAGCAGGCGGTCGTACCAGGTGCGATCCTGCGGGTGATCTGACTCCTCCAGGCGCCATTCGCCCTCGAGGCGCCCCTTGCGGTGCAGCCAGATCTCCATCGGGATCGTCGCGTAGGGCACGATCGCGCTCGCCACGGCCAGCACGCCGAGACCGATCGACCAGCGCTGGTTGAACGCCACGACGATCGCCGTCGCCCCGTAGGCGAGGAAGATGAACCCGTGGATGCCCCCGCCGATCGTCACGACGATGCCGGGAGCTCCGACCGCGCGCGCGATCAGCGCCGAGATCAGGATCGTCCAGGTGATCGCCTCGGCGATCGCGAGGACGCGGTACAGGCTGGCGGGCGTGCGAATCATCGCGCTCCTTGGTCGGGGGGTGTTCTCCCACCGTACGCGTGCGCGCACTACTTCCTCATCATCCTGACGTCGCCCGTCCAGGAGGCGGGCTTCGCGATCCAATCGTCGCGGCGGGCGGTGCGCCATCCGATGATCATCAGAACGACCGTTGCGGCGAACACGGCGAACCCGACCCAGCTCACGCGGTCAGCGCCGCCGTACATCGTGTTGAGGTTGCGCAGGATTCCGGTGGTGAAGACGAGGCCGACGTGGGCGATGACGAAGGCGACGAAGAACAGCATGGTCGGGAAGTGGAGCTTCTTCGCCAGGGTGTCGGGAAGCGCGCGCTGCCACGCGGGGCCCTTCGGATAGAAGGTGCTGAGCCGGTAGCCGGTGACGGCCGCGATGGGGGAGGCGATGAAGACGATCGCGAAGTAGCTCAGCTGCTGCAGCGCGTTGTAGTTCACCCAGCCCCTGTGCGTGGGCCAGTCGAGCGAGAGGTACTGCAGGAGCGCGGACAGGGCGTTCGGGAAGACTTCCCAGCTCACCGGCACGATGCGCGCCCAGTGGCCGCTGGTGAAGAGCAGTACGACGAAGACGACGCCGTTCGCGAGCCACAGGACATCGACGGCGATGTGCGCCCAGAGGGCGAGCGACATGCGCCGCTTCTTCACCCGGGTCGATGTCCACAGCCCGCCCGCCCGCTTTTCGCCGCGCACGCGGAGGGCGGTGCGCACGATCATGACGAGGAAGAAAGCGTTGAGGAAATGCGTCCACGAGACGAACGCGGGGATTCCGTCGGGGGTCGAGGCGAGCTGGGGCGCGTCTCCCGGGAACCGGGTCAGGAATGCGGACAGCTCGTCGGTCGAGAGCAGGCCGCGTACGACGAAGACGCCGCACCAGCAGACCAGAACGATCGCGGCGACGACGAACAGCGAGGCCACGGCCTGAAGCCATGTCGGTCGCGTTTTCGTCACCCCAGTATTCTTACCGATCCCAGCTGAGAAGCACGAAGCGCCCGGTTCGGCCGAGCGCTGGCGCTATGCCCGGCTGCGGGTGCGGGCGATGACGATTCCCGCCGCGATCAGAACGGCACCCCCGAGGCCGATGGCCCAGGTCACGTCTCCACCGGTCGGCGCGAGCGGGTCCTCGCCCGGCGCGGCCGCTGGCTGCTCCGACGGAGCTGCGCTCGGGTCCTCGGCCGGGGCGGGTGCGGCCGTTTCTGTGGGTGCGGGCGTGGGTTCCTCAGACGGCTCTTCGGCCGGCGCAGGTGCCGCGGTTTCCGTCGGTGCAGGCGACGGCTCCTCAGCCGGTGCCGGCTCCTCGCCCGGTGCGGGTGCCGCGGTCTCCGTCGGCTCGGGCGACGGCTCTTCCGACGGAGCAGGTGCTGCCGTCTCGGTCGGCTCGGGCGACGGCGCCGCCACGGGTGCCCCGTCGAGGGTGTAGAGCGTCGTCGTGCCCGTGACCTCGTTGCCGACCACGATCATGGGAATCCCCGTGGGCGAGGCATCGGCCGGGATGAAGTCGAGCCCCTCGGGCCCGAGATCGCCGACCGAGTTCACGAGAGCGGCGAGCTCTTCCTCCGAGCCGCCCGACGCCTCGAGCTCTTCGTATGCGTCGCCGAGCGACACGTCGAACGAGCGGTTGTTGACGTACTCGACGTAGGTGGAGGCTGCCGGATCGGTCACGTCGTACACCACGACACCGCCGAGGCGCTCGAAGCCGATGAACGCGTAGGTGCGGCCGTCGATCTCGCCGATCGTGAGGTTCTCGGGCTCGATGCCCTTCGCGTCGCTGCGGCTGTCGAACTCGTTGTCGTCGTGCCCGGAGTTGAACACGAGCGGCGTGGACTCGGACAGCCGGGCCCCGAGCTCCTCGAACTGCGAGCCGGAGTCGAACACGAGCTCGCCGTCTGCCGAGTAGATCGAGAACGAGCGTGCGCCGTAGGCGTAGAGCTCGCTGTAGCAGCCCTGCTCGTCGTCGAAGCCCATCTCGGTCGTGACCTCGAGGCGGCCGAGGGCCGCGTCGTCCTCATAAGAAGCGAGGTTCTCGCAGAGCGGGCCTGTTCCCGGAGCGTCGTCGGTGCCGAGGTCCTTCACTCGAGCGGGCTCGACGTAGTCGCCCCACTCACGGGCGTCGCCTTCGTTGGCCGTGACGATGTAGGTCTCGCCGTTCGACTGGTACGAGTGCACGCCGTCGGGCATCGGCACGCCGTATAGGCCGGGGTACGTGGCGATGTTGATCGTCGGCGCGTCCTCTGGGTCGCGGTCGGAGGCATCCAGCGGCACGGTGCCGCGGTCGATGAAGCCGAGGCCGAACACGTCGGTGACCGCCGCTGAGGCGAGGTCGACCGTCGCGATCGCGTTGGCCTCCTGCATGGCCACGTACGCAATGCCGTCCTGCACCGTGACGTACTCGGGCTCCCAGTTCGTCGAGCGCGGGAACTCGTCGTTCAGGATCGGGCCGAATGCGTCGCGCACCGAGTCATCGAGCTCGACGCCCTCGAACGCGTGGAAGTCGGCGATGCGCACGTCGTCCTGAGAGGGTGCCTCGATGGTCTCGGGGAGTGCCACCACACCGACCGACCCCTCGGGGTCGCTCGAGAAGTCGTCCGCGGGCTCGCCCTCGTTCGCGACAACGGCGAACGCGCCGTCGGGCGACACCGTGACCATGTCGGGAAGCGCCCCGACCGTCACCTCGCCGAGCACGGTCGGCTCGTCGGCGTTGGCGTCGAAGAACAGCAGGCGCCCGGGCGCGGTCTTGTCGTCGGCGTTCTCGAGGGCGACGACCCCGAGGCCGTCGTCGCGGATCGCGACGGAGTTCGCGATGCCGCCCTCGGCACCGACCTGGTAGAGCTCGGCCATCGCCGTCGGGTCGGTCATTTCGATCGCGAAAACGCTGCCGGCGTCGGCGTTGACCGAGAAGAGTCGGTTGCCGTGCGCCTGCACGATCTCGCTCGCACCGGCGTCGAAGATACCGGTCTCGAACGTGCCCGCGACCGACAGGTCGAAGGGGGCGTCGGCGATGGCGTCGTAGATGGGCTCGATGTCGCCGGGCTGGGCCGCCGAGGCGGCGACCGGCGACATCGCCAGTGCCAGCGCGCTAGCGGCACCTGCGGCGAGGAGGTATCGGGGGCTTTTTCGCATGACCCCAGTGTTTTGTATGCCGGTGGTGCGTCCATGAACGCCAGGTGAACGGTTGGGTGGCGCCGCGGCATCGGCGGGAGTTCTCCGACGGAACCGAGCCGGGGCGGCCGCTCCCTCCGACAGAACCGGGAACGACGAAGCCGGGGGCCAGTCGGCCCCCGGCTTCGTTCGGGTCTACGCCTTGCGGCTGCGCGTGCGGGCGGCGAGCACGATGCCCG
>Ga0308157_10006330_pt1 | contig 14248 bp, 12 predicted proteins | sample PhyBR1_FD_201035 | JGI IMG/M metagenome (GOLD analysis project Ga0308157, IMG submission 201035) | Phyllosphere microbial communities from UC Gill Tract Community Farm, Albany, California, United States - DLSLB.R1 | ecosystem: Host-associated > Plants > Phyllosphere > Unclassified | place: USA...
TTGACGCTGCAACAAGAGCAGTTACGGCGCCAGGCGCAGGCGGAAATGATGCAAAGAGGCTAATTTTGCTCTCTCAGGGAGGGGAAGTGTTCCCTCTTATGTTATAATTAAAGGCTTTCGATTCAAGCTCTTAGACATGGTGGTAATAAAGTAATCGGAAAGAAAATCAATAAACTTGCGCGGGCGTAAGCCGGAGTTGAATGCGCAAATCAGCTCGTCGAGCGCAAGCTTAACCGCGCTTCAAGAGCATAACCTTGGTAGTTGATCCAATGGCGAATGCAATGAAGAAACCCGCGAAAACCCAAACGCTCACCGCGAGCAAAGCCAAACCGGCTGCTGCGGTGAAGACAAGTAAAACTGTTGAGAAGAAAGTAGTTGCCGCAAAGTCGGCTGGTCAGGCTAAAGCCGTGGCTGCCAAGACCAAAGTAACAAGCTCGCCGAGCAAAGCGGCGGCAAAAACGCCTGCAGCCAAAGTTTCATCTAAAGTTGCTGCAAAGCCGGTATCAGTGCAATCGAAAGCCCCTGTGACAAATAAGAAATCTGAAGTGAAGTCTGCTAGTAAATCAGCAAAAGTCGAGCCAAAAGTCGAGTCGCGTCCTGGCGTCAACGTCATGATCACCGCGACCGTCAGCCAGACCACCGATGCGGCTACCCTCGCTGCGATCGACACCTCCGGCTACATCCTGCCGACGGTCAAAGTGCCTGGACGCCGTGGCCGTAAACCAAAAGAATTCCAGCCTGAGAACGATGAAATCGCAGCATTGAATGCGGTCGAACGCGCAGAACTCAAAGCCGTCGACAAAGCGAAAGCCAAAGATCGCAAGGCCAAAGAAAAAGCATTGTTGAAAGACGCATTCTCGTCCGACACCGAAGCCAGCGAAGAAGAACTCGAAGCGCGTCGTCAGAAACTCAAGACGCTGATCAAGTTCGGTAAAGAACGCGGCTTCCTGACCTACGCAGAAATCAACGATCACCTGCCAGAAAACATCATCGATCCGGAAGCGATCGAAGGCATCATCGGTACCTTCAATGACATGGGTATCGCGGTCTACGAACAGGCACCGGACGCAGAAACACTGCTCCTGTCCGACAACGTAGCGACCGTTGCCAGCGACGATGAAGCCGAAGCTGCTGCTGAAGCTGCACTCTCGACCGTCGATTCCGATTTCGGCCGTACCACCGATCCTGTGCGTATGTACATGCGCGAAATGGGTTCGGTTGAGCTGCTGACCCGCGAAGGCGAGATCGACATCGCAAAACGTATCGAAGACGGCCTGCGTGACATGATCCAGGCGATCTCCGCATGCCCGACCACGATTGCAGAAATCATTGCTGCTGCTGAGCGCATCTCCAAAGACGAAGCCAAAATCGACGAAATCGTCGACGGCCTGGTCGACCTGGACGCTGTTGAGCCAGTAGTCGCCGCGCCTGCTCCTGCCGCTGCTTCGGACGACGAAGAAGACGAAGAAGAGGACGAGGACGAAGAAGAGGAAGAAGAAGAAACCGCATCTGCATCTGGTGGTGCTGCCGGTTTCTCGAGCGAACAGCTGGAACAACTCAAGCGTGACTCGCTCGCCAAATTCTCGACCATCGCTCAGCAATTCGACAAGATGCGCAAAGCGTTCGAGAAAGAGGGCTACAACTCCAAGCCTTACGTCAAAGCGCAAGAAGTCATCTCGAATGAACTGCTCAGCATCCGCTTCACCGCCAAAGTCGTCGAGAAACTGTGCGACACCCTGCGCGGTCAGGTTGATGAAGTGCGTCACATCGAAAAACAAATCCTCGACGTTGCAGTGAATCGTTGCGGCATGCCGCGCGGTCACTTCATCAAAGTCTTCCCAGGCAATGAAACCAACCTGGACTGGGTAGACGGCGAAGTCAACGGCAAGCATGCATACAGCGTCGTGTTGGCACGTAACGTACCGACCGTCAAAGAACTGCAGCAAAAACTGATCGACCTGCAAGCACGTGTTGTCTTGCCATTGCCTGACCTGCGCGCCATCAACAAGAAGATGGCTGCCGGTGAAATGAAGGCACGCAAAGCAAAACGTGAAATGACAGAAGCTAACTTACGTCTGGTCATTTCCATTGCGAAAAAGTATACTAACCGCGGTTTGCAATTCCTGGATCTGATCCAGGAAGGCAACATCGGTTTGATGAAAGCAGTCGACAAGTTCGAATATCGTCGCGGCTTCAAATTCTCGACTTATGCAACCTGGTGGATCCGTCAGGCCATCACTCGTTCGATCGCCGATCAGGCGCGCACCATCCGTATTCCGGTGCACATGATCGAAACGATCAACAAGATGAATCGCATCTCGCGTCAGATCTTGCAGGAAACCGGTGCGGAACCGGATCCGGCAACTCTGGCGATCAAGATGGAAATGCCGGAAGACAAAATCCGCAAGATCATGAAGATCGCGAAAGAGCCTATTTCGATGGAAACACCGATAGGCGACGACGACGATTCGCACCTGGGCGACTTCATCGAGGACAACAACACATTGGCTCCGGCCGATGCAGCGTTGCACGCTTCGATGCGCGGTGTAGTCAAGGACGTACTCGATTCCCTGACACCACGCGAAGCCAAAGTCCTGCGTATGCGTTTTGGTATCGAAATGTCGACCGATCACACGCTGGAAGAAGTGGGTAAGCAATTCGACGTCACACGTGAACGTATTCGCCAAATAGAAGCAAAGGCGCTGCGCAAACTGCGTCACCCATCGCGGTCAGATAAATTGAAGAGCTTCTTGGAAGGTAATTAAGCTCTAAACAAGTTGTCGGGCCTCTAGCTCATGCTTGGTTAGAGCAGCGGACTCATAATCCGTTGGTGCCGTGTTCGACTCACGGGAGGCCCACCATAAATAAAGGGTTAGCGCGATAGTACGTGCTAACCCTTTTTCTTTTGTAAGCGCTATGTAATCACTGCGAGTTTTATTTAATCCGATTCCAGTAATTGTAGATTAGGCAAAAACTTGGGTCTTCTTTACCCTTTGGTCCTTCCCAAACGGGATGCCAAAAACCTTTACGGTTGAAAGCACCATTTTTTAAAACCCATTGGTTGTCTTGCATAGCATATTCGAGTTTTATTTTTGTCTTGCCCATCGTACGAGACATTAGTAAGGCAGAAGGGGTTGACCATGCTTGTGCCTCCGTATCAAACGGACCATCCCATTCTTGTATTGTATTGGCTGTGACAACGGCCACGTATGGACTGACAAGGCTATCCGACTTCTTAATGTCAAAGCTAAGGTTGTCTAGAAAACAGCTCATTTTCATGAGTTTTTCTTGCTCAGTGGATGAGGATGTAGCGATGAGTTGCGGCTTCAGTATGAGGTTTTCTACTTGCACCAACTGAGTTTTGAAGCCACTGATAATTTTTTGCGATTCTGGTGTTTGGGCTAACGAGCATAGACTTATTGTGAGTATCCCCAGCGGCCAATATCGTTTGTTCATACTGATCTCCATTTAAAGCATTAAAGTATAACCTGTAGTAGGTTATGGGATATTCCAAAATGGGTTTGAGAATGGCACAATGCCAAATCCAATCCACAATGCGAATTACCAAGTCTTTAGGGATATGCTTGTTCAAGCAAGATTGACGCGTGGGATGCTTCAATCACAAATTGCGGACAAGCTGAGAAAAAACCAATCCTTTGTTTCCAAGTATGAACGAGGTGAGCGACGCCTAGATTTCCCTGAATTTCTTGAGGTCGCAGAGGCGCTAGAAATAAACGTGTCTGATTTTATAAGAAGATATAAAGCCTCAATAAAAAATCAAAAAAATAGCTGAAAATTAGACCTCTTAGATGATAAGGCTAAGTTTAAAAAATGCTGTCAAATTTCAATTTGGCAATATTTTTTAAATATAATGGCTTCATAGTAGGTATTAGCCATCAGTGTGAAATTGCAATTAACTTTGCAATGTAAGCGCGGGCAGTTGAACACCAAAAATTATAATGACAATCCCGCACCTTTTGACTTCTCAATCATTGCCGATTACGCCATTTTTAAAATGGGCTGGTGGTAAGCGATGGCTTGCACCAATAATTCAAGATAACGTCGGTGCTATCGTAGGCAGATATATTGAGCCATTTTTAGGAAGCGGCGCGGTATATTTTCGACTTTTGCCAGGACGGGCAATTCTTAATGATGCAAACTTAGATTTGATAGAAACATATCGAGCTATTAAAGACGATTACTTCGCAGTTGAAAGGCATCTTGCCAAGCATCAAAAGATGCATTCACCGCAATACTATTATGAGATCAGAGAATATTCACCTAGATGCCGATTTAGAAAAGCTGCACGATTTATTTATTTAAATCGTACATGCTGGAATGGCCTTTATCGGGTGAATTTAAAAGGAATATTCAATGTCCCCGTAGGTACAAAAAGTACCGTTATATTACCTAGTGATGACTGGGGAAAGGTGGCCGCTCAATTAAGCTCTGCTGATATTAGGTATGGTGATTTTGAGGATTGCATCAATGAGGCACGAAAAGGTGATTTCATCTTTGCTGATCCACCATATACCGTCAAACATAATTACAACGGTTTTATAAAGTATAACGAGTCCTTATTTTCATGGGCGGATCAAGAGAGATTGAGTTATGCATTAAAAAGGGCATGTTTGAGGGGTGTGAGTGTCGTTTCTACAAATGCAAATCACGAATCTGTCCGTGCTCTTTATCAAGATGTATTCGAACTAAAAGTTATGGATCGTAGAAGTGTTTTAAGCGGAGATCCTAAATTCCGAGGTAGGTTTCAAGAATTATTGATCTTGTCTTCATAGGCATTATCTGGTGGCAGATTCAGGGGAGAAAAATGATTCATCTAATAAAGGCGTTGCCGAAAGAGACAAAGCCATGGTCGGCAGGTCTTCAATGGTTTGTGTGGAGTATCTTTGCTGGGTTACTTCCACTTTGGGGAACCGCAATGATTTTTTCCCTATTTCAGCGCGAATACGAGATCTATGATTTCGCAAAAAATGGGGAAATTGTTTTGTATGCCGCCTCGTTTGTTGGAGGGGCTATGTACTCCATTAGGAAGGATTTTTTTCCGAGCAAAAATAGTTTAACAATTATATTTTTCATCATCTTAGCGGTGTGCGCGCTTGTCTTCGGAGCTATTGCACTTAACCAAATTGATCAAACCTCATTTCGGGAAATCAATAAGACCCTATTGATGTTCATCAGCGGAATAATCATTCTATTTACAACATTATTATGTCTCTTCGTTGTGGTCGTAGAGGCCAACGGAGGTGGTTTTGATATGCCTGCGGCTCAGAAAGAGGGCGAAAAAAACCTTGAAAAGCAATTTGATATTTTGAAGGCTAAGGTTGATAGGGAAGGCGATCATGACTGAGCAAAAAACTGAAGATACAATCATTGTCCCTGTACTTGAGCTCAGCCAACCGGTTGGGAAATTTTATACTGGTGTAATTGAGGCGAGAGATCTCTATGCGATTGCATATGCTGACATTCGGCGGACAGATGGGCGAGATGTAGAACGCTATATAGGTACTCAAAGAGATCTTTCTGAGGCGCGTGTGGCTGAGATTAAAAAGTATGTCACTAACGTTGACGCTTGCTTCCCATCTGGCATTATCCTAGCGATCGATAGTGGGAACTGTGTTCAGGCGAAGACCGTTGAAGGCTACCCAGCAATCGCTATTCGAAGGGCAAGTGAAGTTGCAAAAATCATTGATGGACAACATCGAGTCGCAGGATTTGAAAACTATAACGGTGATCCATTTTTAGTGAATGTGACTATTTTTGTCGATATGGATCTTGAAGATCAGGCAATGGTTTTTGCAACGATTAACCTGAAGCAAACAAAGGTAACAAAGTCTCTCGCCTATGATTTATACGAGTTTGCTCAGGCTAGAAGCCCGCATAAGACGGCTCATAATATCGCCAAATTGATGAATTTTAAAAGTGGCAGCCCGCTAGAAGGATTTATAAAAATTCTAGGTAAATCGGGTGGCAGTGAACTTGAATCTATTACGCAAGCGACTTTTGTAGATCGATTGCTAAAGCTCATATCGATTGATCCGATGAGTGATAAGGATCTTATCAAGCGAGGAAAGCGTCCGGATAAAGCTGAGGGAGAAGAGCAAAGAAAGCGAATTTTTAGAAATTTATTTTTGGAAGATAACGACGCTTTAATCAGTTTAATTCTTTGGGAATATTTTCAAGCGGTTAAAAAACGCTGGCCTATTGCTTGGACAGATCGAAGCAAGGGGGCGCTATTGGGGCGCACTACTGGTTTTGCCGCTTTGCTTCGTTTGCTTCCTGAGTTAATTTCAAGAATTACAGATAAGCCGTTAGGTAAGGATTCCGACCTAATAAGCAGTAAAGAATTCCTTTCGTTGCTTCAGCACATTAACATTAACGACGATGCATTCGTGTCGACGACTTATGTTCCAGGTTCTAGCGGTGAGGGACAATTGCATCGGGAAATGTTACAGGCAATCCAGCAAATTCCCACAAAGTGGTGAGTGAAATAGAGAGATTTAATTGGTCGATTATCTGTGAGCATTCGTTTCACTGAAGCGGGGGATGATCTTTGATGCTTAAAAAATTTTTTGCAATTGATTGCAAACTAGAGCAGTTCGCATGAGACGAAAAATTTGATAATGGTCATTTCAAAAATGCTCACAGACAAAAAATTGACTGCGCTGGCTCTGCAGTAAAAACACAAATCTGCACTGGCAATTTTTTAAAAATTAAATAGCAGATTTGTTGCACGAATTTGCAGCTTTTATACCTTTTCAGGCTTTAATAAGGTTTTTGATAGTTCTGCCCGTGCGCGCGAACGCTATTTCTTGATAATCTTTTGGTTGTTGGAGGAATTGGAAGTATCGCTTGTAGGGACGCCTGACATTCTTGCCAGATGTCGTCCTTATTAAGGAACGTGGGGTTAATTCGCCTTTTAAGCATTTGCCGAAATTCTGTCCGCTTCCTTCGCTTCATACTTTGTAATACCGTCTGCACGCCGTGAAGTTTGCAATTTGAAAGAAATGTTCGCCATGCACGATGATGTGGATAGCGTAGCATCTCAGTATTCAATGCGATGTGGAATCTGTCTAAACCAGCTGGTTTAATGAAGATGTTTGAAATTGAACCTAGGTCTTTAAAGCGGAACTCGACGCGTGTCTTTTGTTCTCCGCTGTTACTCATGGCCTTTCTCCCGCGCCGATTGCGATTCTCTTCTAGGCACTTGTCATAAACCGCTACTCTATTATTGCTTAGCTTGGATCCTAGATAAAAGTTAGGCCAATAGTCATCAATTTGTTCTGTTGCTGCAGAGTCAGAAAAAACTAAAAGCTCTGAGATATGTAGATGAAGAAGATCTACAGCGATATCCATCCTTGTAATTTTTGCGTTGGTCCAGCCAATCCAAAATGTTGGTATCAGTCGCTCCAGTAAACTGAAGATTATATGCAGCGCATTTTTCGGGGTTTTTGATGGAGTGATCTCCAAGCGCAAAAATGCAGCATTGGTAAACCGCGGAGCAAATTGTAAAAAGCAAGACCAAGTGCCAACGCTAGAGCTGAGTCTTATTGTCATTGCAAAATGATAGAGAAGTTCTCGATGATGCCAGTCGTAGTCTCTAGGTGTTTGAGTAAAGCATCCACTTGGATCATCTAACAATGCCAAAAGATTGTCGGAAGATTTGTACCAATGACTAATGTGAATAGGTATCGTCGCAGATAGCTTATCTATCAATGCTGTATTTCTAATGTGCATGGTCGTTATGCTCACTTTACCCGCTGATAGAGGAGAGTGATCTCTAAGTGAAATTGATTTCATTTGTCACTGCTGGAGCGGAGTTCGGGTTGCTGATTAAGCCAGGAGAGGACGACGCTTAATTGATAGCGAACATGACGGCCTATTTTTCTGTAGGGTATGCCACCGCCCTCCCAGCGCTTTCGCGCCAACCATGCGACTGACTTGCCTATTAGTTCTCCGACCTCCGTAGAAGTAAGAAGCCGGTCCGACGATGTAATTGCGTGAGTTATACCCCGTTCAGCACCGGAGGAAGGCGTTATTTTGTTTTCGATGTGTTTCATAGCAGCTCCTAGTTAATAATGGAGCGACCATTTTTCCAGCTCGAACGGTTTAGGGGAATTGTCGATAAGCGTTGCGTTTACCGTCATGAATAAGCTAAGTGTCTGTATCCATGCAAGATGAGCTGTTTAGCTCGGTGATGATCTTGTGCTGCTTGCTCATCACCATTTTGACCTTCATCAAGACGAACTATGTACAAGCCTTCGTCGATCATACAAGAAGCGATCTCATGATTAGATGCGCCTTGAGACCTACCATCTAGAACGCGTAGATAGCGTTGAAATACAATTGGTCGCTTTCGGCTCGGGTCGATAAGAAGCGTAGCGCTATCATTTAGCTTCCGCTTTTCTTCTTCATACTGGGCTTTTGCGAGATTCAGTTGTGTGGCTATAGGAAATCTCAAGTCGAATACTAGTCCTATCTCATAAGGCTGCAGGTCGGATACTTGTTTGGAGTGATGCGTCTTAGATAGAGTGCGTAAAGCAAATGTATTTGAGAAAGGTACAACCGTTGGGAATACAGTTTTGTAGTTAAGAAGGAAAGATAGTCCATATTGCATAGCAACCTTAGATTTTTCATTTTGAGAACCACTTAAAAATGCTGCATCACTGTCCATGACGAATTGAGGATTTCTGCGTAAGAATTGCCATGCCCAAGCTTTTGAAGTGTGCAGCGGATCATCGATCAATAGGTCTTCTTCCTTGAATGACATTTCATTTGGATAGTTACTTGCATCCCTCCAGTCGGGTAAATGCATCATATTGATTGGCTCTTCAAAGTAAGCTCTCCTTCAGTAAGCTTTAGGATGTAGTCAGTTACCTCTTGAGCAGGTTTTCTTAATCGCTCTACTCCCTGCATGTAACTCTGAGTAATATCTTGCCCTGTTAAATGGTTCATTAGTCGTTTGACTGTCCATGCGTTGTCGATCACAGACGACGCATAAGTTGCGTAGGATCGTCTTAATCCATGAAGCGAAAACGTGATGCCAGAACTGGCCGCGATCTTTGCCATCACGTATTTTGGTTCGACTATGTGACCTGATTTTCCACTTCCAGGGAAAACATACTCTGAAGTCTCGCTTTCACGCTCACGTTGTCTCAGCAAGGCAAGGGTGAAAGTAGTTAGGGGGATATGAAAATTAGTTTTGTTCTTAACATTTTCAGAGGGGAGTAAAAGTTTCTTCCCTTCAAAATCGACATGCTCCCACTTGATCAAGGATGCTTCAGTTCTCCGCAAACCCGTGAACAATATAAATAGCAAATAGTCTCGTATGACTGCCGAGCCGATGTCAGTGGTGCTCTCCAGAGTAACGGTGCTCTTGTACCATCGATGAAGTTGATGTTCCTCTATATAGTCCTCTCTCCTTTTATTTTGGAACCAGAGCTTTTTTGCATTCAATCGGTTTACGGGGTTTGTGTTTAAAAGAGGCTCGCCATTCTTTCTCGTGTAAACGCCCATTGCATAGTTGAACATCGCACGTATAAATCGCATTGAAACGTTGGCTTGTGCCCCGCCGTGCTCTATCCCAATGTGCTGATGTCGTTGTTCGATCATCTCCATGTTGATAGTCGTAATAGGCTTGCTGACCCAATCATGAAAGTACCTACGCATGTAACTTTCGTAGTCGTATTTAGTACGTGTACTATGGCGTCGCTTCAAAAAGTCCGCGAACAGCGCTCCCAAGCTGATGCCTTGCTCGGCACGAAGTCTTTTTTCTTCCTTTGGATCGATTCCTTCGCTCATCTGAACAAGTATCTTGCGACCAAGCTGACGAGCTTCTATGAGAGTAAGGGTTCCATGGCGACCAACTTTGATGCGTTTGGTCCTGCCATTTATTCGCGACTGTACGATATAGGTTTTCGTTTGTCCGCTGACTCTGAGGCCAAAATTGACTAGCTCAGAGTCCCACGTAAATCCATCCTCATCTAGGGAGTCAATCAAAGTCTTGGTAAGGCGTGTCGTTGCCATTCTCTGAATGTAATCACTTTGTAAGCACAAAGTTGAATTACTGATAGTTTTAATTAACTGTTATTCTAAATTAAAGTCTTTCAGAATCAATGAGTTAATTCGCTATTCGTTGTTGATCAAAATTGATCTATGAGGTGATGTTAGAACTCATAATCCGTTGGTGCCGTGTTCGACTCACGGGAGGCCCACCATAAACAGAAGGGGTTACGATTATTCGTAACCCCTTTTTTATTTATGAACGTGACAAAAACATGAGGGATTCACGGCGTTCTAATATTTACTAGCCCCTATCCTTGTTGCAACAGTAGCGAAGTTCTCCGTTGCATATTTCGCATACGTATCTTAGGGGACGTATCGATACACTGCCATTTATCACGTGCCATTCATAACGAGTTGCGCATAAGCGTCAAGCTTATGCTTGGCGAGACAGGTTTCAGCTGCTTCCCAATTTTCAGTTCCCTTACTTGGCGTAATCGTTCGCCGTTGGAAAGGGTAACGTTCATCCAATAAAACCGTTAATCCGGTCTTTTAAAGACTCCAAGTTCTCGATCCATAGAAACTACTTTCCGGCTCGCCTTCGCCGTCTGTATTCAGTTATGTGGTGTTGACATCTAACTGGTTGCGTATTCGTGCTGAATTCTAAAAGCTTTAAAGTCTCCGATATTAATGGGAATGTTGTTTTTAAGTGCTCGATTAGTAGGTGTCACACCCATTTTTCGCCGAGGTTGTCATCCGTGGTAACTGCGTGATCCCCAGACGAAATCTCGGCAGCTTGACTGAAATGTTGTGTTGCTACCAAGTAAGTAGTATCGTCAATATTTTCCTTTGCAGACCATTTGGTATCCGATACCGGGGGCAACATTTGTTCTGCTTTTTATGGGGTGGAGGATAAATTTTGAATTTTAATCCGAGTTATAAAAGTGAGAAATTTCAGTGTCCACATTGCCAAGTGGTGTCTCAACAAACATGGTTTGATACAGCTGTAGCTAGCGAATCAGCAAATAAAATCCTTAAACACACTTACTTTGATTACAGGAGTGGGATTAAGGACTATCAACAAAACGCAATAGTAGATTTTATGCGGCATGCAGAGAACGCCTATAACAAGCATATGCGTGAATTTGTTCCTGACGGATTTTCAGTTGCGACATGTTCTTCGTGCGGGGAGTTATCGCTTTGGGTTAATAAAGAAATAGTATTTCCTAAAAAAATATCAGTTGCTCCTCCAAATTCAGATATGAATCAGGAGATTCAGAATCTCTATATAGAGGCGTCCACAATAGTCGCCGATTCACCTAAGGGCGCTACTGCCTTACTAAGGTTGGCTTTGCAGTTACTACTAAAGCAGCTCGGGCAATCAGGCAACAATATAAACGATGATATAAAAAATCTCGTCAAAAATGGTCTAAGCCCGAAAATTCAGCAAGCACTAGATTTACTTCGTGTGGTTGGAAATAACGCAGTCCATCCGGGGCAGATAGATCTTGATGATGGTAGCGATATTGCCCTAAAGCTCTTTCATGTTTTAAATTTCGTAGCGATTGAAATGATCAGTAAACCTAAAGAACTCGACCTTCTGTATGCAGATGTGGTGCCGGCGGCGACAAGACAACACATTGATCAGCGGGATGGGAAAAAGGACTGATCCAACAGTCGGGCATAAAAGCGTCAAGATGAAAAAATGCTGAATGAGGATTCGCCTGACTTACTGCAATAAGATGGGCGTGATAATTATGGTGATGCTTGGCGAGCGTTAGCGAGTGAGGGCGAGAAAAAATTTATATAAATCAATGAACTATGCGGATTCATAATTCGTTGGTGCAGTGTTCGACCCACGAAAGGCATGCCATAAATAGAAGGAGGTAAGATTTTAGCAATCCCTTTTTTCTTTCTGTTTTGCTCTATGTGCAATCCTCGGGGAGGGCTTGATGTTTATAGTCAAGCGTGAGGATAAGCGGCAAATCAGTATCTGCAGAAAAAATGCTACACCATTTGTAAAACCTTCATTTTGTTCAACGCACTTAGCAATGGTCTGGAGACAGTAGACATGCTGTGACCCACGGTAGAAGTTAGAAGCTGGGATTTGTGAATATGAGATGAAATGATTTTCAATAGATACTAGAGAAATAAATTTTAAATATGTATTTGGGGGATTTGTGAGCGATATTGATTTGATGGGCAAAGCGTTGGATTCTAAAGTCGTCGCAAAAGCATATGACGATGTTGGATCACCTGGTTTCAAAGAGCTGGGAAAAGTTGGTGCTGATCTAGTAAAGACAGCGAGGTTATTTCTATTGCCACTGCAAATCGCAGCAACATTTCAAGATCGGTTTGAAAAATTTCTACGCGAATTTAATGAACGGATTCCAGATGACAGAAAAATCGAAATAGCCCCTGAAATTTCGGGTTCCGCCATTGAATCAATGCGCTATCAAGAAGAGGATAGTGTTCTTTGGAAGTTATTCAAAGAAATCTTGTTTAAAGCAGGTGATAGTGAGTTGGTTGGTTTGGTGCATCCCTCTTTTGTTCAGATAGTAAAACAATTGACTCGTGATGAAGCCCATATACTATTTAGATTGAAAGACACCGAGTTCACGGTTGTAGATAAACTAGACTTTAACAAAACTAAGAATGAGTTTTCTAATAGAAGAGTTGAAACTACAACTATCCCAGAAGGTGAATTGTGGAATCCGGCTGCGATTAATATTTATTACGCACATCTCGAATCTTTATCGTTAGTGGAATGGCCGGTAACAAAGCAAGAGCCAATTATGGTGGGTGGTACTCAGACGGGACTTCGTCGTTTTTCCAAAATGAAACTAACGGAATTTGGAGCGCTCTTTGTGGCGGCGAGCCTTCCGCCTGAGGGAATTGAAGAATAGGATAAATTTCATAACATTTTGATGCCCCCAGATTTAGTCCGCGAAACACTAGGATTGATATTCCATTGCTGCCTTGTTCGAATCACGATAGAGCAATCATAAGAGCGAAGGGGGTACGATTATTCATCGCCCTTTTGCCATTTGGATCCTTTCTAGCTGAATAACTCCCGCTACGCTGAGAATTTCTACCAGTCCATAACCCTGCCATTTATATAAGTACCCGGTAGATACCCGCCATACACCCGCCATACACCCAACAATAATTTGTACGCCTCCGTACAAGATTCCTGCACCCTCCCGCTCCTATGATCTGACCCAGACCACGATGAAGTGGAATATCAGAGATTCAGGAGAGTTATGAGAGACCATATCTGCAGCACCGGATGCAACCACTTTTCCCACTTGAACGACGCCGATTTGCAGGGCGAGTTCAAGGAGGCGCGCCAGAGCTTGCGCGCCGCTATCGGCGGTAAGCCGACAGCAGGCATCGCCGGTTTGGCAGGCGTTACCGAGCGTGCGCTGCCTTCCAAGAAAGCTGGCGAACAAGTCAGCCATTATTACGTCCCAGCCAATAACAAGACTATCCACTGGGGTTATTTCAGCAAGACTATGGAGCCGTTGCTGAAGCTGGAGTCCGGTGATTACGCGACTATCGAGACAATCACGCATCACTCCAATGACGATATCGAGCGCATGGTTAAAGGCGATCCGGGTGCAGAGAGCATTTTCCAGTGGGATGCGAATAGCAAGGCAGTGGATCGCCGTGGCGCGGGACCGATGGATGATCCATTGGGCGCGGGCGGTGGTTTGGGCGTGCACGTTTGCACCGGTCCTATTTATGTCAATGGCGCGGAACCAGGCGACGTGCTGGAAGTGCGTATTGTCGATACCATGCAGCGTCCTTCGGGCAATCCTGATTATCGCGGCAAGACTTTTGGTTCCAACGTTGCGAGTAACTGGGGCTTCCATTACAACAACCTGATCACCGAGCCTAAAGGCCGCGAAGTCATCACTATTTATGAAGTTGATGCGACCGAGGATCAGACCTTTGCCAAGGCTGTTTATAACTATCGCTGGACACCACAAACCGATCCATACGGCGTGGTTCACCCCATCATCGATTACCCGGGCGTACCAGTCGACAAGAGCAGCATCAAGCCTAACTACGACGTCCTGAAGGGCTACGAGATTCCTGTGCGTCCGCACTTCGGCATGATCGGCGTTGCACCAGTCGAAGCCGATATGGTGTCGTCGATTATTCCTAGCTACAGCGGCGGTAACTTCGATAACTGGCGTATGGGCAAGGGCGCGACTGCATTCTTCCC
>Ga0308157_10006331_pt1 | contig 14244 bp, 12 predicted proteins | sample PhyBR1_FD_201035 | JGI IMG/M metagenome (GOLD analysis project Ga0308157, IMG submission 201035) | Phyllosphere microbial communities from UC Gill Tract Community Farm, Albany, California, United States - DLSLB.R1 | ecosystem: Host-associated > Plants > Phyllosphere > Unclassified | place: USA...
CAAAACGGAAAGTTAGCACTCTGCGCTTTTGCATTAGATAAACAATTAAATAATGTTGATTTTCCAACATTTGGCAATCCTACAATTCCTGCTTTCATCTGTTTGTTTCTATTTATTTATTCGACCTCTTAAAAAGGTCTTCAACATTAAACCCTGTTATTTAATGCATTATGATTTACGTGTTTTTCTTCATTTCTGCCAAAATGATATTTTTTGGCTTTAAAATTTTGCAAATATAAGATTTAATAGCTCTTGCACGAAGTAAAAATGTTCAATAATATAATTTTAGACCTAATCTTAAAAATTTTTAAACATTTCATTAATTTTTTGTTAAAAAAAATTACTTTTATAAGACTAATCAACAAAAAAACAAACCAAAAAACCAAATACCATGAAAAAGATTGCATTATTACTATTTCTGCTGAGTTCAGCGTTTCTTTTTGCACAAAAAGAAGTCTCAGGTGTTGTAAAAGACAAATCTGGCGCACCGCTTCCTGGTGTAAATATTGTCGAAAAAGGAACTTCAAATGGTGTTTCTACCGATTTTGAAGGTAGTTATAAAATAAAAGTAAAAGAAGGCGCTACTTTAATTTTCAGTTATGTAGGGTTCGGAACAGTCGAAAAACAAGCTTCTGCCGACAAGATAAACGTTGTTTTAGGCGAAAGTGAAGGTCAAGTTTTAAGTGACGTTGTTGTTACAGGATCCAGAAGCACCAAGAGAACTGTTGTAAATTCTGCTGTTCCCATTGATGTTATTAGTATAAAAGATGTTACAACTCAAAGTGGTAAAATTGAAATTAATCAATTACTTCAATATGTTGCTCCGTCTTTTAATGCCAACAAACAATCGGGCTCTGATGGTGCCGATCACGTAGATCCAGCTTCATTAAGAGGTATGGGACCTGACCAGACTTTGGTTTTAATAAACGGAAAAAGAAGGCATCAATCGTCTTTAATTAACTTATTTGGAACAAGAGGCCGTGGAAACACAGGAACAGATTTGAACGCAATTCCGGCTGCTTCTATTAAAAGGATCGAGATTTTGCGCGACGGCGCTTCGGCACAATACGGTTCTGATGCCATTGCAGGAGTAATCAATATCATTACAAACGATAATGTAAACGAATTAACGGGATCTGTAACCTACGGTGCTTTCAACACAAAGGCGAAAGGCGATTTTCTTCCTGGAACACCAAATACAAAAGGTTTTAGATTAGATCAAGATGGAAACGGAAATTCATACGGAAAAGATCAGGATTTTGATGGTGGTTCTGTGAGAGTTGCAGCCAATTATGGAGTTGCATTAGGCACCAAAGGTGGTTATGTAAACTTTACAGGTGAGTTTTTGAACAAAAATAAAACCTTAAGACCTGCTTATGATTTTAGAAAAGGTTTTGGTGACGCAAGTATGCATGGAGTAAATTTATTTGCCAATCTTTCTATTCCGATTGCAGACAAAACAGAATTCTACGCTTTTGGAGGAAGTAATTTCAGAGATACAGATGCTTATGCTTTTACCAGAAATGATGGCGAAAGAGTGGTAGAATCAGTTTATCCTGGAGGTTACACACCAAGAATTACATCAAAGATTAATGATAATTCAGTTGCTGCCGGAATCAAAACAGAATCTACTGGAGGATGGAAATTTGATTTGAGTAATACTTTCGGAAAAAATAAATTTCAATACGATATTAAAGGAACAATAAATGCTTCCCTAGAAGAAAAATCCCCTCTTGCGTTTGATGCTGGAGGACATAGTTTGCTTCAAAACACTACTAATTTTGATATTTCTAAAAGTTATGACAGTGTTTTAGAAGGCTTTAATATTGCTTTTGGAACCGAATTTAGAGTAGAAAAATTTGAAATCTTTGCTGGTGAAGAAGGATCATATACTACTTACGACACCAACGGGCAACCTATTACAGATCCTACCACCCAAAGTGCGCCAATTGATCCTATTTCGGGAAATCCTAGACCGGGAAGCTCTCAAGGTTTTCCCGGTTATAGCCCTGCGAATGAAGTAAATGAAAGCCGTACCAACTTCTCTTTATATGCTGATGGCGAATTGGATATAACCAAAGATTTGATGGTAAATGCAGCCATCCGTTTTGAAAACTATAGTGATTTTGGTAGTACTGTAAATGGAAAATTGGCCTCTAGATTAAAACTCGGCGATCACTTTAATTTAAGAGGTTCTGTAAGTACAGGTTTCCGTGCACCATCATTAGCACAGATTTATTACAATTTACGTTTCACCAACTTTAATGCAAGCGGTGCAACCGAAGTTTTATTAGCGCCAAACGACAGCGAAATCACAAGAGCTTTTGGAATTGGTAAATTAAACGAAGAAAAAGCAGTAAATGCATCTTTAGGTTTTACTGCATCTTTTGGAGATTTCACTGCAACAATTGACGGTTACTATATTCAGGTAAAAGATCGTATTGTACTTACTGGATATTTTGATGCAAGCGCTTTAAACCTTGGTGTTTCTGAAGCACAGTTTTTTGCCAATGGTGTAGACACGAGTACACATGGTCTTGATGTGGTTTTCTCTTGGAAAAAAGGATACGATTTTGGTCAGCTTAGCGCCACTTTGGTTGGAAATATCAACGATATGAAAATTGACAAAGTAAAAAACGGCACTCTTGATGAAGCTACTTTCTTCGGAAAACGTGAAAAAGCCTTTTTATTGGCTTCTGCTCCAGACAACAAATTCAGTTTAAACCTAAACTATGCTAAAAACAAATTTGACGCCGGGCTAGCTTTTACTCGTTTCAGCAAAGTTGTTTTGGTAGATTATGCAGACGAAGACGATGTTTACAACCCGAGAGTGGTAACCGATTTAACTGTTGGATATCAATTTACTAAAAGTTTAAAACTAACTATCGGAAGCAACAACTTATTTAACGTATATCCGTCCAAACAAGATGAGCAAGGAAACACAGAAGCTGGAGGATATTGGGATGCTGTACAAATGGGATTCAGCGGTGCTTATTACTATGCAAGACTTGGTTTTACTTTTTAATAATTAACGTGGGGCTTCGACTCCGCTCAGCCTGACAATTGAATGAGTTCTTTTTTTGTCTTCCTGAGCGAAGTCGAAGGACACGCAAGAAACTCTACAAAGCACATCTCAAATCATAATGGGCTTCGACTTCACTCAGCCTGACATAAAACAAAAAGTCCTGAGCATAACGTTCAGGATTTTTCTTTTCTATTTATTTAATTACAATTTAAACTCTAATGATGCAATAATAGCTTTTTCTTGCTCTGTTGCTGTAAATCCCGAAATATCCCAATAATTGGTCAGGATTTTGTTTTTCTTATTAAAAAGCGATTTTTCTTTAAAAACATCACTTTCACTATAAGTGAAATTCTGTTTATTGAAACCTGTTGTCACAAAACTATTTCTTACCTGAACATTTTTAGTTTTATCTTTTAAAACAACATTATAGCCAATTTCTTCATTTGAACTCAATAAATAATAATCCGTGCCGTCCCATCTATAATCTACTTTGACAAACGATTTTGTAGTATTCTTTTCGCCCTCTTTTGTCTTTTCTTCCACTTTATCCAGTGTTCCTGGCGTTACAGAAATTGTAAATTCTACTATAATTTTTTTCTCAGGATCGTAAATAATTTCAAAATTATCAATTGCCTCTTTTGCTTTATCCAGCGGAACAACTGACATTATATAATAATCTTTATTTTTTGAATGTCCTTTTGTTGTAAAATCATATTCCTTTTTCGCTTTGGGATCCAACAATGGATCCAAATACTTAAAGTTAGAGTAATTCTCCATGATATCATTCAAATTATACCCTTTCAAATCTGCACTAACATCTGTGTCTATCAAACCGTAAGAACGATTTTGTTCTACTAATAACGTAGTTGTATTGTTTTTATTGAATTGAAAGTTAACCAATCCATCATTATAATAAGAATATTGATTGTCTAGCATAAAAAATTCACGAACATATACTTTTAGTCGATGTGCAACGCTAATTTTTTGTTTCGAATTTGAAACTACTTTCTGAAGCATTTTTTGAGGATTTTCTTTTGAGACTACAACTTCGTCTAAGTTTTCTTTTTTATTTTTAAGATAAACTACAAATCCGCTTTCTTTTAAGGCGGCCCAACGAACAGTCAGATTTTCATAATTCATTTCTGAAACCTGTATGTTTGATCCTCCGCTCAAAACAAAAGTTATTTTACCATCTGCATTAGTCATTAAAACCTGTTTCGTTTTTAAGACCATTACAGTAGCATTCTCAATAGGCTGTAGGGTTTCAATGTCTTTTACATAAATAGAATATTCATCATTTTGTGCAAAAACATTCAAATTAAATAATACGACAAATAAAAGTAGCAGTTGCTTCATAGGCGTTGTTATATTTTCAACTAAATTATTGTTTTTTTAACAATAAAGCAACACCAAAAAAATAAAACATTAGTTATCAACAAACTAACTTTTAAAAATACCTGATATCAGGGGGCAAAAAAAATCCTGAGTTTTACAACTCAGGATCCTATTTTTTATAGATGTTCAGAAATAATTATTCGTTATGTAAAAACGCTTGTCTTTCTAACAAAGTTTCTTCGTCTTCAACATGATCATCATCTGGCACACAACAGTCAACAGGACAAACAGCAGCACACTGCGGCTCATCATGGAAACCTTTACATTCTGTACACTTTCCTGGTACTATATAGTAGATTTCGTCAGAAATTGGAGTTTGAGCGTCATCTGCGTCAACTTCAGTTCCGTCAGGTAATACAATTTTTCCAGAAAGACTTGTTCCGTCTTTATATCTCCAATCATCTGCTCCTTCATATATTGCTGTATTTGGGCACTCTGGTTCGCAAGCCCCACAATTGATGCATTCGTCAGTTATAATAATTGCCATCGTTTATTAGTCTTAAAGTTAAAAGTCTTAAAGTTCTAAAGTCAAAATAAAGACAAGAATCGCTTTTGACTTTATAGCTTTTGACTTTCGACTTAATTATGCTTATTTTTGTGCAAAATTACAATCAAAACAATTCATAAGCAAACATTATGACATTAGAAACAAAAAAAAGTGTTTTTGTTGAATTAGGAAAATTTTTAAGTCAGTTTTCTGAGGGCGCTTCTGCGCAAAAATCCGACGTCTTATATAATGATATCTTTTTTGATGATTTCGAAAATCTCATTAGCCTTTCACAATCTCATAACGGATGGTATACCCCTGAGCAGGTTTATTTCTCTATACAGTCATGGGCTGAAGCTTTAACCAATGAAAACATTGACAAATGGCTTTCGGCTTACAAAATAGATCAGAAAGGCGATGCAAAAACTGTTGCTTTGATTTTAGCTGGAAATATTCCGCTAGTAGGCTTTCATGATTTTTTATCGGTTTTAATTACAGGAAACAAAGCTTTAATTAAAACTTCGTCAAACGATCAGCATTTATTGCCATTTTTAGCTAAATATTTAATTGCTGTTGATGAAAATCTAAAAGATAACATCACTTTCGTGGAAGGAAAACTAGAAAATTTTGATGCTGTAATTGCCACTGGAAGCAATAATACTGCTCGTTATTTTGAATATTATTTCAAAGATAAGCCCTCGATTATTCGTAAAAACAGAAATTCGGCCGCTATTTTAACCGGAAAAGAAACCACTGAAGAATTGGAAGCGCTTGGTGAAGATATTTTTAGATATTTTGGTTTAGGATGCCGAAATGTTTCCAAACTTTTTATTCCGAAAGAGTATTCTTTTGACACTTTTTTCCAAGCAATGTTCAAATACCAAGACGTTATTCATTACGAAAAATACGCTAATAATTATGACTATAATAAAGCGGTATTTTTAATGAGTAATTTCAAATTATTGGACAACGGATTCTTGACTTTAAAGGAAGACTCAAGTTATGCCTCTCCTATTTCGAGTGTTTTTTATGAATATTATGAAAGCTTAGAAGAACTTAAAAAACGCCTTCAGGACGACACAGACCAAATTCAATGCATTGTTAGCAATAATATAACTGCAGATAGTATAGCATTTGGAGAAACCCAAAAACCGCAATTGTGGGATTACGCAGATAATGTCGATACTATAACGTTTTTGTTAACAACAAAGTAATAAATTGTTTAATTATTTCGAATATTTTAACGCTTTTTCGGCTCTTATTACCGAAATTTGCGTCTTTAAAATTTTCGACTATTAACAACAACCATGAAAAAACACAACTACAGCGCAGGACCAAGTATTTTACCTCAGGAAGTTTTTGAGAAGGCATCAAAAGCAATTTTAAATTTTAATGATTCAGGGTTATCGATCCTTGAAATCTCGCACCGAAGCAAAGATTTCGTTGCAGTTATGGAGGAAGCTCGTTCCCTTGCTTTAGAATTATTAGGACTTCAAGGAAAAGGTTATCAGGCTTTATTTTTACAAGGCGGTGCAAGTACAGCATTCTTAATGGCACCCTATAATTTAATGAAAGAAAACGGAAAAGCTGCTTATTTAGATTCAGGAACGTGGGCAACTGCGGCGATCAAAGAAGCTAAACTTTTCGGTGAGACTGTTGTCGTAGCTTCTTCAAAAGAAGACAATTATACTTATGTTCCTAAAGGTTACGAAATTCCAGCTGATGCTGATTATTTCCACTGCACAAGTAACAATACTATCTTTGGAACTCAAATGAAAGAATTCCCAGCAACAAATGTTCCTGTTGTTTGCGATATGAGTTCTGATATTTTTTCACGTGAATTAGATTTCTCTAAATTTGATTTAATCTACGCTGGAGCTCAAAAAAATATGGGACCTGCAGGAACTACTTTAGTTGTAGTAAAAGAAGAAATCTTAGGCAAAAACGGAAGAACAATTCCAAGTATGTTAGATTACGCTAAACATATCAAAGCTGAAAGTATGTACAATACGCCACCAGTTTTCTCTGTTTATGTTTCTCTTTTAACTTTACAATGGATTAAAGAAAAAGGCGGAATCGCTGCTGTTGAAAAATTAAACAACGCAAAAGCAGAATTACTTTATGCTGAAATCGACAGAAACCCATTGTTTAAAGGTGCTGCTGCGGTAGAAGATCGTTCTAACATGAACGTAACGTTCTTATTGAACAATCCTGAACACACTGAAACTTTTGATGCTTTATGGAAAGCGGCAAATATTTCTGGATTGCCAGGACACCGTTCTGTAGGTGGTTACAGAGCTTCTATTTACAACGCTATGCCTATCGAAAGTGTTCAGGTTTTAGTGGATGTAATGAAAGCATTGGAGTCTAAAGTTTAGTTTTTTTTCGGTTAATCGTTAATTTGTTTAACTGTTTAATCGTCAAAAAATACTTCCTTTAAAATATCAAAAAAGAAAAATCAAATAGCTGGTTTATCGATTAAACAATTAAACGATTAACCAAATAAACAATAAATACAATGAAAGTATTAGCAAATGACGGAATTTCTAAAAGCGGAATTCTAGCCTTAGAAAAAGGTGGTTTTGAAGTTATCACAACAAAAGTAGCTCAAGAACAAGTAGCTAACTATATAAATGAAAATAACATTGACGTAATTTTAGTTCGTAGCGCAACTAAAGTTCGTAAAGATATTATCGATGCTTGTCCTGGAATCAAAGTCATCGGTCGTGGTGGTGTTGGTATGGACAATATCGATGTGGATTATGCTAAAAGCAAAGGAATTCATGTAATTAATACTCCAGCTTCATCTTCAGAATCTGTTGCTGAGTTGGTTTTTGGACACTTATTTTCTGGTGTTCGTTTTTTACATGATTCTAACAGAAATATGCCTCTTGAAGGAGATTCAAACTTTGATGGTTTGAAAAAAGCTTACGCTAACGGAACTGAATTAAGAGGAAAAACTTTAGGTATTGTTGGTATTGGTCGTATCGGACAAGCTACAGCAAAAATGGCTCTTGGTTTAGGAATGAAAGTTATCGCTGCCGACAGTTTTATCCCAGAAGTAGATGTAAAAGTTGAGTTTTTTGACGGACAGTCTATCACAACTAAAATTGTTTCTCAATCTTTAGAATCTTTATTTAAAGAAGCAGATTTCATTACACTACACGTTCCTGCACAAGATGGATACATCATTGGAGAAAAAGAATTTGAAATCTTGAAAGATGGTGTTGGAATTGTAAACTGTGCTCGTGGTGGTGTTATTGATGAAGTGGCGTTAGTAAAAGCTTTAGATTCAGGAAAAGTTGCTTTTGCTGGTTTAGACGTTTTTGAAAGCGAGCCAAAACCAGAAATGGCAATCTTAATGCACTCTAAAATCTCTTTGACTCCACACATCGGAGCTGCTACTGGAGAAGCGCAAGATAGAATTGGTACTGAATTGGCTTCACAAATTATTACTTTGTTGAGCTAGTAAAATAGATTAAATTCGATTAAAGGGATTTACTACTTATCTGTAGTAAATCCCTTTCTTTTTTATACTTTCGCGGACACTTAAAGCATAACTATGAATATACATAAAAAAAGCTCTAGACGTAAATGGATCATTCGACTGATTCTAATGGCAATTGCAATTGCTTTGTTCTGCACTTCTATCTTTGGCAATATATTTTCGCTTATTATTGAAAAAGAATATTTTATACCTGAGCAATCTTCCATTTTCACTTTTAATGAAACTATCGGCAATGAAGGCTCAAGCGATGTGTGGAGATATGGAGAAGATTACAGCAACTATTACTTCAACCTGAGTACATTTGATAATGATGTGTTATTTTTTCCTAAAAAGAACATTAATAGTTGTCCTGGATTTAATCCTAAAGATGTTACAACCTGGTGCAAAGTAAAAGATACAAATACTAAGTTTTAACAATGGCTTTAATTTAAGTCAATATAAATAAGGTTTTAGCGAATTTCTTGAATTTGCCGAACCAAGTAATTAAAAAATAAAGTATCTTTAAATGGATTATTACTTCATTTGTAGTAAATATCTTTCTTTTTTTTATTAATTTTGGCGTGTAATTTTAAACCTTAGATATCATGTTTGAACAATTAACCCAATTAGTACAGCAATACGGAGGCGACGCTGTGGTAAACAATAACGCTGTCCCAAACGAACATAATGAAGCCGTAATAAACGAAACAAGCAGTTCTATTTTTGAAGGATTAAAAAAGATTGTTTCTGAAGGAAATACAGATCAGATTGCCGGATTATTTAACGGAAACACACCCATTGACAGCTCAAACCCTGTTGTACAGCAAATTCAACAGCAATTAAGCGGAAGTCTTGGTCAAAAATTCGGATTAAGCAGCGCCGATTCAAGCGGAGTTGCTTCCAATTTGATTCCACAGATTTTAGGCTCTTTAGTAAATAAAGCAAAAGATCCAAACGATAGCAGTTTTCAAATTTCTGATATTATAAATTCCATTTCAGGAAACAGCGGACAAGCATCTGGAATAATGGATACTATTTCTAAATACGGAATGCAATTTGGCCTTGACCAAAACAACGACGGAAAAGTTGATGTTGCAGATGTATTAGTAGTTACCAAAAGCAAAGGAGGAATCGCAGGATTTATTGGAAAGTTGTTTGGGAGCAAGTAAAGATGTAAGACACTAAGACATTAAGATTCTAAGATGCTAAGTTTTTTATAGATATTCTAAAGTGGTTTGCATAGCAAACCACTTTTTTTTCACAAGAAAATAAAAACTTAATATCTTAGAATCTTAGCATCTTACTATCTTACTATCTTAACAAGTTAGAATCATGTTAAACTCCATCCTCTTCTCGTCATTTATTCGTAAATTTAATTCATGAAAAAATGCATTTCCATATTAATTGTGCTACTTACCATTGTTGCATGTTCTACAGCTTCGCAGAATATTTCCAGCACTGATACTGTATCTGCATCAAATAAAAAGGTAAACGATACCATTAGAATTGCAAACGATTCATTAGAATACGAAGTCATTATAATCGATAACGGATTCTCAACCTGGCTTGCCTCTCGAGCCTATCCGCGAAACTATTACTCTTTACAATACCTTGAAAACAAAAACTATTTGTATGTAACAGAATGGAATAATCGTGTTCTACAGCCGCAACGTTATAGCCCAAGGTTATACGAAATGTCTATTGATTATCGCCCAGACATTCATTATGGCTACGAAGTAAATTACTTAATTTACAATTACATGATTTATTTTCAAAATACTTACAAACAAAAGCTTTGGGGCTATGTTCCGTCAAGATAATATACTATATTTGTAATCATTACAAATAGCAATGAACAGATTAAAAAAACGCTGGGGAATTACCTCAAATTTACAAGCCATAATTATATTTATCGTTTTTGCCATCACAGGATCGGCATCTGCGTGGCTTTCTAAACCTTTCTGTGTTTTGCTGGGTATTACTAAAGAAGATTTTGGTGGCTGGTTTACACTCATTCGCCTTATTATTATCTTCCCTATCTATCAAGTTTTACTAGTTGCGATTGGAACTATTTTTGGGCAATTTAAATTCTTTTGGAACTTCGAAAAGAAAATGCTTAAAAATATGGGACTAGGATTTTTATTCAAAGAATAACTCCGCTTTTACCCACTTAATAAAAAAACCGTTCTGGTTAAGATCGTCTCTTAAGCTAAAATTTTATTTAATTTCATTTTTTAGACCGTTTACTATTTTTGAAACTGCAGTTTAATCAATCCCTGCATTTATCAAACATTACATATTTAAAAAATTGGCATAAAAAAAATACATAACATTTTTTTTATGCCAATTTTTCATTTAATCACTATACAGAACAGGATGGTGCAGGATAGTTATATTTTAAGTAATAACAAACTTTACAATAGTTAGAAGCATTTATTAAACTTGATAATCAAACAATTAATGTTTCTAACAAAAATTATTACTTACTAACCAAACCACAATTTGACATGCTGAAAAATTACTTTAAATCCTCCCTTATGGTGGCGATGATTTGTCTCATTGCACCCGTAAACAAGGTTTTTGCTCAAAATCCGATTGTAAAAATCGACTTTGACCAATCAGGAAGACCGAAAGCCGAAGTAAATGATCCCGATTACACCGCTTGGGTAATTGCTTCTGGAAACACTAGTTCTTATACCGAAAATGGAGTTACTTTTACAATTAGTCGCACCGGAACTAATGGAGACAACTTAGGAACCAATTGGTACAAAGCAGGAATTCAAGCCCCTTATTACGCAAGATTGGTCTGTGATGGACTTACAGTAAAAGGCACAACAGCAAATCTTGGCGCTCAAATCGAACTCAAAATAAGCGGTTTAGCCACAGGAGAACATACCTTATTAGCTTTCTTCAACAATGTAGACAGCCCAACCACAAATACCTTTAGTCCAATTGATATTTCTGTAGATGGAAATGTAGTGGTCAATAATTTAATTCCAACTGTAAGAGCAACTAAAACAGCTGACGCAGCGTCTTCTTATTTAAGATTTCAAGCTACAGCAGGAACCGATGTCGTAATTTTAATCGCTGCAGAAACTTCGGGAACAGAAAATGTTAAAAACTTCATTTTTAATGGTTTTGAATTAAACACACCCAATATTTCTCATCAAGCTATAAATCCAGATCCAAAACAAAACAACGAACATGTAGAATTAGTATCTGGCGGAAAATTGTTGCAATGGACTGCTGGGTCGGGAGCTGTTTCACATAATATCTATTTTGGAACAGATCCAACAGCGGTTGATAACGCAACGACAGCTTCACCAGAATATAAAGGAAATCAAGCTTTAGCCAACAATTCTTATCAGGTAAACGGATTGTATACGGGAGCAACTTATTATTGGCGTGTTGATGAAGTTTTATCAAATGGAATTGAAAAAGGAAATGTTTGGCACTTTCGTCCCGCACAGCTTGCTTTTCCTGACGCTGAAGGATACGGCCGTTTTGCACGTGGAGGACGTGGCGGAAAAGTTGTTGCCGTTACTAATCTAAACGACAGCGGACCAGGAAGTTTTCGTGAAGCCGTTACAAACGATATTGGACCGAGAACAATTGTCTTTAATACTTCTGGTGTAATTCAATTGCAATCACGTCTGGTTTTAAGCCAGCCTTACGTAACAGTTGCCGGACAAACCGCTCCAGGAAAAGGAATCTGCATTCGTTCTGCTCCTTTTGGCGTAACAGGAAACGATGCTGTTGTACAAAATCTGCGTGTTAGAGTTGGTGCAGGACCTACTTTTGACGGAATGGGATTAACTGGCGCAGACAATAGCATTATCGACCACTGCTCTATCAGCTGGACTATTGACGAATCTTTCAGTTCTCGATCTGGAAAAAATATCACCCTTCAGAGAACACTTATTTCTGAGGCTTTAAATGCAGCAAATCATCAAAATTATCCAACAGGAACAGAACATGGATATGCTGCTACAATTGGTGGAGATATTGGAAGTTTCCATCATAATCTATTAGCCCATTGCTACGGCAGAAATTGGAGTCTTGGCGGCGGATTGGACGGAAACGGTGCTTATGCAGGAAAAATGGATATTACGAACAATGTCGTTTATAACTGGGGAGGAAGAACCACAGATGGAGGAACCAAAGAAGTTAACTTTGTAAACAACTATTACAAACCTGGGGCTGGTTCAAAAATATTTGTTGCTTTTAATCAGCAAAATGAAGGTGTTGGAACCGGAATGCAGCAATGTTATTTTAGCGGAAATGTAATGCCTGGCTATTTCGACGAAAGCAATCAGACTGCTGGAAGAAAAGCATCAGGAAATACGGTTCCTTATGATAACTTCGTAAATACACCTTTTTTCCCTTCTTATGTAACAACTCAATCGGCTAAAAATGCTTACAAAATTGTTCTTTCTGATGTTGGATGTACCCAGCCAGAATTTGACGAACATGACCAAAGAATTATTTCAGAGACATTAAATGGAACGTATTCTGCAGTTGGAAGTGTAACAGGCAAACCTGGATTTCCAGATAATGAAGCAGATGTTGGTGGTTTCGAAAACTATCCGACTGTAGTGAGAGATGCTAATTGGGATAGCGATCAAGATGGATTGCCAAACTGGTGGGAAAATATCATAGGAACCAATGTAAACTCTGCAATTGGAGATTTTTCAGATGCAAATGCCGATCCTAATTTAGATGGCTATACTCATTTAGACGAGTATTTACAATGGATGTCACTGCCACATTACGAATCTCCAGACGGAACTAAAATTGACATTAATATTCAAAAATTGTCAAGAGGATTTACAAGTGGCGTTTCTTATGCCATTTCGAATGTAGTAAACGGAAATGCAATTCTAAATACAGATGTGGTTGCATTTACACCAACTTCAAACGGATTATGCTCTTTTGAATTTACCGTAACAGATTCTGAAGGTGGTACAATGAAAAGAAAAGTGAATGTTATAAGCGGGCAAAGCTTGACATTAGGAACAGACGATAGTATTAAAGAAATTAAAAACAATGCTTTTAATGTCTGGCCAATTCCAAGCAACGGATCTTTCTCTGTTTTTATTGATAATGAAGAAGCAGAAATTTTAGATCTTAAGATCTACGATATTTATGGAAAAGAATTAGTAAAGCAAAAAATTAAAGGAGGCACACAAGAAACAATCCAATTGCATTCAAAAGGCGTTTTCTTGATTAAAGTCGTAAATCCGCAGACTAAGAAAACACAATACGTAAAAAAAATAATCATTCAATAGTTAAAATTAAAGCAATTAAAAAAGACGGCCTAAAACCGTCTTTTTTTTATTTTTTCTGAAAGAAATAAGTATAAATCCAAGTCAAGGTAAAAGACGGAATCACATCTGTAAAAGGCAGTATTTCCTCAAGAAAAGTCAAAACACCAGCAACCTTCCCTACTCTTCCTTTATACATTCTTGCCATAATTATGGCAGCGATAGGAGCCCAAACCACATCTGAAAACTCACCCAGAAACGGAATCGAAAAAGAAATCATACCAATTCCATCCAAAACCAACCCTATAAGTAGTTTTGACATTCTGCTATCTTCTGCAACTTCTAAATCTTGCATAACACATTCATTTTTAAGTTAATCGAAATTAAAAATAATTCACGAAATTCTATTATCTCTTTCCTAAATTTAATTTCCATTATTCCCATATCAATTTACGTACCGATTTTAGATTTTAGATTTTAGATTTTAGATTTTAGATTTTAGATTTTAGATTTTAGATTTTAGATTTTAGATTTTAGATTTTAGATTTTAGATTTTAGATTTTAGATTTTAGATTTTAGATTTTAG
>Ga0308157_10006332_pt1 | contig 14243 bp, 13 predicted proteins | sample PhyBR1_FD_201035 | JGI IMG/M metagenome (GOLD analysis project Ga0308157, IMG submission 201035) | Phyllosphere microbial communities from UC Gill Tract Community Farm, Albany, California, United States - DLSLB.R1 | ecosystem: Host-associated > Plants > Phyllosphere > Unclassified | place: USA...
GTAGTTATAGACTCGTGTCCAAGCATTAATTGTATCGAACGCAAATCAGCTCCATTTTCAAGTAAATGCGTAGCAAATGAATGCCTCAAAGTATGTGGACTGATATTTTTATTTAAACCCGTTTTTACCGCCAAATCTTTTATAATGGTGAAAATCATAGCCCGGGTTAACTGACTGCCTCTACGGTTTAAAAACAAGGTATCCTCATAGCCTTTTTTGATATTCAAATGACTCCTTATTTCTTTTTGATAAATCGTGATATACTTTTGCGTTAAATCGCCAATTGGAACAAAACGTTCTTTATTGCCCTTTCCTGTAATTTTAATAAATCCTTCTTCAAAAAAGAGGTCTGAAATTTTTAAAGAAATTAATTCAGAAACACGAAGCCCGCAACCGTATAAAGTTTCAAGCATCGCCCTATTCCTTTCGCCTTCATTTGAACTTAAATCTATTACGGCTATCAATTTATCAATTTCTTCTACCGATAGCGTATCCGGAAGCTTACGCCCCGTTTTTGGCGTTTCAATCAATTCCATGGGATTATCATTGCGATAATCTTCAAAAACCAAATAATTAAAAAAGCTTTTTAAGCCCGAAATAATCCTGGCCTGCGAACGTGGATTAACTTCTTTTGAAACCGAATAAATAAACTGTTGCACTGTTTCATCTGAAATTTTTATTGGAGAAACCTCTATTTTACCTTCTTCTAAAAAAAGATAGAGCCGTTCAATATCAAAACTATAATTTTCAATTGTGTTTTTGGACAAACCACGCTCAATCCGTAAATACGACTGATAATCTTTTATGTACGTTTTCCAATTCATATTCACAAAGTAACATCTTTTTGAGCATAAAAAAACCTTCCGGTTAGGGAAGGTTTTAAAATATAAGCTTAATTACAAATTAGAATTTGTAAGTTAAACCAAATTGTGCTGTATTGAAGAAGTTATTAAAAACATTAAAGTTCCCATTAAATGCCGTAACTGCCTCACCATCTTTATATTTAAAACTATTATAAGACAAAATATCAGTTAAACCGAAATTAATTGCAAAGCTTTCAGACACAAAATAGTTGATTCCTAAACCAGCGCCAACTCTAACACCTGAATATTTAGCTTCAGCTAAACCTTCTTTTCCGTTAGCGAATCCAACACCAGCTTCAGCATAAGTTTTGAATCTTTGACCAAGATCTAAAAAGTAATAACGTCCAAAAACACCTACATTAAAGTTTGAATTTTTATCAGTATCCGTTCCTGCCACTTCTTCTTTATCAGAACCAATTCCTAATTCAAGACCAAGAGCAAATTTATCTGTTAAAAAATATCCAGCTTTAGGATTAAATTCAAAAGCATTAGTTTTAGTTTCTGTATTTTTGTCATTCGTTGATGAAAAACCTACGTTTCCTTCCAAAAGAATATTTCCTTTAGAAAATCCGAAAGAACCAGAATCTTGTGCATTAGCAAATCCAAAAGCTAAAACAGCAACCATTGATAAAACAATTTTTTTCATTTTTTTTTAAATTAATTAAGTTAATTATGAGGGCAAATCTATATCATTTGACACTAACGAACCAAACATTATTCTAAAAAAAACACTTCAATATGTTATAAAAATTCCTATTAAAACAAACAAAAAACTAACTATCAAATAATTACATTTTTAAAAATCACTAAAATTAGTGAGAAAAAAAAACCATTAATTGTTAGTAAAATTCTTGCATTAACACAATTAATTAGCTTAGCAGGTTATAATACAGAATGAAAAAATGGAAATATTGAAACTAAATACAGCAATAATTATAAATATTCTGAGTTTATATTAACGTTACTTTGTACATCTAAAATCTTAAAATTAACATTATGAAAAAAGTACTTTTAGCAGTCATTTTGTTTCTTGGAACAGCTGCATCCATTCAGGCACAGTTATTAAAAATAGGGGTTAAAGCGGGGGTTAACTTTGCAAATCAAACAGGGGATGCCACTGATGCACCTGGAATTGACAAAGAAGGAATAACAAGCTACCATGCAGGTTTAGTAGCCGAGATTAAATTGCTAGACAGATTTGCTGTTCAGCCAGAACTTTTATATTCAACTCAGGGAGCTACATACAAAAATGCTGTTGACGAATTTAAAAATGAACTAGGTTATTTATCTATACCTGTTATGGCCAAATTTTATTTAACAGATTCTTTCAGTCTTGAAGTAGGACCACAAGCTTCATTTTTATTGAGTGAGAAGGATAATGTAGATTTTGAGGACGCAGAAACTTTTGAATTTGGTGTGAATGCCGGATTAGGATTTAAGATAACTGAAAATTTCTTTATTCAGGGTCGTTATGGTTTAGGATTAACGGATGCTACAAAAAATGCAGATGTTAAAAATACAACCATACAATTGTCTGCTGGATTTATGTTCTAAAAAATAATATATCACATACTTTTACAAAACCGTTCTATTTATCTGGAGCGGTTTTTTTATTTTTACAATCTATTGTAAAATGGTTTCTGTAAAATGTAAAATGAATCCTACTTACTCTAATCAAAATTAAAATTCCATTATGAAAATCGCTATCATCAACGGCCCAAATTTAAATCTGCTAGGAAAACGTGAACCTGAAGTTTACGGAAGCCAGACATTTGAAGATTATTTTGACACACTGAAACAAAAATTCCCAAACATTGAACTTTCCTACTATCAAAGCAATATTGAAGGCGAACTGATTGGAAAAATTCAGGAAGTGGGCTTTACATTTGATGGAATTATTTTAAATGCCGGAGCTTATACACATACTTCAATAGGCCTGGGCGATGCGATGAAAGCTGTAACTACCCCGGTTATTGAAGTTCATATTTCTAATACTTATGCGCGCGAGAGTTTCAGGCATCAATCGTATTTATCCGGAAATGCAAAAGGGGTTATTCTGGGTTTCGGATTAAAAAGTTACGAACTCGCTATTCAGTCATTCCTGTAAACAGTTATTTAACAAATAATTAATAAGCTCATTTTTGACTTATTTTATTTTTGTAAGAGAAACTTTTTACATGAAAAATTATACTTTATTTGCCTTCTTATTTTTTTCGATTTCCAATTTCGCACAGATAAAAGGAACCATAACTGATGACAAAGGGAATCCACTCCCCTTTGTTTCTGTTTTTGAAGAGAATACCTATTTCGGAACGACATCAAACGAGCAGGGAAACTATCAATTAAATGTAAAAGAACCCGGAAAAAACAAAATCATTTTTCAGTATCTGGGTTACAAAACCCAAAAGCTTTCTGTGCCTTCAGATTCAAAAACCGTAATTCTGGATGTAAAAATGGCTGAAGAAAGCTTTACTTTAAATGAAGTCATTATTGATCCAAAAAACAATCCTGCAAACGCAATTATTAGAAGTGCTATTGCAAGCAAAAAGGAAAACTCAGAAAAAATCTCGAGATATACAGCCGACTTTTATTCGAAAGGAATGTTTAAAGTAAAAGACCTTCCTAAAAAAATTCTGGGGCAAAAAGTCGATCTTGGCGAAGATATGGCATCTAATTTAGATTCAACAGGCACAGGGATTTTATATCTCTCTGAAACCCTTTCTAAAGTCACTTTTGAAAAACCGGATAAGCTAAAAGAAAAAATAATTGCTTCCAAAGTTTCCGGAAACAATAGAGGATACAGCTACAATACGGCAGCTTTATCAACTTATGATTTTTATGACAATACATTAGACTTTAGCGTAAAACTCATCTCGCCAATTGCAGACAATGCTTTTAGTTATTACAAATACAAACTCGAAGGTACTTTTTTGGATGATAACAACCACCAGATTAACAAAATCAAAGTAATTCCTAAACGTGATAAAGAACCTGTTTTTGAAGGTTACATTTATATAGTTGACGATAGTTTCGCCATTTATGCGATAGACCTGGACATCAAAGGCTATCGAATGAAAAATGAATTTACCGAAGTCATGAGTTTAAAACAAAGCTTCAGTTATAATGTCGCTCATAAAATCTGGGCAAAAAATGCACAGACACTTTCGTTTAACGCTGGTTTTTTTGGAACTAAATTCTCTGGAAAATTCAATTACGTTTATTCTAATTATGAGTTTCCGGATACTTTTCAAAAGAAAACTTTCGGAAATGAAATTGTAGCTTTTGAAGCCAATGCCAACAAAAAGAATGACGCGTTTTGGAATGAAATACGTCCAATTCCTTTGACTATAGAAGAAAGTACTGATTATATCAAAAAAGATAGTTTACTTACAATTCGTAAATCCAGAAAATACACTGATTCTATTGATGCCAAAAACAACAAATTCAAAATTTGGGACATTTTAACGGGTTATGATTACAAAAACACATTCAAAAAATATTCGTTTAATTATAAAGGCCTGCTGAATATTGCGTCTTTAAGCTTCAATACTGTTCAGGGATTTAATTTTGATTCTGGATTTTCTTTCAGAAAATGGAACGAAGAAGAAGGAAAAAGCACCTCGATAAGCACAACATTTAATTACGGTTTTTCAGAAGAGCGTTTTCGGGTTACAGGAGAATTCAGCCATCGTTTCAACGCTATCAATTATGCCACAATTTGGGGTTCGGGAGGTGTAAAAACAATGCAGTTTAATAATTCTCTACCCATCACTAAACTTGTCAATTCCATAAGTTCTTTATTCTTTAAAGACAATTATATGAAATTGTACAATTTAGAATTTGCACAAATCAATTATGGCCAGGATATTGCGAACGGAGTTAATGTGACAGGGCAAATTGGCTACGAACAGCGAAAGCCATTGTTCAACACTACTGATTATTCTTTTTTCAAAAAAGATGATTTTTATAGCTCCAATAATCCTTTAGCACAAAATGATTACACAACACCTGCTTTTGAGAACCATCATTTATTTAAAACACTTATCACAACCAGAATTAATTTCGGAAATAAATACATTTCAAGACCAGACGGAAGGTATAATTTCAAAAATGACAAGTATCCAACAGTTTATTTAGCATTTGAAAAAGCCTTTGCAGCCAGCGAAAAAAAATATGAATTTGAAAGAATCGGCGCTTCTATTCAATATGATTTGACATTGGGAAATAAAGGAGTTCTGGGAACAAATTTCAGGGCCGGAAAATTCTTCAATGCTGAAAATATTTCTTTTATAGATTACAGGCATTTTAACGGAAACCAGACTCATATCGGCACAACAGACCGCTATTTGAATGTTTTCAATCTGATGCCTTACTATTCAAACAGTACAAACAACCGTTATTTTGAAATGCATCTGGAACACAATGACATGGGATTTGTAACCAATAAAATTCCTCTTATCAATCTCTTAAAATCAACAATGAATATCGGATTTCACTCTTTGGCAATTCCGGATAGAAAGCCGTATTCTGAGTTTACCATTGGTTTAGATAATCTGGGATTTGGAAAATTTAAATTATTCAGGATTGATTATATACATTCTTATCAGGGCGGTGTTCAGCAAAATGGCGTTGTATTTGGGTTGAAAATTTTGAATGTGTTGAATTAAGCTTTTTTAGCAGATTGGGTTGGGCGTTACCTACGGCCGGGCTGTCCGCTGTATCTTTTTATTTTTAAAGAAAAAACAAAAAGGATGCCGCTACCATCCCTAACGCATATTGTAAATTCAAATATTGTAATACTATTTTAATATCTAAAACAAATAAAAATCCGTTTTAAAAAGGAACTTAAAAACGGATTTTTATTATATAACATTTACTGGATTCAATCCTGCCTCAACGTAAAAAACTATAGAAAACTAAACAATATTAGTGACTTAATAGTTTTAATTATAATCATCTGGTTCTACATGAATCAAAACATGTCCTAATTCAGGCATTTGTTCTCTTAAGGTATCTTTTAATTTATGCGCCAGATCATGCCCCTCTTTTACTGAAATTTTTGCCGAAACTATAGCATGCAAATCAACGTGATATTTCATACCGGCTTTACGAATAAAACATTTTTCGGTGCCTAAAATCCCTTTGACTGTTAAAGCCGTAACACGAATCATTTCTACTAAATCATCGTTCAAATGCTCGTCCATAATTTCACCAAGAGCAGGTCTGAAAATTTTGTAACTGTTATACAAAATAAAAAATGCTGCAAAAAGAGCAGCCCAGTCATCTGCAGATTCATATCCTTTCCCCATAAACAACGCAAATGAAATTCCGATAAATGCCGCAACAGAAGTTATCGCATCGCTTCGATGATGCCAGGCATCGGCTGCTAAAGCAGTGCTATTGGTTTGTTTACTGCGTTTCATTACTAACCTAAAAGAGTATTCTTTCCAGATAATAATCGCACCCAAAACATACAATGTCCAGGACTTTGGCAAATCATGCGAAGTCTGGATATTGGCTATACTTTCATAACCAATAATTGTTGCTGATGTAATTAAAAACCCAACCACCAAAAAGGTAATGAGGGGTTCGGCACGCCCATGCCCATAAGGATGATTTTCATCAGCTGGTTTATTCGAATATTTGATTCCGAATAAAACCAAAAAAGAAGAAAATATATCCGTAGTCGATTCTATGGCATCTGCAATCAGGGCATAAGAATTGCCAAAAAAACCTGCCAAGCCTTTTATCAGGGCCAAGCAGGTGTTTCCGGCTATACTAAAGTATGTAGCTTTTATAGCTTTTTGTTCGTTTGTCATTAACGAGAATTATTTATGCTCTCACAATTTTTGCTCCAATTGCTCTCAAGCGTTCATCGATACGCTCATAACCACGGTCGATTTGCTCAATATTTTGAATTGTACTCGTTCCTTTTGCAGAAAGGGCCGCGATCAATAATGAAATTCCCGCACGAATATCCGGAGAAGACATTGTAGTTGCTTTCAATTGAGATTCGAAATTATGTCCCATAACCACAGCTCTATGCGGATCACATAACATGATTTTTGCGCCCATATCAATTAGTTTATCCACGAAGAATAAACGGCTTTCAAACATTTTCTGATGAATTAAAACATCTCCTTTTGCCTGTGTTGCCACAACTAAAACAATACTTAATAAGTCAGGTGTAAATCCTGGCCATGGCGCATCCGCAATAGTTAAGATAGAACCGTCGATATCTGTTTTTACTTCATATCCGTCTTTGTGAGCAGGAATATAAATATCGTCATTACGTTTTTCAATGGTAATACCCAACTTTCTAAAAGTATTTGGAATCAAACCTAAATTTTCCCAGCTTACATTTTTGATTGTAATTTCACTTTTTGTCATGGCTGCAAGACCAATCCAGGAACCGATTTCGATCATATCTGGAAGAATCCTGTGTTCGCATCCACCAAGGCTTTCAACACCCTCGATAGTCAGTAAGTTTGAACCCAATCCTGTGATTTTAGCCCCCATAGAATTCAACATTTTACATAACTGCTGTAAGTAAGGCTCACAAGCAGCATTGTAAACTGTGGTTTTTCCTTTAGCCAGAACAGCCGCCATAACGATGTTTGCTGTACCCGTTACAGACGCTTCGTCTAAAAGCATATCTGTACCCTGAAGCCCTTCTTCCGGAGTTTCTACTCCGTAAAAGTGATCCTCTCTGTTATATCTGAATTTTGCTCCAAGGTTAATAAAACCTTCAAAATGTGTATCTAATCTGCGACGTCCAATTTTATCTCCTCCAGGTTTTGGAATATATCCCTTTCCGAAACGAGCCAAAAGCGGACCTACAATCATAATAGAACCACGAAGCGCTCCACCTTCTTTTTTGAAAGCTTCAGTTTCTAAATACCCAACATTAACCTCATCTGCCTGAAATGTTATCGAACCTGGCTCATTACGTTGAATTTTCACCCCTAAATTACCCAGCAAAGTAATTAATTTATTGATGTCTATAATATCAGGAATGTTATTAATTTTTACCTTCTCTCCTGTTAAAAGCACAGCACATAAAATTTGTAATGCCTCATTTTTTGCTCCTTGCGGAGTGATTTCTCCTTTTAGAGGAGTTCCTCCTTCGATTTTAAAAATTCCCATAGATTTCTTTTAGGTTCTAAGGTTGTGAGATTCTGAGGTTCAGAGCTAAAAATCTTAGCATATTAGTACCTTAGCATCTTAGCCCTCTTTTTATTTCTGATTGTTATTTTTCTGAAAAGGTTTTTTACCGCCTTTATTGTTTTTATTATTTTGAATTTTTGGCTGTCCAGGCTGAGAAATTTTATTCGACATACGTTTGTTGGTACGCATCAAATCAGTCGTATTTAAAAGTTCCTCTGTACTTTGCAATAAATTGATTTTTCCACCGGAAAGTTCGTATAAATGTTCAAAGATTACATCGTCTTTTACCGTGTCTTTGTTCCAGCTTAAGAAAGATTTTTTCATGTGATTGGCAATCACCATCACCAAAGCATTTTTCATTTCGCCCTCCTCCCACTTATTGGCAACATCAATCATATATTTAATGTTGTTTCCGTAAAATCTGTATTTGGGGAAATTTTGCGGATATTGCAAAACATCCGGTTTTAACTGTAATACATCACGTGAAGGAATTGGATATGGTGACTCAACATTTAATTTAAAATCAGACATAATAAAAAGCTGATCCCATAATTTATGTTGAAAATCCGGCACATCACGCAAATGAGGATTCAGGCTTCCCATTACCTGAATGATGTATTTTGCCGCTTTATTACGTGTTTCATCATCTTCAATCATAGTCGCCTGATCAATCAGTTTTTGCAAATGACGACCATATTCGGGAATAAGTAAACGCTGTCTTTCAGAATTGTATTCTAAATTAAAAACAACGTCGTTTGCGTTTTCTTTTTTATATTTTTCGACCATAATTTATAATGAAACTATACCTTCTATCGTAGAAACTTCTTTGTATTTGCCAATTACTTCATCAGCACTATTCATTGTTACATCTATAGAAACACTGGTAAATTTACCTGTTTTAGATTTTGTTGTTTTGATAACCGCACCCATTCTGTCAAAAGCTTTTTCAACGCGCTCCACATTATCAGCTACAGAAGGCACTATAAATTTATACAAATATTCTGCAGGCCAGGTGTTTGAATTGTCCAGCTCAATCTTTAATCTTTCGTAAAATTCGGCGGTGTTTTTTTCTTTATCGTTCTCCATTCGTAATTAAAAATAAACGCAAATATACGGTTTTGGTTTTAGATATTTTAAATTGAAAAAAGATATTAAAGCGTTGTATATTTTTGAAATAAAATACACTATTTAGAATACTTAATTTTTAAAGTTTTTTAAAATACAAAATCACCATTCTATATTTATCAACCAAAAATAATTACCCCAAGTTTAAAAAAATGCCAAATCTTTCGGTTTCGACAAATAATCTTTTTAATTATAAATAACTTTAGGTAAATTTGCGCTTTATTTTTAGAATAGTGCAAAAAGAAATCATAGTTCTCCTTGGCGGTCCTGGCACAGGAAAATCTACGCTAATAAACGAATTAGTCGCTCGTGGCTATTGCTGTTACCCTGAAATTTCAAGACAAGTTACTCTTGAAGCGCAACAGCGCGGTATTGACCAATTATTTCTGGAACAGCCTTTATTGTTTAGTGAAATGCTGCTTGAAGGCCGTATTGAGCAATTCAAAAGTGCATTGAAAGAACCAGACGATGTAGTTTTTATTGACCGCGGAATCCCTGACGTTATTGCTTATATGGACTATATTGGTGATGTGTATCCCGAACACTTCACTAAAGCCTGCGAGGATTTCAAATACTCCAAAACATTTATTTTACCGCCTTGGGAAGAAATTTACGAAAGCGACACAGAACGTTACGAGAATTTCGAACAGGCACTGAAAATACAAAATCATCTTATTGAGACTTACAAAAGGTATGGTTATGATTTAATTGAAGTCCCGAAAGACACAGTTGAAAACAGAATTCTTTATATATTAGACAAAATTTAGCAGCCAGATTTAAAGTTGTAAAACTAGAAACTGATTTCTAAATTTTTTAACTTTAATACTTTGGTCATGCAGGAAGCACAGGATATTCTTTTAAAATACTGGAAACATACCAGTTTCCGACCGCTGCAAAAAGAAATTATTGATTCGGTTTTAGAAGGCTACGATACTTTTGCACTGCTTCCCACAGGTGGAGGGAAATCGATTTGTTTTCAGGTTCCCGCAATGATGCAGCCAGGCATTTGTCTTGTTGTTTCACCTTTGATTGCACTAATGAAAGATCAGGTAGCGAATTTACAAAAGCGGGATATTAAAGCGATAGCACTTACAGGCGGAATTCATGCTGAAGAAATTATTGATCTTCTTGACAACTGCCAATATGGAAATTATAAATTTTTATACCTCTCTCCTGAGCGTTTGCAGTCTGACTGGATTTTGGAACGCATTAAAAACCTTCCGGTAAATTTAATCGCAATCGATGAAGCACATTGTGTTTCGCAGTGGGGACATGATTTTCGTCCTGCTTACCTGAAAATTTCAGAGCTTAAAAAACACTTTCCGAAAATTCCCTTTCTTGCTTTAACTGCTACAGCAACCCCAAGGGTCATTGAAGATATTAAAACAGAATTAAGCTTGAAGGAGCCTAATTTTTTCCAACAATCATTTGAAAGAAAAAATATAGCATACATGGTTTTCGAAATCGAAGACAAATTATACCGGGTTGAACAAATTTTAAAGAAAAACCCACAACCGTCCATAATATATGTACGAAACAGAAAATCCTGTTTAAACATGTCAACCCAATTACAATCATTAGGATTTCGGGCTACTTATTATCACGGTGGACTTTCAGCCAAAGAAAAAGACAAAAACATGCAATTATGGATGTCTGAACAGGCGCAGGTTATTGTTGCCACAAATGCTTTTGGAATGGGGATCGACAAAGACAACGTAAAAACGGTCATTCACACACAGCTGCCTGAAAACTTAGAAAATTATTACCAGGAATCCGGAAGAGCGGGACGAAATGGAGAAAAAGCTTTCTCTATTTTACTTTACAACAATTCAGATGCGAATCAGACAGAACAGCAGTTTTTAAGTATTTTGCCAGACAAAAAGTTCTTAAAAACGATGTATGTAAAGCTTTGCAATTATTTTCAGATTGCTTATGGTGAAGGACTAGATGATTCTTTTTCTTTTAAATTAAATCATTTTTGCGATAAATATGATTTCCCTACATTAAAAACATACAACTCACTACAGTTTTTGAATCAACAGGGAATCATTACGCTTTCTCAGGAGTTTTCAGAGAAGATTACGATGCAGTTTTTAATCGAATCGAAAGAAGTGATCCGGTATATGAGCCTGAATCCAAATGAAGAAGAAATTATTCTGGCTATTTTGAGAACATATCCCGGAATTTACGAAATGAAAACACCCTTTAATCTTTCATTGATTGCAAAAAAATCACATCACACAGAAGAACAGGTTTTGGCTGTTTTAGAAAAGCTGAAAGAAAAAGAAATCATCGAGTACAAATCAAAAAATAATGATGCTACCATTTTATTCAATGAAGTCCGGGAAGATGATCTTACTATAAACAGGGTTTCAAAATATCTGGAAAAACAGAATCAGCTAAAAAAAGAACAATTACTGTCTGTCCTGCATTATATAAAAGAAAATAAAACCTGCAAAAACAGATTGGTTTTAGATTATTTTGGAGAAGAAACGATGGAAAATTGCGGGGTGTGCTCCTATTGCATTACTCAAAAAGGAAAAATCACAGAAGCCGATTCAATTGCTGATAAAATCCTGCATTTATTGAAAACAACTGCATTAACTTCGCGGGAAATTCAAAATAAGATAAAACTGGATACAAAAGATGTTTTATCAGCAATCCAGCAATTATTAGAAAACAATCATATCGTTATTTTAGCGAACAATAAATACACTTTAAAAACCTAATGGAAAAATTACGAATTATATTTATGGGAACTCCGGAATTTGCTGTTGGCATTCTGGACACCATTCTTAAAAACAATTATGAAGTTGTAGCCGTTATTACAGCAACCGACAAACCAGCTGGACGCGGACAAAAAATAAAATATTCAGCAGTAAAAGAATATGCGCTAGCCCACAACCTTACATTATTACAGCCAACCAATTTAAAAGACGAAGATTTTTTAGCCGAGTTAAAAGCACTGAATGCCAATTTGCAAATAGTAGTTGCTTTCAGAATGCTTCCAAAAGTAGTCTGGGAAATGCCACAATTTGGGACTTTTAATCTTCATGCATCCCTATTACCAAATTATCGTGGCGCAGCACCAATAAACTGGGCTATCATTAATGGAGAAACAAAAACAGGTGTTACTACTTTTTTTATAGATGATAAAATTGATACAGGCGCAATGATTTTAAACTCAGAGATTGCTATTGAGCCGGAAGAAAATGCGAAACAATTACATGATCGATTAATGCATTTAGGAAGCAAAACTGTTATTGACACCTTAAAAGTGATTGAAAACGGAAATGTATTCACGACCATCCAGGAAGATAGTAACGATATTAAAACAGCCTATAAATTAAATAAAGAAAACTGCAAAATAGACTGGACAAAGTCCGGAATTGAAATCAATAATCTGATACGCGGGTTAAGTCCATACCCTGCATCCTGGTGTTTTCTGAAAGACAAAAATGAAGAAATAAGTATCAAAATATATGAAGCAAAACTGGTTTCAGAAGTACATTCACTAGAAACCGGCAAACTGATTTCCGGCAAAAAAGAGCTAAAAGTTGCAGTTAAGGATGGTTTTTTACAGTTAGTGAGCTTACAATTACCGGGCAAAAAAAGAATGCAGGTAGCAGAATTATTAAATGGAGTATCTTTTTCTGAGGATGCAAAACTTTATTAATACCAACAAAACAGGGCGCTCTAACCGTATTTAGCGATAAAACGCTTTGTTTTATGAACAAAAAAAACAAGTTATTAACAATTTTTGCTAAATTTAAAGAAATCACTTGCAAGGAACGGATTTCCTACTAAATTTGTGTATTAACAATTTTTTTTAACCAACAATTAATAACTAATTATTATGAACAAATCAGAATTAATCGATGCTATCGCTGCTGATGCAGGAATTACAAAAGCTGCGGCGAAATTAGCTTTAGAGTCTTTTTTAGGTAATGTAGGTACTACTTTGAAAAAAGGTGGAAGAATTTCATTAGTAGGATTTGGATCTTGGTCAGTATCTGCAAGAGCTGCAAGAGATGGTAGAAACCCACAAACTGGAAAAACTATCAAAATTGCTGCTAAGAATGTTGTAAAGTTCAAAGCTGGAGCTGAATTAGAAGGAGCAGTGAACTAAGTAGAAAGTTCCTTACACTTATAATATAATTAAAACCCTCATTTTTGAGGGTTTTTTTTTACGATTTAACGATTTTATTGGTTTTTTAAATATTTTATAAGTAAATTTAATAAAAATTGTAGCCGTATGATTTCAGAAAAATTAAAAAAAGGACACCTGCTTATTGCCGAGCCTTCAATAATTGGAGATTTATCATTTAACAGATCGGTAATTTTATTAGCAGACCATAACAAAGAAGGATCAATAGGTTTTATCATTAATAAGCCGTTAAAATACACTATTAATGACTTAATACCAGAAATTGATGCGAATTTCAAAATATACAATGGGGGACCTGTAGAGCAGGATAACCTATATTTTATTCACAATATCCCTGAATTAATCCCAAACAGTGTCGAAATCTCTAATGGAATTTATTGGGGTGGTGATTTTGAATCGACTAAAGACTTAATAAACGACGGATCCATTCACAAAAACAACATTCGTTTTTTCTTAGGTTATACAGGTTGGGACGAAAATCAGCTTGAGAATGAAATGCAGGGGAATTCGTGGATCATAACCGATAACACTTATAAAAACAAAATTATCGGAAAATCTGCCACTCATTTTTGGAAAGAGCAAATTATGGAACTTGGAGGCGATTACCTCATCTGGTCAAATGCACCAGAGAATCCATATCTGAATTAATTTTCAGAAATGGATTCATTCAGTTTTTGCACCAATACATGAGCAAAATCATTTCTAAACTCTTTTTTTCGGTATTTTGTTATCGATTGAATCCCGGTAATTACATTTGTCAGAAATAATTCATCTGCTTTCTGAAGATCGAATGGTGAAATTATTTCTTCGAATACCTCTATGCCTTCTATTTTTTTCGCTAATGCTAAAATTTGTCTACGCATAACACCATTCAAACAACCCTCGGAAACTGGTGGAGTGATCAGTTTTTTACCTGAAAG